>ENA-UAYF01000713-UAYF01000713.1-human-gut-metagenome-genome-assembly--contig:-NODE-713-length-16339-cov-9.444424_pt1 | contig 16339 bp, 14 predicted proteins | sample MGYA00244017_ERZ654600 | MGnify/ENA primary metagenome ERZ654600 (study PRJEB26926, sample SAMN06164490) | human gut metagenome | biome: ENVO:00009003; feature: ENVO:2100002; material: ENVO:00002003... | reverse complement strand
ATGGAATCCAACAAACCATGCAACAGCGGTTTTCCTTTACCGTTTTTTCCTCTGGTTGATAGGCGTTCCCGTTTTCTTTGATTTTTGGAGAATCCGAATAAGCCAGCGAAATTCTTCATCTGACAGATGGCTGTAATTTTGCCGAAAATCGCCCCCGAAACCATACACTAAAACGGGAGGAAACACAATATGCCGAGAATGAGCAAAAAGAGGAAGCATGAGCTTTCCTTTTACCTCAATGACCGGGGGCGTGTCACTTACAACGAATTATGCCGGAAATGCCAGCATGGGTGCAGGCAGAGCTTCCGGGCGGTTGTGATTGACTGCCCCCGTTATTTATCCAAACGAGCAAAGAAAAAGGAGGAACACACCGAATGAATTTTGAATTTATGACGATGGACATCAACAGCAATTACAGCGAGGAGGACAATCCGCTGGCTCTGAAAGCGGACTTTATTCTTTCGCTGTGTGAACTGGTGGTAGGCGGAAAAGAGGGTTTGCAACCTGTGGAAAAGACGGTCATTGACCGCTGTGTTCATGTGGTCTACCGCAAGTATTTCGAGAATCCCACCCCGGAAAACATGCCCCTGCTGGAAGATCTGTACAACGCTCTGCTGACGCAGGACGAACCGGAAGCCCGCCATGTGGCGGCGGCATTGGAGATTTACGTCAAGGGTTCTTTGAACATACAGCTTCACATTCAACCCAAGTCTGCTCACCATCCCGAAGCGTAAGCAGCAGGTTGCTGAAATCCTGAAAGAAGCCGAAACGTACATCTGGAGAATCAAGGAGGAAATGCGATGCGCCTGAAAGACAACACCAATCCCTTCATCCATGTCAACCCGCCGTACCAGCTCATGGTCATCCACAGCAGCAAGCTGGTCTACCCCCGCGAACTGTATCAGCGCGGTGTGGAGCGCAAGCGTGTGGAACTGATTGCCGCCCACTTCAACGAATATGTGGCAAATGAGCCGAAGGTCAGTTTCCGCAACGGTCAGTTCATCGTAACGGATGGGCAGCACACCATCGAGGGGCGCATCCTCCGCAACGGCGGCAAAGATCTGCCGATTCTCTGCAAGGTGTACACAGGCATGACCGTGGAGCAGGAAGCCCTGCTCTTTGCCGAGCAGAACGGCTTCTCTGCGCCGCTGACGGCAGGCATCAAGCTCCGTGCCAAGGTGGTGGGCGGCGATGCCATCTCCAAAGCCTTTCTCGCAGCCACAAACCGGGTGGGATTGAGCCTCAATTATGACAGCCAGCAGCTGACCGATTACCGCATCGGCTGCGTTGGTACGGCTTTCCGGCTCTACAAGCAGATGGGCGAACCGCTCTACTGTGAAACGATGCGGCTGATCGTGGCAGCATGGGAGGGCAAGCCCGATTCGTTCCGGGCATCTGTTCTGAAAGGCATGATGCACTTTGTGGAGCTGTACCACGGCGAGTTCAGTGAAGAACGGCTGCTCCGTGCGCTGCGCAACATCCACCCGGTCGATATTTACCGCATCGGGCAGGACGACCCCGCAAAGCTGCGCGGATGGAAAAAATACGTTTTTCCCATCTACACCGCCTACAACGGCAAGTGCAGAAAAGACGCACTGCCGATGAAATTCTGACATTTTCAGGCATACCTCCCATATACACAAGGGGCATCCGCAAACCGCAGATGCCCCTTGTTACATATCAAAGTGCAATATATAGTGTTCCTGTATTCGTTTAACACAACATATAGAGAAAAGAGGTATTCTATGCGCTCTCAGTTCACTTCGTATGAGCAGCTTCCCATCACCCTGACAGCCGATCATGTTGCTGCTGCGCTGGGCATCTCCCGCGCCAACGCTTACATCCTGCTCCGTTCGGACGGCTTTCCCACGCTCCACATCGGTAAGCGGATGGTCGTACCCAAAGACCGTTTTCTTCAGTGGATCACGGACAGCGTAAATGGCTGATTTGACATCCTTGATTCAAGAGGTTTCTTTTTCTATACTATTCCCGAAACGACTTGACATCAGGAAGGAGGCAATATGCCAAGCAAACGTTCACACGGCGAGGGTACGCTTCGCCACCGCAGCGATGGTCGCTGGGAATTACGTATGATGGACGGCTACCAGAAAGATGGTTCGCCGCGCTTCAAGACCTTCTATGGCAAGACTCAGAAGGAGGTCAAGCTCAAACTGAAAGAGTATCAGGATGCGCTTATCAGCGGTGTCCAGCTGGACACGATCCTGTACTTCGAGGATTGGGCAGATACATGGTTCGAGGGTCACAAGGATAATATCGCTCCCACGACACAGGAAAGCTATAAATACTGCCTGAAAATTCAGACCATCCAGAGCATCGTAGGCCATGCCGATACCGAAATGACTGAGCATTATCTCCATGTTCAGGAATCCATTCGGCAGAGTGCGATCCAGTTGTTCAGCGAGGCGTTTTCGGCCTGAAAATTGGACGGAACGGCACTAATTAGACCAGATAAAATCGTTGGCATTGTGGTCAAAATTGTGGTCAAAACCAAATGAGGTCAGCCCACAAACAAAAAAATCCAACGATTTCTAACGTGAAATCGTTGGATTTATGGTCCGAGTGGCGAGAATCGAACTCACGGCCTCTTGAACCCCATTCAAGCGCGCTACCAAAACTGCGCTACACCCGGATATCGACCGCCGCTTCCCTACCGAAGCGTGGCGACATGAGATATTATACTCAGATACAGCAGTTTTGTCAACAGATTTTTACAATTTTCTTTGCTTTTTTCGCAAAAAGTCTGATTTTTGCGAAAGTACGCGCTTTATTTATTTTGCTCTTTTTCTTGCAGGAGCTTGTCTTTTTCCAAAAGCGGTTTCAGATATTGACCGGTAAAGCTGCCTGGCACCTCTGCCACCTGTTCGGGCGTGCCTTCGGCCACGATCTCGCCGCCTGCACTGCCGCCTTCAGGGCCAAGGTCAATGATATGGTCGGCGCACTTGATAAGATCCAGATTGTGCTCGATGACAATAACCGTGTTGCCCGCATCTACCAGCTTCTGCAGCACCTCGATCAGGCGGTGCACATCTGCAATATGCAGGCCGGTAGTAGGCTCGTCCAGAATATACACGGTCTTGCCAGTGCTGCGGCGGGCCAACTCATTGGCCAGCTTCACGCGCTGTGCTTCGCCGCCGGAAAGGGTGGTGGCGCTCTGACCCAGTGTTACATAACCAAGACCCACGTCCAGCAGGGTCTGCAGCTTGCGGGCGATCTTGGGCTGGTTGGAAAAGAATACCACTGCTTCCTCCACCGTCATGTTCAGCACATCGGAGATGGTCTTTTCCTTATACTTCACTTCCAGCGTTTCGCGGTTGTAACGTGCCCCCTTGCATACCTCGCAGGGCACGTACACATCCGGCAGGAAGTGCATCTCGATCTGCAGAATGCCGTTGCCCTCACAGGCTTCGCAGCGGCCGCCCTTGACGTTAAAGCTGAACCGTCCCGGGCCGTAGCCGCGCATTTTGGCATCCTGCGTCTGGGAGAATACCGTGCGAATATCATTGAACACACCGGTATAAGTGGCCGGATTGGAGCGCGGCGTACGGCCAATGGGCTGCTGGTCGATACCGATGACCTTATCCACAAATTCCAGCCCTTCTACCTCATCGCATTTGCCTGCGCGGGAACGCGCACCGTTCAGCTCACAGGCAAGCGTCTTATACAGAATTTCGTTGATAAGGCTGGACTTGCCGGAGCCGGAAATGCCGGTAACGCAGATAAACTCTCCCAGCGGGAATTTCACGTCGATATTGCGCAGGTTATTTTCCCGTGCACCCCGTACAGTAAGGTAATTGCCGTTGCCGGTGCGGCGGGTCTGCGGTACGGCAATGCGTTTGCGACCGGAGAGATAATCGCCGGTGATGCTGCGCTTTGCCTTGCAGATGTCCTTCACGCTGCCAGCGGCTACGATCTCACCGCCATGCACGCCTGCGCCCGGGCCTACATCCACGATATAATCCGCGCTGCGCATGGTATCTTCATCATGCTCCACCACAATGACTGTGTTGCCGAGGTCGCGGAGATTTTTCAGGGTGGCAATGAGCTTGTCGTTATCGCGCTGATGCAAGCCGATGGACGGCTCGTCCAGCACATAGAGCACGCCGGAAAGCGCACTGCCGATTTGAGTGGTCAGGCGGATGCGCTGGCTCTCGCCGCCGGAAAGAGTGCCTGCTGAGCGGGCCAGCGTGAGATAATCCAGACCCACGCTCTGCAAAAACTGCAGGCGGTTCCGGATTTCCTTCATGATCTGCCCGCCGATCTGCTTCTGCTTTTCAGTCAGGTTCGGTTCGTTCTCGGCAATGAATTTCAGCTCGTCCCGGATGGACATTTCGCAGAAATCACTGATGTTCTTATCCCCGATGGTCACAGCCAGCACCACGGGTTTCAGGCGCTTGCCGTGGCAGTCCGGGCACTCCACGCCGGACATGAAGCTGCCGATTTCTTCCTTCATCCACTCGCTGTTGGTCTCGCGGAAGCGGCGCTCAAGGTTCTCCACGATGCCCTCAAAGGTATTATAGTACACACCGCTGCCGAACTCATTCGTGCGGTGCATCTCAATTTTTTCGCCATTGGTTCCGTACAGCAACGCATTGACAGCTTCGGTGCTCATCTCTTTGATGGGCGTATCCAGCGTAAAACCGTACTTTTTGCCAAGGCCAAGGTAATACATTTCGGATACAGACCCCTCGGCATAGTACCAGCCGCTGGCCTTGATGGCACCCTCACGGATGGAAAGGTTCCGGTTGGGCAGGATGCGTTCCTCGTCCACCCGCATAAAAGTGCCAAGGCCGGTACACTTTTCGCAGGCTCCCAGCGGGTTATTGAAGGAGAAGAGCCGGGGTGACAGGTCGCTGATGGAAATGCCGTGCTCCGGGCATGCAAAGTTCTGGCTGAAGGTCATACAATCGCCGCCGATCACGTCCACTTCGGCGATGCCGCCGGTAAGCGCCAGCGCGGTTTCCAGCGAATCTGCCAGACGGCCCCGGATGCCCTTGCGCATGGCAAGGCGGTCCACCACGATCTCCACCGTATGCTTGATGTTCTTTTCCAGCTTGATCTCTTCGTCAAGATCATACAGGTTGCCGTCGATCTTCACACGAGCATAGCCACCGCGGCGGGCAGCATCCAGCTCTTTCTGCTGGGTGCCTTTGCGCTGGCGCACCACAGGAGCCAGCACCTGAAACTTCGTACCTTCGTCCAGTTTGAGCACCGCGTCCACCATTTCGTCCACGGTCTGCTGGCTGATCACCCGCCCGCACACCGGGCAGTGGGGCACGCCCACGCGGGCGTACAGAAGTCGCAGATAATCGTAGATCTCCGTCACGGTGCCCACGGTGGAACGCGGGTTGTGGCTTGTAGTCTTCTGGTCGATGGAAATTGCCGGTGATAGGCCGGTGATTTCGTCCACATCGGGCTTATCCATGCGGCCCAAAAACATGCGTGCGTAGCTGGAAAGGCTTTCCACATAGCGGCGCTGGCCGTCGGCATAGATGGTGTCGAACGCAAGGCTCGACTTGCCCGAACCGGAAAGGCCGGTCATGACGATCAGCTTTTCCCTCGGGAGGGTCAGGTTAACATTTTTCAGGTTGTGCTCGCGGGCACCTTTGATGACGATTTTATCGTTTGCCAAGGTATTTTCTCCCTTTTCGTTGTGTCTGTGAATGATTCTGTTTGCGCTCCGTTTCTGCCGCAGAGTCCACCGTCGGGTTCTCGCCCCGGCGCAGTCGGTCGATTTGGTCACGCAGGAAGGCCGCGTGCTCAAACTCCAGCAGCTTCGCCGCTTCCTTCATCTCACGGGTCAGGCGCTCGATGGCGGCCTCCCGCTCCATCCTGCCCATGCGGCGGGTGTTCAGCTTAGCGTTCTCCGCTTTATCGCTGATCTCGATGCTGTCTGCAATGGCCTTGACGATGGTTTTTGGCACGATGCCATGTTCTTTATTGTAGGCCATCTGGATGGCGCGGCGGCGCTCGGTCTCGGTGATGGCGCGATCCATGCTGTCGGTGACGACATCCGCGTACATGATGACAAGGCCCTCGGCATTGCGGGCCGCGCGGCCAATGGTCTGGATCAGGCTGGTCTCGCTGCGCAGAAAGCCCTCCTTGTCGGCATCCAGAATGGCCACAAGGCTCACCTCGGGCAGGTCAAGACCCTCGCGCAGCAGGTTGATGCCCACCACAACATCAATGGAGCCAAGGCGCAGGTCCTTGATGATCTCCATGCGCTCAAAGGTGTCCACCTCGTGGTGCATATACTTGACCTTGATGCCCTGTTCGGTAAGGTAGTCGGTGAGGTCTTCGGCCATTTTCTTGGTCAGCGTGGTCACGAGAACGCGCTCGTGCCGCTGGATGCGGGTATTGATTTCGCCCAACAGATCCACCACCTGCCCTTCCACCGGGCGCACCGAAATGAGCGGGTCCAAAAGGCCGGTGGGCCGGATGACCTGCTGCGCCACCTGCGTGCTGTTCTGCCGCTCGTAGTCGCCGGGCGTAGCCGAAACGAAGATCATCTGGTTCAGCTTGGACTCCACTTCCTCGAACTTGAGCGGGCGGTTATCGAAGGCGGACGGCAGGCGGAAGCCGTACTCCACCAGCGTTTTTTTGCGGGCATAGTCGCCGCCGTACATGGCGCGCACCTGCGGCAGGGTAACATGGCTCTCGTCCACAAACAGCAGAAAATCATCCGGGAAATAATCCAGCAGAGTGGTGGGCATACTGCCCGGCGCACGGCCCGAAAGGACCGCCGAATAGTTCTCGATGCCTTTGCACATGCCCACCTCGTTAAGCATCTCAATGTCGTAATTGGTGCGCTGGGCAATGCGCTGCGCCTCGATCAGCTTGCCCTCGGCGGTGAACTGCTTCACCTGTGCGTCGCACTCGGCGCGGATCTTTTCCAGTGCTGCGGCCTTCTTCTCGGCGCTGACGATATAGTGGCTGGCCGGGAAAATGGCTACATGCTTGACTACATTCTGTTTGGCCCCGGTGAGAGGGTTGAACTCCGTGATGCGATCGATCTCGTCCCCAAAAAATTCCACACGGATGGCAAGCTCGCTCATATAGGCAAGGTAGATGTCCACGATATCGCCGTGCACACGGAACTTATTGCGCACAAAATTCACATCATTGCGTTCATATTGCAGCGTCACAAGCTTCTGGCACAGCTCGTCCCGCTCCATCTGCATGCCGGGGCGCAGGCTGATGACCATGCTGCGGTAGTCGATGGGGTCGCCCAGCGAGTAGATGCAGGAAACCGATGCTACAATGATCACATCCCGCCGCTCCGAAAGCGCCGCCGTGGCCGAATGGCGCAGGCGGTCGATCTCGTCGTTGATGGCGCTGTCCTTTTCAATATAGGTATCCGTGCTGGGGATATAGGCTTCCGGCTGGTAGTAATCGTAGTAGGAGACGAAATACTCCACCGCGTTGTTGGGGAAAAACGACCGGAACTCGGTGCACAGCTGGGCCGCCAGCGTTTTGTTGTGGGCCAGAACCAGCGTGGGCCGGTTGCATTTTGCAATCACATTTGCCATGGTAAAGGTCTTTCCGCTGCCGGTAACACCCAGCAGGGTCTGGCAGCGGTCGCCCCGCTCCACGCCTTTCACCAGTGTTTCAATGGCCTGCGGCTGGTCGCCGGTGGGCTGGTAAGAGGATACCAGTTCAAATTTTTCGTCTGCCATCTTCCCTCTCCTCTCCGGCCCTCGCGCAAAGAACCACAATCAGTTGTATTTTACGGTTTGATTATAGCACACCAGTTTTATAATGTAAACACTTTTTTGTTGCTTTACGGATCAAGGCCAGAAAAGCGTACCTGTTTTGAAGTCATAGATCGGCAGGCGGTTTGCGTCCCGCATGGAGAAATACTCCGTATCGGTCAGGATGAAGTGATCCAGCAGATGGATGTTCACAAGGCCCAATGCCCGGGCAATATTGCCAGTGGCCTCCAGATCCTCCATGGAGGGCAAGGCCGCACCATTGGGGTGGTTGTGGCTGAGCACCACCGTGTCGGTGCCGCCCTTGATGGCCGCAGACACCACATCCTTGATGTCCAGACTTACCCGGTCGGTGGTGCCTTCCCGCAGCCAGACCGCCGCGCGCACCCGCTTACGGCTGTCCAGACTGACCAGCATTGCACGCTCGTAATCCGACCACGCAAACTTCGCCATCAGATAGCTACCCATCTGCTCCGTAGTTCTGATGCAGCGGGTAGTACTGGTACGGCTGCGGCCATAGTAGCGGCTGATCTCCGGCAGCAGATGCAGCATCCGGGCTGTGGCCGGGCCTACGCCCTCCACAGTGCACAGCTCTTCCTCGCTGGCTTCCAGCACAGCGGCAAAATCGCCAAAGCGGTCGATCAGGTCGTGAGCGATGCCGTTGGTGTCCTTCTGGGCGTTGGTGAGGTACAGCACATATTCCAGCGCTTCGTGCTCGGCCAGACTGTCCAGACCGTAGTTCTGCACCCGTTCGCGCATCCGCTGGCGGTGTCCCTGATGCCGTTTGTGTTCTGCCATTGCGGTACTCTCCTTCTGATTCATTCCTTATAATAGTACCCATTTTGCGCCCGGAACTCAAGGCTTTGCGGTAAAATAGTTTTGATCCGGGGCGTTTCCGCGTTGACTTGCAGCCAAGGCTGTATTACTATAAAGGTATCTCTTGAAAATTGAGGAACATTTATGAAACAATATACCGCAACCGCCAACGACGACGGCGTTCGTCTTTCCCGCTTTGTGCAGAGCGTGACCCGCGATTTTCCCACCAGCCTTTTGTACAAGAGCTTCCGCAATAAGCGCGTGAAGGTAAACGGAAAAAAGGCCGTGCCGGAGTACCGCATTCAGGCAGGCGACCTGATCGAGCTGTACATCAACGACGAGTTTTTCCCGCCGGAAGGCACAAAAACCGTGCAGAAGGCCGCGCCGAAAAAAAAGCAGAATCAGCCCAAGGTCAATGTCATTTATGAGGACGAAAACATTGCTGTGCTGTACAAACCCACCCACCTTTTGTGCCATAGTGACCGCACCGGCGATGCAAACCTTGTGGACGCTTTTACCCAGTATCTGGCCGAAAAAGGCGAGTACGACCCCCACGGCGAGAACCGGTTCAAGCCCGGCATTTGCAACCGGCTGGACCGCGGCACCGAGGGCCTTGTGATCGCCGCCAAGAGCTACACCGCCCTGCGGGACATGAACGAGATCATCCGCACTGACCTACTCAAAAAGGAGTACTACACCATCACGGTGGGTATCCCGCAGTCCGGGCGGTTCACCGCATGGTGGGAGCACGACGAGAAGAACAACAAGGTGAGCATCCACGCACACCAGTCGCAGGACGAGCGCCGCAAGCAGATCATTACGGACGTGGACGTACTGCGCACCGCCGGGCCGTTCGCCCTGTGCAAGATCGGCCTTGTCACCGGCCGCACCCACCAGATCCGTGCACATCTGGCCTATCTGGGCCGTCCGGTTCTGGGCGACATCAAGTACGGCAACCGCAAGATGAACGAGCGCACCGGCACCAAAACGCAGGCCCTGTGCGCTGTGCGGGTCACTTTCCTTGATATTCCCGAGGAAAACACCCTGCATTATCTCTCTGGCAAGGTGGTCAAGCTGAAGGACCCGCAGATCCTAAAGCAGTTCGATGCGCTGGATAAAAGCAAGGCGGATGGAGAAAACAACCATGCATAAAATCGACATGAACACGTGGCCGCGGGCAGAGCTGTTCCGGTTCTTTTCCGGAGTGTCGCAGCCATTTTACAGTGTCACCTTCCGGGTGGACGTGACGAATCTCCACGCCTACACCAAAGCCCGCGGCATTTCCTTTTATTATGCCCTCGGCTATCTCGTGACCGATGCCGTGAACAGCGTGGTGAATTTCCGCTATACCATCCGGGACGGCGAGGTCTGGCTTCTGGATAAGCGCATCCCCAGCCTGACCGATCTGAAGCCCGGCAGTGAGCAGTTCCACATCGTCACACTGCCCAAGACCGGCACGCTGGACGAGTTCTGCTGCGCCGCAAAAGCTAAGAGCGCTGCACAGCAGAGCTTTCTGGATCAGGACTGCGAGACGGACGCGCTGATCTACATTTCCACCACGCCGTGGTTTGATCTGACCAGTTGTACCAACGAGCGGGATTTTGACAAAGACGACGCCATCCCCCGCATCACATGGGGCAAGTTTGTACCGGAAAACGGCCGCGAAACGCTGGGCATGAGCCTTGAGGTGAGCCACCGGTTCATCGATGGGTATCACCTGGGACAGTTTTATCAAAAGCTTCAAAAAAGCATTGATGAATTGTAAAAAACGGCTGCTGTACTTTACCGTACAGCAGCCGTTTTTCTCTTTGTTCTTTACTTTTTGTCGGAGTCCTGCTCCGCTTTTTCCTGCGATTCCTGTTCACGGCGCAGCTCTTTGATGCGCTTTTTCTCGCTCTGGACATGGGGCCATGGCCAGCTGAAGCCCTCATTTTCGCGGCACCATTTGACCAGCGGATAGAACGCGAAGGCCAGACCGAAGAGGTACAGCAGAGCGTACAGCAGGGCATCCAGCGTGATGAGTGCATCCAGTGCACCGATCACCGCCACCACGCAGCCTGCCTTCAAAAAGAACAGGCCGTTCTGGCGGCAGTATTCCTCAAAGTGTTCCGCTTTGACGGCACGGCGGCCCTGATCTCCCCAGACACGGGGATTTTTCATGACCGAATAGCCGTAGAATACCATCATCAGGCCAAGGGTGAGCTGAAAGCCAAAAAACATTTATGATACCTCTTAATCTTCAAACAGTGGCTTCATCAGGGGCAGGAAATCCAGCGTTGCAAAGTAATCGCGCGGAGTCTCGGCACGGCGGATCAGACGGTGGGTGCCATCCTCGCACAGCAGCACTTCGGCGCTGCGCAGCTTGCCGTTGTAGTTGTAGCCCATGGCAGAGCCGTGTGCACCGGTGTCGTGGATATAAACGATGTCGCCAATGTCGATCTTGGGCAGCATCCGGTCAATGGCAAACTTGTCGTTGTTCTCGCACAGACCGCCCACCACATCGTACATATGGTCGCAAGGCTCATTTTCCTTGCCCAGCACGGTGATGTGGTGGTAAGCGCCGTACATGGCCGGGCGCATCAGGTTGGCTGCGCAGGCATCCAGACCGATGTATTCCTTATAGATGTGCTTTTCGTGGATGGCAGTTGCCACCAGTGCGCCGTAGGGGCCGGTGGTAAAGCGGCCCATCTCAGTAAAGATGGCCACATCGCCCATGCCTGCGGGCACCAGAATTTCCTCAAACTTCTTGCGCACACCCTCGCCGATGGCCATGATATCGTTCTCGGTCTGCTCCGGGCGGTACGGGATGCCCACACCGCCGGACAGGTTGATGTAACCGATGTGCACACCGGTGGCCTTCTGCACCCGGACAGCCAGCTGGAACAGGATACCTGCCAGCTCCGGGTAATACTCATCGGAAATGGTATTGGAAGCAAGGAAAGCGTGGATGCCGAAGTTCTTGGCACCCTTGGCGGCCAGCTTCTTGTAGCTTTCGATCATCTGCTCCTCGGTCATGCCGTACTTGGCATCGCCGGGCTTGTCCATGACCTGAAAGCCCTCTTCGCTCTCGCCCAGACTGAAGGTGCCGCCCGGGTTATAGCGGCAGAAGATGTTCTCCGGCACACCGGCGACACGCTCCAGAAATTCCACCATGGTGGCATCGTCCAGATTGATATAGGCACCCAACTCGTAGGCCTTCTTCATATCCTCCACGGGAGTCTGGTTGGAGGAGAACATGATTTCACTGCCGGAGAAACCGCACACCTCGCTGAGCATCAGCTCCGTCAGGGACGAGCAGTCCACGCCGCAGCCCTCCTCCTTGAGGATCTGCAGGATGACAGGGTTTGGCAGAGCCTTAACGGCAAAATACTCCTTGAAGCCTTTGTTCCAGCTGAATGCCTTGTTGATGCGGCGGGCATTTTCACGGATGCCCTTCTCATCGTAGACATGGAACGGCGTGGGCACATCCTGAATGATCTCCTGTGCCATCGCCTCGGTCAGAAACGGTTTCTTTTCCATAGTAACATCCCTCTCATTTTATATATGCTACGCGGTCATGTACCGCAGTTGCAAGCGATAATGCTCTGCTGATGATTTCTCTCCGTCTCGGACAGCATCCTCGCCCTCTCAGCTTCGCAATGCTCAGCAGCTCTCCCAAAGGGAGAGCCCTTGGCAAAACCGGAAACTTGACCGTAATGCCAAAGCCTCTCACTTTGGGAGAGGTGGCACGCCGTAAGGCGTGACGGAGAGGGCGAGCCAGCTATCCGTCATTATCTACTCAGGTTTTACAGCTTCAGATTCTGGCGGGTGGGGGTGAAGGTGGGGATCATCTTTGCCAGCTGCTGCACCACGCCCTCGTCGTTGTGCTCTGCCGCAGCGGCAAGCTCCTGCAGCTGCCCGTAGAACTCGGCCAGATCGATGCTGCGCGGCGAAGCCACAAAAATTTTATTGTGCTGGGTGCGGCGCATCTTATCCTGTTCCTCGTCCATCATCAGCTCTTCGTAGAGCTTCTCGCCCGGACGCAGACCCACGATCTTGATCTCCATATTCACGCCCGGCTCATAGCCGTAAAAGCGGATGAGCTGCTTTGCAAGATCCATGATCTTGACCGGCTCGCCCATGTCCAGCACATAGATATTGCCGCTTTCGGCCAGCGCACCGGCCTGCAGCACCAGCTGGGCCGCTTCCGGAATGGTCATAAAGTAACGCTCAATGTTGGGATCCGTCAGGGTGACAGGCCCGCCTTTTTTGATCTGGGCCTCAAACAGCGGAATGACGCTGCCGTGGCTGCCCAGCACATTGCCAAAACGCACAGCCACACACTTCATATCCGTGTTGCCCGCAAAGGTCTGGATGAGCATTTCGCAGATGCGCTTGGTACAGCCCATCACACTGGTGGGATTCACAGCCTTATCGGTGGAAAGCTGCACGAACCGCTCCACATCGTGTTCGCTGGCGCTCACCAGCAGATTTTTGGTGCCCAGAACATTGTTCTTGACCGCTTCTGCAGGGCTGACTTCCATCAGCGGCACATGCTTGTGTGCTGCCGCATGGAACACCACAGTGGGATGATATGTTTCAAAAACCTCATCCAGACGCTTTTTATCGCGGATGGAGCCAATGAGCACCGTTACCGGGATATCCCGGCCGTACTTCTGCTGCAGCTCCATCAAAAGCTCATAGGCGCAGTTCTCGTAGATATCAAAAATAAGCAGCTTGCCGGGCTTGAAGCGCATCACCTGACGGCACAGTTCGCTGCCGATGGAGCCGCCGCCGCCCGTGACCAGAACGGTCTTGCCGGTGAGGTAGCCGGAGATCTGATTGGTATCCAGAGTCACCTCATCGCGGGAAAGGAAGTCCGCCGGGTTCAACTCGCGGAAGGCTCCCTGCTGCGGTGTACCGCTGCCCACCAGCTGCGGGTCACTAAGCAGCTGCACCGCACAATGGGTGCTGACGCACAGGTCGATGACATGGTTCAGCTTGCTGCCCTTCAGGGTAGGAATGGCGATGATGATGCTGTGGATGCCGTAGCGCTTGCACAGGTCCGGGATCTCTTCCAGCGTGCCCTTCACCGGCACCCCGTGGATGGTCTGGTTGAGTTTTGTGGGATCATCGTCCACCGCCACCACCGCGTGGCCGTATTCCTTATTGGACTTGCACACGTTGATGGCCCATGCACCGGCCTCCCCTGCACCCACGATCATCACGGGCCGGTTGGGGTCCTTGCTTGCAGCGCCGCGCAGCCTTTCGCCCAGCGGATGGTTCAAAAACAGCCGCCATGCCAGACGGCTGCCGCCCACCAGCAGGAAGATGAGCACCGCCGCCATACAGTTGGCGGAGTTGAACAGCACTCCGTGGATGCACAGCCGGTTGACAAAGTACACAATGACGGTTGGTACGCCGATCATTCCGGCAAGGCGGATCAGATCGCGCTCACCGGCGTACTTCCACAGAACGGAGTACAACCCGCCTGCCAGAAAGCAGATAATATATACCGCCACGATCCACGGCAGGTTTGCGTACAGAATGGCACGGTTGTGGGGCCACCATGTGGCTTCCACTGCACCGTCTGCACGCAGCAGCAGCGCAAAATAAAAGCTGAATGCAACAATGGCTGCATCCAGCAGCACAAGCAACGCCCGCCGCGCAAGCACCTGCGGCGTGTTCTTTTTATCTTTCACAAAAAAGTCCTCTTTTTGCACACGGCGTAAAACGCCGCTGTTTTTGTCGGAAGGAGCTTCCGGCGTTCCGTCCTGCCCGGCGCACCGGACAGCCCTATCTTTATATTATACTCAGAACACTGCAGAATGTCCAGAAAATTTGAATCCGCTGCCAAACTCCCTCTATTTTTTCGGTCTGCCGGGCCGGTGCGCAGCCCAGAGCGCGGCTGCTTCCTCTCCAAGGCCCAGCGGCCATGCCGCCAGCAGGAACACTCCTGTGGTAGCGCAGCCGCCTACGCCCAACGCGGCCAGCTGCAAAGGCAGCCGAGCCGCAAACCCATCCGCAAGCAGCTTCCGCAGCGCCATGCCAGCCGCCGCGGCCAGCACAGCTGCCAGTGCCGGTGCACCCAGCCAGCGGCGGAATGCATGCTGCGTGCCGCTGGAAAACAGCAGATGCCCGGTGTTGGCCGCACAGGTGTACAGGCTGGAAAGCAGGATCACTGCCAAAAAGCCCTTCATGCCAAAGCGCGGCAGCAGCGCCACCACCCCGCCAATGCGCAGGATGGAATCCCACACGCTGTAGCGGAAGGCCGCCTTCTGCTCTCCTACCCCTTTCATGGCACCGTCCACCATGCTTTCCAGATACATCAGCGGCATGGCAGGAGCCAGCGTTTCCAGATAAAACCCGGCATCCGCACTTTGGTACAAAAGCTGTGCCAGCGGCCGTCCCCACACCCAGAACAGCACCCCTGCCAGCGCGGAAAAATAACCGGTGAGCCGCAGCATCCGGTTCAAAAGTGCGTTGAGCCGTTCGGTCTGGCCCAGAATATGAGCCTGCGTGATCTCCGGCATCAGCAGCACCGAAAGGCTCCCCAGCAGGCCAAATGGGAACGTAAGCAGCGGCAGAGCCATGCCTTTCAGTTCTCCGTACTGCTCCAGCGCGGCGGTGCGCCCGCCCGCGTTGATCAGATAGACCGCAAGGCAGGCGGGCACCAGCATGTTCTCTGCGGTATGCAGAGCGCTTGCCAGCACCCGCCCGCCCTCCACCGGCCACAGGATCTCCCACAGACGGCGGGCCGGGTCTGCAGGGCAGACGGCTTTTTGCCCCGCAAAGGCACTGCGGGCATCCCGCCGGTAAAAGACCAGCATGCACAGCGCCGACACCGCTTCGCTGACGGCGGTAGCTCCCAGCACCAGCATACAGCGCACGCCCACCGCAAGGCCCTCGGTACGGGTGAGCGCCAGAGCTACCAGCGCAATGCGCACTGTCTGTTCGGTAAGCTGGCTGAACACATTGGGGGCCACATGCCGCCGGGCGATGAAAAAGCCCCGCAGGACCGCAGACACTGCCATCCATGGCATTCCCAGCGCTGAAACGCGCAAAGCGCCGGCAGCGCGGACATCGCCAAGCCACAACCGGGCCGCAAGATCCGCTGTTGCCAGCTGCAGTGCAGCGGCAAACAGCCCCAGCACAAGTCCTGCCGCCAGCAGACGGCGCAGCATGCCGCGGGCTGCACCACGGGCGGAAGCCGGGCCGCTGAGTTCCTCGGCCATGAGCCGGGTAGCCGCCACCGAAACGCCCGCCGTTGCTAGCGTGACGAACAGTGAATACACCGCCAGCACCAGCTGGTAAAGGCCCATCCCCTCGCCGCCCAGCTCGTTTGCCAGCCAGATGCGCAGCCCCATGCCGGCCAGCCGCAGCACCACGTCTGAGCCGGTAAGCAGCGCTGCATTTTTTAAATAGCTCTGCCGCATGGCGCACCTCCTGCCGGAATGTTCCGGTTCCAGCATATGAAGCGGCGGAACAGGATATGCAAAAGCAGAGCGGCGCGGCGGGTTGTTTCCCGCGCACTTTTATGGTATAGTAAAGGGGCGGCCTTTGCAGCCGTATTCTGATCAAGGAGGAAGCACACGGCAAACGCCCCGCGCCCGCCGTGCGCAAAAAGAGAATGAGCGAAGAATGCACCCATGACTGCTCCAGCTGCGGAGCAGCATGTTCTTCCCGCGATGCAGCGCCCAAGCACGATGCCCCCAACCCCAACAGCAGCGTCAAAAAGGTCATCGGCGTTGTGTCCGGCAAAGGCGGCGTTGGCAAGAGCATGACCAGCGCCCTGCTGGCCTGCGCCATGGCACGCC
>ENA-UAYF01000700-UAYF01000700.1-human-gut-metagenome-genome-assembly--contig:-NODE-700-length-16567-cov-18.460211_pt1 | contig 16567 bp, 21 predicted proteins | sample MGYA00244017_ERZ654600 | MGnify/ENA primary metagenome ERZ654600 (study PRJEB26926, sample SAMN06164490) | human gut metagenome | biome: ENVO:00009003; feature: ENVO:2100002; material: ENVO:00002003... | reverse complement strand
AGTATAAACTATATTATCTCTGCCGATAATGCCCGAAAACCGCATTGTATAGCGATATATCGTCATATCAGCTACATTCGGGACAGGCTGTCCGAAAGTCCGGATAAAGCCTAATTCCTGCATTTTTCTGTCAACAAAAGCCGCTATCTCCCGCGCCTGCGCCTTTTTGCCGCTCTGCCTGTTGGAGTAAACCTCGCACTGGTACATAAGCTGCGCGTGGTTTTCCCTGCATTCAGCCGTCTGTGAGGGAGCATAGCAGCTGTTGTCCTGTTCCCACAAGCACACCGCCGGGAATTTCGCCGGGGTGTCGCTTGACGTGCTCACAACCGAAATGTCCTTGTATTCCTCGCGCAGGGCGGTCGCCACATAGTCAAACACCGTGCTTTCAATGTCAATCATGTGAACACTCCCTTTGCTGTCGGAATCACCAGCGCTCTCAGCTGCTGCGCCGTATTGTACATGAACGGTCTGGACGGCATGCCCTTTGTCCATGCGACATAGGTGCCGTCTTTCAGCCGTTTTCTCGTGGGATTTGTGTCCCCGTCGCCGGACGGATACCACCAGCCGAGCTCCCCGTGACCGTTTACGTCATAGGACCAGCCGAGTATCGCCGGGTCAGGGTGGGGGCTTCGTGAGCCCTTAATGCCTGTGCCGAACTCCACATAAGCGGCATAGCCGCATGTGCACTTCACAAATCCGGTATTACCGCCGTATTCGCTGTGAATACCGTTCTGCAAAGCGCCCGTCATGTGAATGCCGCCTGCTTCCACCAGCGCAATGTTCGCACCGATTTCCGCAAGCTGCCGCACAAGCTCCTGCGCGTTGCGTTCGAGATTTGCGCGGTATTCCGCAAGCTCCCTCACCGCTTCGCGCACGCCGGAAGCAGACAGTCTAACCGTTATCCGTTTCATCTATCTGCACCCTCTTTATCGCATACTGAACGGCATTCAGGCTCTTTGCGACCGCCTTGACGATATACTGCTCCGTGCCGATATACACAAGTGAATTTTCGTTAATCGGACATCTGGTGTCGTGTGTTATCATCGTGCGGTCGTAGTCCAGCAGATTGCCGAACTGCTGCTGGGAATAATCTCCCTTGTTGGAGGAAACCGAAATCATCAGCGCCGTTTTGTCGCCGTATTTCGGTGCAAATTCGCCAGTAGCACAGCCGTTGTCGTCAGTAAGCTCCGCGTTCCCCAGATACAGCGCGTATTCAACTGAAATCTGGTTGCGCTTCAGATCTCTCATTACAGCACCCTGCCTTTCGGTGTGACTTCCGAAAGAAGTTCCTCCGAGACCCACGCATTGGAATACGCGCGGCTCACGCCGTTCTCGCTGTGGGAAGTTTCTCCCTCAGCGCCCGCCTTTGCGTAGAGGTCAGCGGCTATGCGAAGCTGTAAATCGAGGTATCTGCTTTCAAGTTCGTCCGGGAAATCCTCGAACGGATATCGCCGCGCCATGATAGCGGCTTTCGCGGTGTCAAGATAACTTTCCGCTTCTGCGTCGCTTATCTCCGGCAGGCGGATTTTCAGCTTTTCTGTCTGCGTCATTGCCGCCCTCCGTTCTCTCAACTTCGTAGCCCATCGAGCCGAGAGCAGCGGCTGTGTCTTTGCTGACATCAGCTATGCCGTTCTCAAACTCCGCAATGACCTTCCCGCAGGTCATCACGATACGGGCGTTGTCGCCCTGATGTACTATCATGTCGCACCGAATGTGAGCTTGCCGTGCAGCTTCTCGAAGCCGTGGTCAAGACCGACCTGTCCGTAAATCTGATACTTCCATGCCGCGCCGGTAGTAGCAAGCGGTTCAAGGAAGAAGTTGCCCTTGCCGGGGGTGGGCTGCTCGACCAGATGAACGGCAGCAGGGTTGAAGCACAGTGCGGTACCCTGCGGCATTGTTCTGGAAAGTGCGATTCTGATGGTGCCGAAATCGGTTATCAGTCTCTGAATGTTGATTCCGGCTTCCGTCACGCCGGGCATGAAGTAGCCGCTGCCCTCGTAGGCTTCGGAAATAGCCGCCTTGATATCGGAATTGATAAGCAGCAGATATCCGTCGATGTCGGTGTTCGCGTCATACATCTTCTTGAAGAAGCTGTTAAGCACGGAACGGACAGTGGAAGAAGATACCGCAGAAGCTTCCTTTACCGCATTGGTGGCGATAGCTTCAAGAATACCTCTGGTCTGGCTCGCGTCAGTGTTGCCGGTGGATTCGTGATACTCACCGTTAATGCAGGTGTATTCAATGTCGTTGCGAATCTTCTGCATTGCCGCCGCAGTCTGGAACTGAAGTTCAGATGCGGGATTCTCGACCTGTCCTGCAACGTTCACGCCGGAAAGCTGACCCATGTTGCTCTCACGAGCGTAGGAAATCGCAATGGATTCCTGAAAAATCTGAGTTACGTTCTTTGCCTGAGAACGGGTAACGTTCGCCGCTTCGGGTGCGGTCAGCGAAGCGCTCTCAGAAATCTTGGGCTGAGAGGGAGTGCCGAGTGAATATTCCTGATTCACGGCAAATTCAACCGCATTGGTGGTCTTGGGCGCGCCAATGAGGTTGAGAAAAGGGGTGGTGGTGATACTCTTGGTGTAAAGCGCACCAGAGTAGGACACCAGGTCAAAGTTCATGCCAGTTGCCATTATTACCTCCGTTAGTCTGTGGGAATGTTCCTGGCGTTATGAACAGCGTCCGCAGCCTTGATGATGTCAAGGATAGAGCCGTTCTGCGCCACCTTGTTGTACTGTTCCTGTGCGTTGGCGGTATTGCCGATCGCGCCGGGATTCGGTGCGGGGGTCTGCATCGCCGCCTGCTTTGCAGCTTCGGCAGCAGCCGCCGCGTTTGCGGAAAAAGAGCTTATGAGGCTGTCAGCGAATGCAAGCGACTTCCCCTCATCGTCCGTGACAATGGAATCCAGCAGCGGGGAATAGCACTCCTCCTTGATTCCTGCCTTGACGAACTTTTCCTGCACCTTGGTGCGGTTCAGCAGACGCGTGTTTTCAGCCTTTATCTGTGCGGCTTCCTCCATGAGCTTCTGGTACTTTTCCTGTTCGGACAGCTTGTCAGCCTGTTCCTTGTCGTACTTGTCCGCCTTGTCCTTGTAAGCGCTGAATTTGTCCTCAGCCGCCTTTGCCCTGGCGTTGATTTCCTCGTGGTGCTTTGCAAGGATAGCTGAAATCTGCTCGTCCGTGATGTCGGGCATTAAGTCTTTGAGTTCCTGTCTTGTCATCGCTTTTACCTCCTGATAACACCGCATAACGCTGCGGCGGCGAATTTTTGTGCATATATAGCAAAAGAGCCGCTCCACCCCGAAAGGTGAAACGGCTCAATGACTCTGAAAATATTAAATTATAAGTACTGCACCGTGCAGCGGCAGTTGGCAATTTCTGATACGCCCGCGCCCAGCGAACCATCGCACGGAAACATCATCTTATACCCGCCGATAATAAACGGCTGGTCTATTGGCACGGTCTGACCGGAAGCTTCCCGGTGAGTGCGCCGCACCTTGCTGTCCCCGAACGTTTCCCAGCGCTTGCGGGTGAATCCCCGGCTGAGCGCCGCGTCCATCTGCGCCAGGTTGCACATCGCGTTGACTTCCGTCCGCACGGTGTTCAGCATGCGGTCGTAAAGTGGGATATCGCAGCCGCCGACCGACGTGTCAAGTATCTGCATGGATAATTCCGTGGCGTGATTTCTGACCCACGCCGAAGCATTCCCCACGCCCTCTGCGCCCAGCGTTTCGAGGTACTGCGGGTAATATCTGTTGAACAGTTCAATGTAACTCCGTGCGAACTCGTCAGCAGCCGCCGCATAAAGGGCGGCGCTGTCAAGCTGGAAAGGAGAATATGCCAATGAACGTTGAATGGTGTCGTAGTATCTGAGCAGTATTCGCTGTAATGCAGCTGCCATGACTACCCGAAGGCGCTTTTCCGCAGAGGTTATGTCCATCTCCCCGAAAAAGATTATGTTGAGCTGGTCAACAGCGGCGAGACTATGCGCTTGCGCCATCGTCCGCACCGCCCTTTGCAGTCAGCTTTCTGAATATCTCGTCAAACTCATCGGGCGCGCCGGCGTCAGCGGTATTCATGACCGCCGCCTTATCCTGTTCGCCCTGCTGTTTCCACTTTTCGAGATACTCCACGCTCTCAACATAGACCTGCTGCGGATCGGAGTACAGTCCGCAGTTTTCGATAGCGATACGCGGGTGTATTCCGGCTTCAAGCTGATTCTGCAAGCCCTGTGTCTTGGTAAGCAGATTATCTGTCTTGTTGCGCGTGAATTTTATGTCGATATCGTCAACGGCGAGGTCTGCGAAATCCGCAGGCACCGTTGACGATGTTGTGACCGTCCTGATGATTTTCAGCACGTTTTCAACGAACGCTTTTTCGCTTTCGTCAAACGACTGCTCAAACGACTTCGCCGCAGCTTCCGCCTGCGTCCAGCCCTCGCCGATAATGAGAGCCTGTCCGGTGTTGCCGCCTGCCGAAGCCTTGCGGTCGGGAACGGCGGCTATCTGGAGCATTTTCTGATAGAGGTCGTCGGCGTAGGTCTGCGTCTGGGTCTGGTCGAGTACGTTCTGCAGCATCTGAATGCTTGCAGGCATATTCGGCGCGGATTTTGTGCAGATACCGCCCTTGGCGGCAAGCTCCGCGAACTGTTCCTCGTCAATCTCCACGTTATTGAACCACGTCAGCGACTGTATCTGCTGTTCGATACCGTCCGCGCGGTTGGAAGCGATGTTGTTCAGTTCGTCGATTATCCCGAGGACCGTTTCGAAGCAGCCCTGCCGCGTGGGATTCGCCCAGTATTCCGTGACAGGATTGAATACTATTTCGGATTCGCCGACAAGCACGTTATCTTCGAACTGCCAGCAGTGGCTGTCGGAATAAATCGTGTACTTCTTCTTCGGGATATCGGTGATATCGTCTATCATGTCGTCCGTGCTGTAGATAACTGACAGCAGCACGCGTTTGGTGAAGTCGTTCGCGCGTATTGTGAACGTGCAGCGCGGGTCGCACACATATGTATGCAGTTCCTTGCCCTCATACAGCGTGATACGCTGTGCCACTCCGCAGATGAAAAGCCACTGCGCAAGTTCTCTGTCCCGGCTGGACTTTCCCATCTTGTACATCAGCTTGTTCAGCGCCGCAAGGCTCTCATCGTCCGCTCTGTTGTTGGCGTCGTCGAGGGTGTCCTTGCCGCGGTAAACGTACTGCACCGGCTCGCCGAACGTGAAGCCGGTCTTGAAATTGGTTATCTCGGCGGCATGGTTGATAACGACCTTGTTATTAATTTCAGGTCTGACTTCCTTTGTGCGGTCGAGAATGTCCATGCGTCCGCGGTAGTAGTTATACAGCCGCTGGATATCGCAGACATTCGCGTTGTGCGTAGACATGGCGCGGTCAACTATCTGTTTCACGTTCTCAGCCGTGAAATTCCGCTCGGAAGTGTAGATACACCGCCTGCCGTAATTGTAGTTTTCCGTCATGTCTTTCCTTTCAGTTCGATGAGCCTTTCAACCTTGCACCGCTTGCAGTAAGCGGATATCATTCCGGAAGCGGAAACATCAGCGTCAAACAGCCGCTTTCCGCATACCGGACAGCAGATTTTTATAAGCATTCCCGCCCTCCTTTTCTCCATTATATCACATATTTTCCTGTTTGTAACTGTATTCTTTTGTGGTTGCAAGGGCGGGATTCGAACCCACGGATTCCAGCTAATGAGGCTGGCGAGATAGACCGCTTCTCCACCTTGCTATATTGAAATTCCAAACCTTACGCAGCCGCACTATTGCACGACTGCGCCAGGAGGAAGGGCAGGGCAGGCGGTGAACACACAAGCCGCCAGCCCTGATATATCAAATCCGCGTTTCCGCGAAAATGAACGTGAATTATCGTCTCGGCAATGAAACCATGATAGAATGCGCCAGTTCATCAGACAGCGCCCTGAAATGCCTGCACTTCGAGCAGCGCCGTTTCATGCAGCCGCCGTTGATACCGCACTTATGGAGCGCGCAGTAGAATTTCGGCTTTTTCCCGGTGAGTTTTCCGTTCAGAAGCAGAAATTTCGTCATGCTACCACCGCCGTTTTATCACCTTGACCGAACACAAGCCATTGTCGCGATAGTCCATCGCCATTGCAAGGCTGTCCGGCGCGTCATCGTGCTGTTTCTTCGCGTCAACGGAAATACGGCAGAGTTCGTTCATCGCCTTGTCGTACATCTCGCCCCGCGCCTTGTCAGAACGGAATACCAGCCGCGACTTTATATCCGAGCTCCAGCGCACTATCCTGTCCATCTTGCTGGATTTCGTAGGCGCGCTCTGGCTCTGAATCGACATCTTGTAATTTCGCTCGCGCAGGGTCTTGTCGATTTTCTCTGCATACTCCGTACCGCCGACATTTGCTTCAAAGCGCGCCCTCGCAACATTATTCCGGGCATAAGCCGCGCATACAAGCGGCTGAGTTACCGACTTATCCCCGGTGGAGAACACCCAGTCATGCACATACCCGGTATCGCCGAACCAGTAGATTATCGGCGCGGAAAGGCTGTCGCCGCCGCCCCATGCAACGTCCACCACGGACATGATATCGCATTCGCCGTCCGGGAGCACGCCGTTGTAGTAGTTCAGCTCGTCACGCTCGAAAAGCAGACCCTCGCGGACATACGGGTCGCCCATGTACTTGCAGGACCATGTGCAGGGGTCAATGCTTGCTTTCATGTCCTGATAGTAAGCGGTCGAAAATCCCAGCCCATACGGATAATCGAAGTTGCTTTCGCCGTTCTCGTTCAGCGCCGGAATGGCCGTAAATCTTGCTTTCGGGTCATCGCCGTACTGCTGCTGCAAACGTCCGATAACATCTCCGACCGCCCATCGCGTACCGATGTGGAGTTCCCGCGCGCCGTCTTTCTTACGGTCTTTCAGCTGATTCAGATAAGCGTCGTACTTGTTCTGCAAACGCTGCGGATTGAGCGCTTCCTCCAAGTCCTCGATGATATCGTCCACATAAAGCAGATTTCCGACTTCCACCGCACCTGTCAGCGTACCAGTTACGGAACGGCATGTCAGCGTAGGGAAGCGCCGCTTGTGATTGACTGAAATACTCTCGTCCTCCGAGGACACCGCCACGACCTTTGCTTTCGGGAATACGTCATGCCAGAGGTAGTCCGGGTCGCTCAAAATGTCAAGGCATTCCTTGAAGAATCCCTTTGTCAGCTTATCGGAGTGGCCGGACATCACGTTCGCCTTGTCCGGCTCCCGTCCCATCAGCCAGGTGACGTAAAAGATACCGAGAGTACTGTTGTGAGTTGGAATAAGGCGTTCACCCACGCAGTATACACCGCCGTCAACGGAAATGCAGTTGCCCTGTTTAGGGGTTATCTTCTCGAAACCGCTTATCGCAATTCTTCTCTGTGGAGAAAATTCGCGGAGCTGTTTCCTTTCAAGCTGGCATGGAATAAAGCACGTCGGATTGAAAGAGATTTTCCAATATGTATGCCTACCTTGAATGCCGCTGCTTGACAGACGCGGTTCTTCTTCCTGGACAGAACACCGCCAGCCAAACGTTGACACCAAAGATATAAAACCGTCCCGCAGTGCTGGTTCGGCTGTCGTGAAGTCATATCTGTGTTCGGATTTTCGCAAGCAACCGTCTGTATCAAGCAGTCCGGCAAGTAACCATAGCCGCTGGTCGAAACTTGCGGTCAGGTATTCTTCCGGAATATGCTTTTCCACTCTCCGTATGCTATGGCACATACCAAGCGATTGCAATGGAGCACGCAGCGATTTGAAGCCGTAGTACTCAACGCCCGTGCCCTTGTGTGTAGCATGCCATGATATCGGATATCCGTCTGCGATTACTCTTTCAATAATAGCACTGTCTGATTTATCACCGCAGATATCAGGGTTGCTGTTTCTTCCATCGCCCAGCCAAGCGCCTAACGTGTACGGCTCGACCGGAAGTTTCTTGTATTCGCCAATTTCCGGGTATTTTGGCGGCAGCAGATAAAAATACCTGTGGCTTCTCGTGTTCGGAACACCGCTCTCGAAATCGCGAAACATTTCCTTCGTTTCCATCACGCAATATTTCTGCTTATGTCGGCTGAAAACCACCCACTCGTGATTTTCGTGAACATCAACATAGGTGCCGTCAGTGAACTTGACGCGGGTATCAGCATAGTCCTTGGGGAACACATAATTTACTCTGACAAACTCGCCGTTTGGAGATATGACATAATCGCCTATCTTCAAATCGCCGTGCTTTTTCCAGCCGCTCTTGGTGAGAACTGGTGTATCGTCAGACACGAGTTTACCTACTCTTGGCGGAAGCGATATCGTCAGCAGTTCAATCCTGCCGTCCGCCAAGTTCTGCAAATCATCAACAACCGGTTTCAGCACGTTCATTCTCGGCACATAGAACTTCTTCTGCGGCTCCCTGTCCCATTCCACATAGAGAAGATAGTAATGAAACAGGTGCGGTGCCAGCATGAGCGCCGCCTTTTTCGCAAGCTCATAGAACTTTATAGCGGTCTGCTGGTCAGACAGCGCAAGATTTACTTTCTGCTGCGCCGCGATGTCGTATATGCGTTCGTAATGCGGACGTGCCTTTTCAAAGTCCGTTTCCAGCCGGACGGTGTCGAAATACAGCGACAGATTATCGTATGTGCTGATATCCCGCTTGGAAGCACGCCTGATAAGCTCCGATGTTTCCACATTTCCTCCTGAAAACAAAAAAAGAGCCACCCCGACCGTAAAGGTCAGAAGTGGCTCAAAGGCTCTGAAAATATTCTGTTTTCTTGATTATAGCACGGATTTTCCGGACTGTCAAGGGTTTTCGCGAAAGAATACAGTTACGCGGTCTGCTTCCATTCTGCGTAGCGGTTCTGGAATGTGCTCAGCGCTACTCCGGCTTCCTTTGCGGCGGCTTTATAGGTGAGCTTCCCGGCGGCAAGCCTGCGGAATATATCATCGTCAACTTCCTTGCGCGGTCTGCCTACTCTCCAGTTTGGGTCAGCAGCGGCAGCAGCTTCCTTGCCAGCCTGAGTGCGCTCCAGAATGGTGGCACGCTCGAACTCCGCAAATGCAAGCAGATTTGTGACGATAAGCCTGCCCATCGGCGTATCTTCCACAAGTCCCATGTTCATGATGTGGACCTTAACGCCCCTGTCAAGCAGGGTAGTGATGTAGTTCAGCCCATGCTGAACGGATCTCGCGAACCTGTCCAGCTTGCAGACTACCAGCGTATCGCCGCGCTGGAGCTTCCCGACAAGTTCGTCGAACAGCGGACGCTCCTTTGCACCGGAATAGGCTTCCTGCACTATCCGCGCGCCCGGATAGCTGTTAAGTATCTGGCGTTTCTGCTCCTCAAGGGACGTGCCGTAGCGCTGCTGTCCCTTGCTGGATACACGGCAATAGCCGTAAATCACGTTGGCTCACCTCTTTCCTTTCGCCGTTCCTGAATAAGTATCAGGAACGGCATTAGCAGGATATAGAGTAATCTCATTTCTAAGCCCCCTCAAACATTACGTTTTATTTTCGGCTTCAGTTTCGTTATTTTTCGCCTTCTGCTTAAATTGCGAGTATCGCCTTCGTGGCGTAGCCTTGCGCAAGCAACTTTTGGGGAATACGCAGCACCACTTGCATAAAAAACTGGATAAGTGTGCCTCTTAATTGAGGCATGTGCCAGATTAACCGCTGCCATTTTATTCGCCGGTTCAGGAATATTTCGCCCAAGCTCTCGGGCGGTCTCTATCCACTCGTCTATAACTCTATATGCTTTTTTTAGTGCTTCATCTGCGGTCGCTCCGTCTGCCATGCAGCCTGGAAGTTCTGGCACCTCTGCAATAAAGCTGTTGTCCTCATCGCTCCAAGACAGATTTATTTTGTACTTGTACATCATAAGTCGCCTCCTAAATTGTATTTCAATATCAGATTGCGGATTTGCTTCACCTGATACGGCTTTGCTTTGCCGTTAACAGGTTGAATATTGATGATTTCCTCTATATCAGGATTAGTATAGATGAAATGGTCTCCTCTTATGCGGAGTTCAAATTTTAAAAGCCCCAATAGCTTTTGAAGTTCGCTGAACTGCACAGACTTGTCATGCTTGCCGCTGAGCACTTTCATCAACAGCTTTTTGTTTGAACTCATTCTGCGTTCTCAACCTCTTTCTTCTGCTTCTTCCCCCGCCCGTCAGGAAGCCCCGACGGTTCGAGAACTATCGAGCCTTCCTTGCGCTTGCCTGACGTTTTCGGCTGGACTACTACTTCGTAATCGAGGTGTTCAAGAAGCTGGATTAACAGGTCGCACGATATCTTGCCCTTTAATCTGCTTGCCAGGCAAGACTGTGCGCTATATCCAGCCGTTTTCGATAAACGTTCCTGTGTGACTTTCTTTTCGCGCATTACGGTTTTAAGTGCGTCTGTTGCTGTCATTTTATCGCCCCTTTGCTATAACTTTATCGCTTTTCTTGAATTATATCATATTCGCTATGATTTGTCAAGCCCCAAAAGCCCTTTTTTGAAAAAATTTTATTCGATGGGTTAAGAGATACCCTCCCGGGGTCGTCCTGGCAGCCCCCGGGGGTACCCCTCCGGCGGTGGCAGTTCTCCGGATCCGGAGGGCGGCAGCAGGTGGGCGGAGCGTGCGCCGCTCCTGCGGAGGGTGGCGAGGACTAGCGCGGCGGGTCCCTGTTTCCCTTTTATATAGTACTCCTGCATCGAGGGTGGCGCTCCTGCTGATTCCGTTGTGATTTTGCACAAAACAACATACCGAGAAATCTTGAATTTATGACACAACCAACGAAATAGCGAAAACGCTATGAAAATCTGCGAAAATCTCTTGACAATATAGCAAAAACGCGATATAATACAATCACAAACGAAAACCAAGCCGCCGAGGGGCTGAAACCTCGGAGAAATGGAGTGTATACCATGAACACTAATACAATCACCCTCGCAGAACTCGCAGCGCTGAACTGCAGCACATTCACAGTCAAGGACGACAGCCCGCGCGGCTGCTGCACCAAGATGGCGCGCGAAGTAAAGCCCGGCGACCGCGTATGCCTCGGCAATTACTTTGTAGAGGTGACAGAGGACGCCGCCCCCGCTGAGACCGAGACCCCCGCCGACATCATCGAAGCAGCGGCCGCCGCCATCGAGGACAAGCCCGCCCGCAGTGCATGGGCGCGCGGTGTAAAGGCGTACGCGCTGGAACTCCTGGACAACCTCGCAGAACTCACCGCCGACAATCTCGCAGACCCCGCAGCCGTACGCGCTGCACTCCTCAGCGGCGCGCAGGGCTGGCAGGAGTACAGCGACGGCGGTTGCTCCCTTATCTACGATGGCGACATAGCCGCGCGGGTCTGCACTCCCTCCGAGCTTAAGCGCACGCACAACGGCGAGCGCTACCCCAATAGCCGCGAAATCTGGCTTGATGTCCAGGCGCGCGCACTCTCGCAGGCGGCGCGGCTCGTCTGCGAGGCAGTGGGGGAGGTGATAGCATGAGCGCCAAGCGACTTTATAGCCCTATTAAATCCCGCCTGCAGGCTGCCGGATACAGCACCCGGCATTTTACAGCGGCTTTTCTCGCCGACTTTATAGCGGATTACACGGCAGCGGCTGCGCTCGCCGATGCCGGAGACTTCACCGCCGAGAGATACGCGGCGACACGCTCCAGCGATTTTTATAAGCTGAATGGCGGCAGTTATTGCGAATTTCTCGCCATTTTCGACGATATATGCGAGGAGGTGAGAAGCGCGTGATCCTGTTATATATTCTGCTCATGCCATTTTTGATACTCATTGACGCGGCGAAAAACTCCAAGTAAACACCCGCCCCGATAGGCTCGAAGCCTGCCGGGGCTTTTCTCTGTCTCCGGCTCGGTGGAGTGCCTCCAGCTCCAGCCGTGGGAGGCTGCACCCTCTGGAGATACTCCGACCGCCTGCAGGACCTGCGAGCCTCCAGCCCCACGAGCGCCGCCCACCTGCGCAGAGTACCCACCGCCCTGCAGAGTGTGCCCGCGTTTTTCGGGGCGATTTTCTGCGCTGCCGCGAAATAGCCCCGAAATCGCGCGTATACGGCGCGTTTATATCGTGGGTATATCGGTACCCCTAAAGCGCAAACGTGCGTTTAAAGGGCAATTCCGGCGCAAATAGAGGCATTCCCCGCACCGCCTTGATACGGCCGCCCGCGTTCTCGCCCGTGCTCGCAGATCCTCGGCGCTGCCTGCTGCCCTCCGAGCCAGCGCCGCCCGGCGTTCCTGCTGCCAGATCTGCCACCCAGACAAGCGGCACGCCCTCTCCGGAACTGTACGCAAATTCCCGCACGGCTCCCTGCGCATGCCCGGAATAGTCGCAGGGCAGTCGCGGAATAGTCGGCGAATAGTCGTGAAATAGTCGGCAATAGTCGCATGCCGTGTGAGAAGCATATATATTATAATAATGTAGATAGAAAGGAAAAGAGAAGATATAGTATATCTCATATTATCTCCGCACATGGTAGTCGCAAGCACATTTGCGTTTTAAGACACCCGTGCGGCTCTGTACGCAACGAATAGTCGCAAGGCATAAAACTATACCCCCAGAACACAAACGTGCGTCCTAGGGGCAATTCCCACGCAAATACGCGCTATTCTGTTTTCGTGTCCTCTGTGCTGTCCTCGATAACTACTTCCTCGGATAGTCGGCGTTCTATTTCCTGCCTGTCCACGTCAGCACCGAAGATGTTCTTCGCCTGCACCACAACGTCCTGCTGGTCTTTCATGCCGTAGTAGTTCTTCGCACGGAAGATATATGCCACCGGATTTATCATGCCTTTTAACACCAAATCCGCGTCAATAGCGGCTAAAATGTTCTTCGCCCTTTTTATGATCCCTGCACGCGTGTCGCCTTTAGTCCCATGTCCCCAGTCCAAAACTGTATTTATATCGGCGCCTAATGACAGGCACATTTTCTCAACTGTGGGCAATCCGCCGTTCTGGGCGTAATACATGAAGAAATCAGCGAGGCGTTCTACACATTCTTCGTCAGACTTTACGATAGGCTGCTTGAAATCGCGAGAACATTCGGCCACAATAGCGCTCATGGTGTCTGCCGGGAGTTTCGTTGTGTCGATATTCACGGCAGGCTTGTGATTGCCCGCGCCGGGGCGTTTGCGCTTTACGGGCTTGTTGTCGTTCTCACTTGCCATTGATGATACCCTCCAGTCTGCCCAGCGCGATGGGGCGCAGGCGGTAAATGTTCTCTATGCAGTAATTCATTGCTTCCGCGACGTCGCTCCACTGCATATTCTCGATGTAATGGAGCTGCAATAGTGTGCGGAGCGTGTCCGGGAGTGTGTCCGCGATAGTCGGGTCCGCTTTGTACGCCGCGACTACCGCAGAATAGTCGTACTTGGGTTTGCTCATGTATTACCTCCGTTCTGGGGTGGAATCAACCCCGTCATAATGCCGAACATCTTCTTGCAGTTCTCGCATTCGCCCTTGGCTGCGTTCGTGTACACCTGTTGCAGTGCGACTGTGCGCCTGAAATAGTCGTGGGCGAGTGCTTCGCCGCGTTCCCATGTGTCATAGTCGCGGAGTGCCTGCGTCTTTTCCTTTTTCGCCTGCTCAACCGTTATGAGCTTCATGCTGAACGCCTTGTAGATGTTCCGCGCTGTTGTGTAGAGAGCCTGTGCGGACAGCCGCGCGTCCTCCGGGAGCGATTGGCGCGTCCGCGCAAGCTCGAATATGTCATTTCCTTTCATATACACCTCCGTTTATGTGTCGCGTAACCACCTGTAACCAAACGTGTTCACATACCGGTTACGGTTTTTGTGGCTTAACAATGCGGGTTTAAGTGGGACGTAACCGGTGAAACCGGTGTAACCGTGGTTTTCTCTACACGCGTAATAAAATATTTTAATTTCATATTCAAACAAACGTGAACGAAAAACATAAAACATATAGGAGGTATCTCCGTTTACCGGTTACACCGGTTACATTCTCATATGTGCATTATCTTGGAATCAGAAGTCCGGATACTCGTCAACGGCGCTGTTATCTGCTTCGTTGGCGTTTTCGCTGATAAGTTTCAGATGAATACAGCGGGTCGGCACGGTTCCGATACGCTTCAACACTGTAAAGCGGTCTTTGACAGTTCTGCGAATAAGCTGACGGTCAGCCAGCCAGGACAGCAGGGAAGCAGGGTTAAACCCGCCCTCGCTGCATATCTGCTCGAATTTCAGCTTGATTATGTACACGGTGTCATCGCAGAATTCGCCCCAGACTTCCATGTTTTTCTCGGTCAGTCCGAACTTGTTCTGGTTCTGCGTGATGTACTCGCAGACATACTCGTAAGCCCGCTTATTCACGCTCACATCATCCTTGGATTTGAGATAGGGCGCAATGTCAGCGGCAGTCAGCGCAGGCCCGTCAAGATAATTCTCGGTTATCAGCCAGTCGGAGGTGAGTATAAGCGCGCCGGACTGCGCCTGCTTCTGCGCGATGTTGTACTGTCTGACGAGCTCGTCCGAAAACGCCTTGAATTTCTCCTCCAGGCGCTCCATAACGCCCTCGGACATGATTTCGTTGACAAACATCTGCCCGAAGAATCCGTAGACGGATTTCACGAAATTTGCGACGTCACGCGGGCTGTCAAACTCCGGGCGGCTGTCGTCACCGAAGAACTTGTCCTTGCACTCTATCTCGATAACGCGGTTGACTGAGCCGCCGCCGGAACGGCTGGAATTTATCGGGCGTTCTCCGGTGGATATCACGCAGTTACGCCACTCGGACGTATTGTCGATACCGCCCATTTTGTTGCCGCGCGTGCGCCCGCAGCCCTCCGTCAGCATGTAGATGGTGTTGTCCATTTCGCGGCGGCTGTCCACGATCTGGAGCTCGTCCACGATATAAGGCAGAGAGTTATAGAAAGCCGCAGTTTTCTCCATGCCGACGTATGTTGAGTTGAATGTGGAGATATATGCGCCGAGTTCCGGGTTTCCCCAGCAGGAAGCCGCGCACATCGCAAGCACGGTCTTTGCGCTCTCCGTTTCGCCCCAGAGGTGCACCCAGAAGCAGTTGCAGCCCAGCGGTCTGACGAGCACCGAAGCCAGTGACGCAGCGAAAACCATGCGTGCTGCAACGCTGTTTCTGCGGATATTCTTGTTGATAAACTCAATCCACTTGTCCCAGTCGCCTGGCTTGCCGCGCCGTTTCACGCTCTCATAGCGCTTCTTGTACTCAACTTCACCATCAAAGGTCAAGCCATCTGTGTAGGGCGCGAATTCGGTTTCTTCACCGCGCTTTATCCAGCCGAGCCGCGTCACGCACTCAACTTCCGGAAGAAGGTCGCCGGAAAGCTGCTCAACATCGTAGAGGTAGTTGACAAGGTTCCGCGCGGTCTCGGAAGTCACGACAACGCCGGGCTTGGAAAGTTCCGTTATCTTGTTCGCAACTGAAATAGTCGTGCGGTCAACGATAAGTTCGCGCCAGTATTTGCCCTTGAAATACGCAAGCTTTATCTTCTCCTCGCCCGTGTCGATGTTGGTATACCGCGCAACGGGCATTATCGGGTGAGGACACGCCCAGACAAGCCCGCCTTTTTCGCCCTGCGTGCGCACTCCGGAAGCGTCGCACACCCACTTACCGCAGGGAAGCGTCACAGGCTGCAACGGGAAGTTGGTGTAGTTCCCGAGGTCGTCTGCAACGTCCTTGCGGCTCTCTGCGAACGCCTTGTACAGCGTGGGAAAATTCGTTACTCTGCACTTCTTTGCCTGGTCGGTCATTTCTGCGAGCAGGCGCTTCTGCTTGAATTTATCGTCCTTGAACATGTAGAGAAATTCGTAGGGCTTCTCGCTGCCCAGGAAGTCATCGCGGGTGTATTCGCTGATATCCGGGTAAATCTCGCTCATTGTTTCGGCAGTTCCGCTGCTGACACCATCGCCGAGCAGCTGGCTTGCCTTTTCGATACCCAAGATATCACTCCTTTCTCGCTGCCGTCATTTCCTTGTACGAACGCCAGTAGTAATAGAACACCTCCAGCATTCGGGCGGCGGTCTGGCGCTTGTCCTCAATGAACTGCACATCGAAGTGATAGCGGCTTCCGGTCTGCCATGCTTTTAGCGTGGAGTACACCATCGCGCCGATGTCGGTTTTAACGCGCTGCGGGCTTTCTTTCATCTGCCATTCGGGGACGTGGTAGGCTCTGAGCGCTTCCCAGCTTCCCACGCCCTCAATGAACAGAGTAAGCTGCTTGGCAAGCTGTGCGGCGCTGTACAGTTCCTTTTCTATGCGCCCCCGGTCGGATGTCACGTTGTTGTATATCTCGTCCACGTTCGCTTTGCGCTCCACCACGCAGGACATCGAAAAGTCGCGCCAGTCAGCGGTGAATGAATAGTCGCCGTAGTCGAGCTTGCGTTCCTCGTGCTTTATGCCGAGCTTGTCCAGTGCTTCAATGATGTGGGCGTTTTTCTGCTCCCGCGTGTCGTGGAGGATAGTCACGGTTTTCAGGAACGTTTTCTTGTCGATTGGCATTTGCTTTTTCCTTTCCTGGCTTTTACTTTGGTTCGCCGCTGATATTCCACCTGATTAAAGTCACT
>ENA-UAYF01000669-UAYF01000669.1-human-gut-metagenome-genome-assembly--contig:-NODE-669-length-17236-cov-4.931494_pt1 | contig 17236 bp, 18 predicted proteins | sample MGYA00244017_ERZ654600 | MGnify/ENA primary metagenome ERZ654600 (study PRJEB26926, sample SAMN06164490) | human gut metagenome | biome: ENVO:00009003; feature: ENVO:2100002; material: ENVO:00002003... | reverse complement strand
GTCCCTTGCGGAGTCCAGAGGCAGAGCCTCTGGGTTTGCCCTTATCAATCAATGTAAGGAGAGAAAAACAATGATGAAATTGCCTTTGAACGTGGATTTTACCGGGAAAGTGGTCGTCGTGACGGGTGCGGGCGGCGTGCTGTGCGGCGAGATGGCGCGGGCGTATGCGCAGGCGGGCGCGAAAGTCGCGGCGCTGGACTTGAATGAGGAAGCCGTGAAGAAGCTGGCGGATGAGCTGACCGCTGAAGGCTTCATCTGCAAGGGCTACAAGGCGAACGTGCTGGACGCTGAGGCGCTGGAAGCGGTGCACCAGCAGGTGCTTGCTGACCTCGGCCCGTGCGATATCCTCATCAACGGCGCTGGCGGCAACAATCCGCGCGCGACGACCGACAACGAGTACCAGCACGAAGCCAAGGAAGGGCAGAAGACGTTCTTCGACCTTGAGCCCAACGGCGTGGACTTTGTGTTCAAGCTGAATTTCCAAGGCACGCTCCTGCCCACGCAGGCGTTTGCCAAGGACATGGTCGCCCGCAAGAGCGGCAACATCCTGAACATCTCGTCCATGAACGCCTACATCCCGCTGACGAAGATTCCGGCGTACTCCGGCGCGAAGGCTGCCATCAGCAACTTCACGCAGTGGCTGGCGACGCACTTCGCGGGCACGGGCATCCGCGCGAACGCGATTGCCCCCGGCTTCCTCGTCAGCAACCAGAACCGCGCGCTGCTCTTCAACGCGGATGGCACGCCCACCGCGCGCAGTGCGAAAATCCTGAACGGCACGCCCATGGGCCGCTTTGTCGACAGCAAGGAACTCCTTGGCGGCGTGTTCTTCCTCACCGATGATGAGGCGGCGTCGGCAATTACCGGCGTGGTGCTGCCGATTGACTGCGGGTTCGCAGCGTACTCCGGGGTGTAAGCCGCGAAAGTGTCTGAATTGTAAAATCTGTTTGGAATGATTGCAATTTGGCGCACAGGTGTGATATAATAAGGTCGAAAAGCGGAAATAAACCGCAGAAATGGTAAAGGAGAAAACCAAAATGAAAAAGATTCTGTCTCTGGTCATGGCGCTGGCGATGGTGCTGGGCTGCTTCGCGATGGCGGAAACCACTTCGATTCTGGACGCGGATATAGACGAACTGCTCGTCCTCGACCGTGAATCCAGCCTGAACGACTGGGAAGGCGAATGGGTGCTGGTTGCGGCGTATATCACCGCCGATTTCGCTGAGGAATACGACGTGGAACAGTCCGGCCTGCTGGCTGTGCCGGAAAATGCGGCGACGCTGACCATCACCGCGCTGAAGGACGCGACCGCGAACGACAAGGTACTGGGCACGATGGTGGACGTGGCGTCCTACATCCACGACCACACCTACGACCTGTCCGGCGAGCTGACTTTCTCCGACGAGGACAGCTACACGGTCAAGAGCGCATGGGACGAATGGGCGAACAACGTCATCGCGAAGGTTGACTATGACCCCGCAGCGTCCTACAACCGCGGCCCCGCCAAGACCCACGTCAAGGGCGACGACGACACCGTTCGTTTCGCGGACATGACTGGCGTGGAAATCGAGGACATGGAAACGATGAAGTACATCGGCATGACCACGTCTGGCTATCTGGTGCTGTGCTACTCTGACGACAACCTCGCCAAGAAAGACGGCGACATGGGCGTTGGCTACATCTTCGCGCGTGTCGAAGCGGAATAATCCCCCTCGAAATACAAAAGAGCCATCCAATGCGGGTGGCTCTTTTGCAAATTCGCAATTCGACAGGAACTTTCCGCATACACCTTGCAATCGGCGCGAAAATCTGCTATAATTGCACGGATAACCCGAAACGACAGGAGGGCTGAACGTGCGAGTGCTGCTCAAGGACGGTTCTGTCTTGGAACAGGGCAAGTGGAAGCAAGTCGATTTAGCAATTGAAAACGGCGTCATTGTCGGCCGTGGGGAAAATCTTTCCTTTCCGGCGGAGAAAGTGTTTGATTGCCGTGGATTCGCCCTTTTTCCCGGCTTTGTGGATGTGCATGTGCATCTGCGGGAGCCGGGATTTTCTTATAAGGAGACCATTGCGACCGGCAGCGCGGCGTGTGCGCACGGCGGATATACGACCGTCTGCGCGATGCCGAATTTGAATCCCGCGCCGGACAGCTCGGAGCATCTGGCGGTGGAGGAAGCGCTGATTCAAGGCGAAGCCGTCATCGACGTGCGCCCGTATGCGTCCATCACGATGGGGCAGAAGGGCGAGGGCGAACTGACCGACATGGCAGCGCTGAGCGGGCGCGTGTGCGGTTTTTCCGACGACGGACGCGGGGTCAAGACCGCCGAGACGATGCGCGAAGCCATGCAAAAGTGCAAGGCGGCGGACAGCATCATTGCGGCGCACTGCGAGGACATGAGCTGGATTCCCGCGGGCGGCGCGATTCATGACGGCGCGTTCGCAAAGGCGCACGGCATTCCGGGCATTCCATCCGAAAGCGAATGGAAGCCCATTGAGCGTGACATTGCCCTCTGCCGCGAAACCGGCTGCCGCTACCACGTCTGCCACGTCAGCACGAAGGAATCCGTCGCGCTGATTCGTCAGGCGAAGGCGGAGGGAGTCAACATCACCTGCGAAACCGGGCCGCACTATCTGCTGCTGTGTCAGGATGACTTGCAGGACTTGGGGCGCTTCAAGATGAATCCGCCGCTGCGGAACAAGGACGACCAGGAGGCGCTGTTGGCAGGCCTGCTCGATGGCACGATTGACATGATTGCGACGGATCACGCGCCGCATTCCGCCGAGGAAAAGGCGAAAGGGCTGCGCGGGTCTGCAATGGGCGTCGTCGGGATTGAAACGGCGTTCCCGCTGCTGTACACCTATCTGGTGGAAACGGGGAAAATGCCGCTGGAAATGCTGATTGACCGCATGGCGGATGCGCCGCGCCGCCGCTTCCGCATTGATGGCGGGATGCAGGTGGGCGACAAAGCCGCTGTGACCGTGTTTGATCTGCACGCGCGGGAGAAGATTGACCCGAACACCTTCCTCTCCAAGGGGCGCGCAACGCCCTTTGAGGGCTGGGAGGTTCACGCCGCGTGCCGCCTGACCATCTGCGGCGACAAGATTGCGTATAACGCGCTGAGCCGGAAGGAGTAACAACATGCGCTTTGTCATCAAGCAAAATACCCCGCTGACCTCGTGCGTCTACCGCATGACGCTTCAGGGGGACACGTCCGCCATCACCGCGCCGGGGCAGTTCGTTCAGGTGCAGGTGCCGGGCTTTTACCTGCGCCGCCCGATTTCCGTCTGCGACTGGGACAGTGAGACACTGACGCTGGTTTACAAGGTTGTCGGCAACGGCACGGACGCCATGTGCCGCATGATTCCCAGCACGGAACTCGATTTGCTGACCGGACTGGGCAACGGCTTCGACATCACCCGCTGCGGGGAGCGTCCGCTGCTGATTGGCGGCGGCGTGGGGCTTCCGCCGATGGTGGGGCTGTGCCGCTGCCTCATGCAAGCGGGCAAGCACCCGACCGTGCTGGCAGGGTTCAACACGGCGGACGAAGTGTTCCTGCGCGAGGACGTGGAGAAGCTCGGCGCGCCGTTTGTGCTGGCGACGATGGACGGGTCAGCGGGCATCAAGGGACTTGTGACCGACGCGCTGCCGGAAATCGACTTCACCGACATCTGTGCGTGCGGGCCGCTGCCGATGCTCAAGGCGATTATGAACGCGGACGACCATCCGGCACAGCTGTCCTTCGAGGAGCGCATGGGCTGCGGCTTCGGCGCGTGCATGGGCTGCACGGTCAAGGTCAAGGGCGGCTACAAGCGAATCTGCAAGGACGGTCCGGTGCTGGTGCGAGAGGAGGTCATCTGGTGAGCAGCAAGGATTTGCGCGTTACCCTGTCCGGCGTGACGCTGGACAACCCGGTCATTCCCGCCAGCGGCACATACGGCTTCGGGCAGGAATTCACCCCGTATTACGACATCAACATCTTAGGCAGCCTGTCCTTCAAGGGCACAACGGCGGAAAGCCGCTTCGGCAACCCAACGCCGCGCATTGCGGAATGCCCGAACGGGATGCTGAACTCTGTCGGCCTGCAGAATCCCGGCGTGGAGCACGTCATCGCGCACGAACTGCCCGCCCTGCGGAAAATCTTCCATAAGCCGATTATCGCCAACATCAGCGGTTTTTCGGTGGAGGAATACGTTCACTGCGTCGAGCTGCTGACGAAGGAAGAGCAGGTTGAAATTCTCGAAATCAACATCTCCTGCCCGAACGTGCGGCACGGCGGCATGGCGTTCGGTACGAACCCCGACGCGGCGGCGGAAATCACCCGCGCCGTCAAGCAAGTGGCGACGAAGCCTGTCTACATGAAGCTGTCGCCGAACGTGACGGACATTGTGTCCATCGCGAAAGCGTGCGAAGAGGCGGGCGCGGACGGCTTGTCGCTCATCAACACTCTGCTGGGGATGCGCATTGACCTCAAGCGCCGCCGCCCCGTGCTGGCGAACGTCATGGGCGGCTACTCCGGGCCGGGTGTGTTCCCGGTGGCGGTGCGCATGGTGTATCAGGTGACGGGCGCGGTCAGCATCCCGGTCATTGGCATGGGCGGCGTCAGCAGCGCGCAGGACGTCATCGAGATGATGATGGCGGGCGCGAAAGCGGTGCAGGTCGGCGCGGCGAACCTCACTGACCCGTACGCGTGCAAGAAAATCATCGACGATCTGCCGTGTGAAATGGAGCGCCTCGGCATCGAACGCTTGTCGGATATTCAACGAGTATAATGAAGGAGGACTTTCACCATGGCGAAGGATGTTATCATTGCCCTCGACTTTGAAAACAAGGAAAAGACGCTCGCGTTCCTTGACCAGTTCACGGGGCGCAAGCCGTTTGTGAAAATCGGCATGGAGCTGTTCTATGCCGAAGGCCCGGACATTGTGCGCGAAATCAAGGCGCGCGGACACAAGATTTTCCTTGACCTGAAGCTGCACGACATTCCGAACACCGTCAAAAAGGCGATGAAGGTGCTCTCGAAGCTGGATGTGGACATGACGAACCTGCACGCGGCAGGCACGATTGCCATGATGGAAGCCGCGAAAGAGGGCTTGACGAAGGAAGACGGCTCCTGCGGTGTGCTGCTGGCAGTGACGCAGCTGACCTCGACGAGCGAGGAGCGGATGCAGCAGGAACTGCTCATCAACGCGACGATGCCGGAGACGGTGAAGAAGTACGCGCAGAACGCGAAGGCAGCTGGTCTGAGCGGCGTGGTCTGCTCGCCGCTGGAGGCTGCCTTGGTGAAGGAAGCCTGCGGGCAGGATTTCCTGACGGTAACGCCGGGCATTCGCTTTGCCGACGGCGATGTGGGGGATCAGGTGCGCGTGATGACGCCGGCAAAGGCGCGGCTGGGCGGCAGTGACTACATTGTGGTCGGGCGGCCGATTACGGCGGCGGCGGATCCGGTGGCGGCATATGAGCGGTGCATTCGCGAATTCCTTGGGGAGTAAGGAAATTCGCGAATGTGGGCAGAAGTGCCAGCTTTGCAGCTGAAATTTGCATGTTGCAGGGGATTTCGCCGCTGCGGAGGCGACAAGGGGGCAATGGAAACAGACGAAGTCTGCGGTCGCCCCCTTGACCCCTTCGCAGCGTACACTCCCATACTTGATTTGTATCGGAAGTTTGTACCGAAATATCCAATCCGAACCGCAGGTTCGCTGGATAAGCACGCGGGCACTGCCTGAAAGTGTAACCAACTGAATCGCGAAAAGGGTGTCGAGAGGGTCGAAGACCCTTCGCGGGTGCAGGGCAGAGCCCTGCCGGAGTCCAGAGGCAGAGCCTCTGGCGTCTCCCTATAAGTAAGAAAGGAAGTATATTGTTATGAATCAGAATGTCGAAAAGATGATTGCGAAGGATTTGCTGTCGATTTCCGCGGTGTTTCTGCGGCCGGATGAACCGTTCACTTGGGCGAGCGGGATTAAGTCGCCGATTTACTGCGACAACCGCCTGACGCTGACCGCGCCCGCCGTCCGCACGGACGTGGAAACGGCGCTGAAGGCGGTCATCGAGGAGTATTACCCGGATGTGGAGGTGCTGATGGGCACGTCCACGGCGGGCATTGCGCACGCAGCCATTACCGCGCACCTGATGAACCTGCCGATGGGCTATGTCCGTTCGGGGCATAAGGATCACGGGCGCGGCAACCAGATCGAGGGCAAGCTGGAAAAGGGACAGAAGGTCGTCGTCGTCGAAGACCTGATTTCCACCGGCGGCTCGGTGCTGGAGGTCGTGGACGTGCTGCGCGAAGCCGGTGCGGATGTGCTCGGCGTTGCGTCCATCTTCACCTACGGAATGCAGAAGGGGCTTGACCGCCTGGCAGCGGCAAACGTCATCAACCACAGCCTGTCCAACTTCGACACGCTGTGCGAAGTCGCGGCGGAAGAAGGGTACATCAAGCCTGAGGACATTGCCCGCCTGAAGAAGTTCCGCCAGAACCCCTCGGACGAAAGCTGGATGAACGGGTAATACTATTTTCCAGATTCACCTGCGCCATCTACTTGCGCCTTGGCGCATTCTCATCTGAAAATAGTATCAACCAAAGGAGGAATCTCATGCTGGATATTCAGCACCTGACGCGCCGGTATCAAAATAAGCTGGCGGTGTCGGATTTGTCCCTGACCTTCGAGAAGGGGAAAACGTATGCGCTGCTTGGCCCGAACGGAAGCGGCAAAACGACGCTGATGAAGATGATTGCCGGCCTGACGAAGCAGACCAGCGGCGAAATCACGCTCGATGGCATCCCGGTCGGGCCGGAAACGAAGAAGCACATCGCCTACATGCCGACGGAAAGCTACTTTTACACCTATATGAGCATCGCGGACGCGGGCAAGTATTATGCGGATTTCTTCGAGGACTTCGATGAAAGGCGGTACGAGGAAGCCCTTCAGCGCATGGAGCTGAACCCGAAGGACAAGATTCGCACGCTCTCCTCCGGCATGAACGCCAAAGTCCGCCTTGCGCTCACCCTCAGCCGCGACGCACAGGTGATGATGTTTGACGAACCGCTCAACGGCGTGGACATCCTCACGCGCAAGCAGGTGGTGGACGAAATCATCCGCAACCGCGAAAACGGACGTACCATGATTATCTCCACCCACTTGGTGGACGAGCTGAATGCGTATATCGACGTCGCCATCTTCATGAAGAACGGCGTCTTGGAGCGCATCGGCGACCGCGCGGCGCTGGAAGAGAAGCATGGCTCGCTGACGAACCTGTATCTGTCGATTTACGGCGGAAAGGAGGAAGAGAAGCATGTGGAAGCTGCTCAAGTATGAGTTCCGCCGCGCTCGCACGTCGCTGCTGACGGTGCTGGGCGTGATTGCGGTCTTGGAAATGTACTTCCTCATTTCGCTGGGCGTTGACCATATGGAGCACGTCGTCATTGCGGCGGTGCTGATGATGTTTGCGAGCTACGGTGCGGCGGTGTACATCTTCGTCCGCGGTGTGGCAAGCTATGCGAGTGAACTGAAAGCAAAAAGCGCGTACCTTATCTTTATGACGCCCAATTCCGGGCTGAAAATCATGGGCAGCAAGTACCTGTACACGTTTGTCAACGGCATCCTGCTGGGCGGCGTGTGCGGCGCGCTGGGTGCGCTGGATTTGTCGCTCATTATGACGCATGAGGGCGACTGGCAGAGCTTCCTGCGCATGATGGACATCTTCCTGCGGGTGAATCAGGGCGTTCAGACCGGACAGATTGTGCTGGCGATTGTGTTCTACCTTGTGCTGGTGCTGCTGTCGCTGCTGACGTTCTTCGCCATGGCGTACTTCGCCATCACCCTCAGCCACACCCTCTTCCGCGACAAAAAGTGGCGGACGTGGGTCGCGCTGCTGATTTTCGTCGGCGTGTTCTGGGGGCTGAGCTATTTGCAGGGGCTGCTGCCGAACCCGGTGGAGAACCTCGTGTTCACCACGGTGAACGACCCGAACGCGGAAATCACGATTACGACGTTTGCGGACATGATTCCGCAGATGCTGCCGTATGCCCTGTACGACTTGGCGATTGTGCTGCTGAGTCTGTTCGGGTGCGGCTGGATGCTGGACAAAAAGGTATCCCTCTGATAGTTAGAAAGGGGTTTTGCGCTTGCGTCATTTGATTGACATTACTGATTTGTCGGTGGACGAAATCGAGAGCATTCTGGATTTGGCGGACAAAATGAAGGCGAATCCGGCGGCATACCGCGACACGATGCACGGGCGGATTCTGGCGACGCTGTTCTTTGAGCCGAGTACGCGCACGCGGCTTTCGTTTGAATCGGCGATGCTGTCGCTGGGCGGCAGTGTGCTGGGCTTCTCGTCGGCGGACTCTACGTCCACGTCGAAGGGCGAAACGCTGACCGACACCATCCACGTTGTCAGCAGCTACTGCGACATCATCGCCATGCGTCACCCGAAGGAAGGCGCGCCGATGGCGGGAACGCTGACTTCGCGCGTGCCGATTATCAACGCGGGCGACGGCGGACACAATCACCCGACGCAGACGCTGACTGACTTGCTGACGATTCGCACGGCGCGCGGCGAACTGGGGCATGTGACCATCGGCATGTGCGGCGACTTGAAATTCGGGCGCACGGTGCACAGCCTGATTGGCGCCATGAGCCGCTATCCGGGCGTGGAGTTTGTGCTGATTTCGCCGCCGGAACTGCGCGTGCCGGCATACATCACGCAGAAGCTGGCAGATGATGGCATCCCCTTCCGCGAGGTGGAGACGATGGAGGAGGTTATGCCCGAACTGGACGTGCTGTACATGACGCGTGTGCAGAAGGAGCGCTTCTTCAACGAGGCGGACTACATTCGCCTGAAGGACACCTACATCCTTGACCCGGACAAGCTGAAAACGGCAAAGCCCGATATGGCGATACTGCACCCGCTGCCCCGCGTGAACGAGATTTCCACCAAGGTGGACGCTGACCCGCGCGCCATGTACTTTGAGCAGGTGCGCAACGGGCGTTTTGTGCGCATGGCGCTGATTTCGACGCTGCTGGAGGGATTGTATGAAGATTGACGCGATTCACCGCGGCATTGTGCTTGACCACATCAAGGCGGGCCGCGCGATGGACATTTACCGCTATCTGCATCTGGACGAGCTGCAATGCCCGGTCGCCATCATCAAGAATGCCCGCAGCGAAGCCATGGGGCTGAAGGACATCATCAAGATTGACGACGAAATCGACATTGATTTGGATGTCGTGGGCTTTGTTGACCCCGGCACGACGGTGAACATCATCAAAGATGGCGTGGTGGTGGAGAAAAAGCGCTTGGAGCTTCCCGAACGCTTGGTGAACGTCATCCGCTGCAAGAACCCGCGCTGCATCACGACCGTCGAACCTTCCCTCGACCAGGTCTTCCGCCTGACCGACCGCGCCCGCCGCATCTACCGCTGCATCTACTGCGACGCGGAAAGAAAGCCGAAGTAAGGGGGAGGGGGAGGCGCAAGGGGCGCTGCCCCTTGACCCTGCCAAAGGGTCTTCGACCCTCTGGACTCCCGTTCGCGCGATTCAGTTGGTGACACTCTCTGGCTGTGCCCGCGTGTTTATCCTATGAACCTGCGGTTCAAGTCAAGTGTGGGAGTGTGCACAGCGAAGGGGTCAAGGGGGCGACCGCAGACTTCGTCTGTTTTCATTGCCCCCTTGTCGCCTCCGCAGCGGCGAAATCCCTGCCCCACAACAAATCAATCAACTTAGAAACAAGGAGAACTGTTTGAAACATTCGTTCTATCAATCGGCATCGGCGTAAACCGGGAGGTTTGCGCTGACTGCATTCCTCCCGGCTGATGAAGCACTTGTTCCCTCATCAACGCCGAATATCAGGAGGAATTTCCCCATGAACCGCGAAAACAAGCGGAAGCTCTACGATAAGCACTACTACAAGACCCACCCCTGCGACGAAGCCTTCACCTGCAAGCACTGCGGACGGCTCGTCGTTCCCGAAGGCGCGGGCAGTGACCACCGCAACCATTGCCCTTACTGCCTGTGCTCCGTTCACCTTGACAACGCCCCCGGCGACCGCGAAGCCGACTGCGGCGCGCTGATGGAACCCATCGGCGTGTGGGTGCGCAAAAACGGCGAATGGGCGCTGCTCCACCGCTGTCGGATGTGCGGCACGATTCACGCCAACCGCGTCGCGGCGGATGATAACCCGCTGCTGATGATGTCGCTGGCGTCGAAGCCGCTCGCCTGTCCGCCTTTCCCGCTGGATAAGCTGGAGGAACTGGCGGCGCTCAGCGGCGTGTCGATGGAGGGATAACACTATCCCACACCTATCCCCATCACAACCACAATCCCCCGACCTGTCAATGCAAGTCGGGGGACTTTTTGTGCTGTTACCGTGGCTTATTTCGCTTTTTCCACCGTGCAGGGGTACTTGTCCATCAGCACGGACAAGTCCTGCTTGCTGCCGCCTAAGTCATTGTAGCGGGTCAGCAGGGGTTTCACGTCCACGCTGGGAATCTCCACGCTGCCTGCCCGCTCTGCGCCGTCCATCGTGTTGACGAATATGACCTGCATCGTCGTGGCGTTTTTCGCCTTCGACAGCGCCGTTACGATGGAAAAACTCTCGCTGGACAGCACAAGCGTGTAGTCCTCCATGAAAATCCCGTCGTAGTCGGTGATGGCGGGTTTGACGGCGAACGTGTAGCACTTTTTGTCTACTGTCACGCGCACTTCATCCGCCTGAAAGGAATCGAACATCGAAAGTGACAGGCAGAGCCGGAACGTCGCGACCTCTTCATCGGGGAGGATGATATAATCAAGGTACGCGACGAGTTCATCCTCGCCAAACTCGCCCTGATAGGGGGCAAGCGCCGGTCGCACGACCGTGTCCGCCGTACCGGGAACAGTATAGGTCATGGCGTCTGGGGTATCCTTGAGGGCGTAGAAGTCAAATTCCGCGAGGGCGGCGGTGCAGAGCAGGGTGATGGCGGCTGCCAATGCAAGCAATTTCTTCATGATGACCTCCTTGTGTTAGGAGTATCATAGCATATTTCCTGTGTTTTCGCAAGAATGGGCTGGAAATTGTTACAATTCGCAAGGGTCTCTCGGATAAACACGCGGGCATAGCATGAAAGTGTCACCAACCCAATCGCGCGAAAGGGAGTCCAGAGGGTCGAAGACCCTTTGGCAGGGTCAAGGGGCAGCGCCCCTTGCGTCTCCCCCCTTACAACGTAATCTCCAGCTTCGATGCGCGACCTAAGAAGCTGCATTCGCTGATTTGGGCTTCGACGGCTTCGTATTCGCGGTCGTAGGATTGCAGGAGGACGCTGTAATCGTTCAGCTTCTTGATTTTGCGCAGGAAGCGGTGGCTGTTGTATTCAACCAGCATAATTGCGCCGTCAATCGGGCTGCGGGCGGGGACAATCAGCGCCAAATCGCCGGAGTGGATACGGAAGCCGCGCATGGAATCGTCCGGCGCGAGGAAGTAGAACACCTTGTCCGGCTTCGCACCCTCGATTTTGCCGGATTGAATCGGCATCAGGCGGTAATCCACCGGCTGCATGACCGCGTTCATAATCGGCACGCGCTTGAGGACACTCGTCAGCGCGTCCAGCCAGACGCTGCCCGTCACGTTCTCGTCCTTGTCGGTATCATCGTCCTGCTTCTTGCCGGCCGTCTTCGTCGTCGCGACAAGCTCGTATTCCGGCTGGGGCTTCGGGCGCTCAACTGCCTTCGCCACCGCGGGGGATGCACTCGCCAAATCCACCGTCGCGGCGATGTCATCCAGCGAGAAGTCCGCTTCGGTCTGCTCGCGCAAGCCGATGGTTTTCAGGATGCGGCGGGCTTGGTCGTCCGCGATAATCTTCGTTCCGGCTTCCACCGCCAGAAGGTAGCTTTCCGAAACGCCGCACTTGCGCGCCACCTGCTTCGGGGTCATCTTGGAGCGAAGCCGCTCCGTGCGGATTAAATCACCCAGTCTGCTCATAAAAAGAACCTCCGTACATGATTATTGGAGAAGCTGTGCGACGGCATCCCATGCGCTTTCGGTCAGCAGGGGGATGCTCGTGCCGAGAACGACTGCGCTGCCGCTCGTTTCCAGCGTCACATCCGCCGCCAGCAGCGTCACATCCGCGCCGTCGAAATGATAGTGGCAGCGGAAAACGCCGTCCGGCGCGGGCTGCTCCTGCCGCATACCGAGCTTCGTCAGCACTTTGTCGGCACGGGCGGCATCAGCAGAGGATACCACAATGTCGAACGTGTGGTAGACGGCGGACTGCCCTAACTGGCAGCGCAGCCATTCGCCGCCGGCGGCAAAGGGGATGTTTGCGGCGGTGAGCTTTTCGCCTAAGCGGCGGAGGGCTTTCTCTTTCAGTGCCATGCGCAAGTACCTCATTGTTTTGGGATTTTGGGATGTTATTCTCCCAGATGGAATTTTTCCGGGGCAGGGGGAATCGCCTCTGCGGAGGCGGCAAGGGGGCAATGAAAACAGACGAAGTCTGCGGTCGAACCCTTGACCCCTTCGGATATTGTAGCGCAATGCGGGCGGAAATGCAAGCGGGGGAGAAAAATCCGCGAAAAAACGGCAAAGAAATTCAAAAATCAGTGAACGAAAAGGCGCGCTCAAACGTCTATATATCGGAGAACAAATGGAAGGAGGTGCGGCGGTGGATGCGCGCACGTTTCAGACGGAAGCGCTGAAAATAGAGAAGCTGCTGTACCATATCAGCTACGCGATGCTTCGCAACGAAAGCGACTGCGAGGACGCGGTGCAGGAGGCGCTGCTGCGGGCGTGGCAGAAGCGCGGCACGCTGCGGGATATGGCGGCATTCCGGAGCTGGCTGTGCCGGATCGTCGCGAACACCTGCACGGAACTGCTGCGGCGGAAGCAGCGCACGACGCTGACGGACATCCCTGAAGAGATGCCCGCGCCGCAGAGCGATGCCATCGACCATATGGCGGTGATGGATGCGCTGGCGGAACTAACGCCGCAGATGCGCGTCTGCATGACGCTGCATTATCTGGACGGCTGGCGCGTGCCGGAAATCGCGCAAATGCTGGACATCCCGGAGGGGACGGTCAAAACGCGGCTGATGCACGCAAGAAAGCGGATGGAAACGCTGCTGAGGGAGGTGGAAACGTGACGGACGAGCAGATGAAAAAGTTGCTGGAAGAGGACACAGGCGAAGTGCCGGAGCGCTTCCATCAAGCGATGCTGGTGGCGCTTGAACAGATGGAGGACGAGCCGTTTGACGGCACAGAACTGCCGATTTCGGTGGAAGCGGCGGAGAAGCCGCGCCGTCCGCGCCATGTGCCGCGTCAGGGCGGACGATTTCGGCGGATGATGCTGGTGATGCTCATCACGCTGGGGCTGCTGGGTGGATTGGCAGTCGCGACGACGGCGAATCCGCGGCTGCTGGAAGTGTTCTGGGGCAAGGATTTTGAGCCGAGCGCACAGGCATCGGCGTACATCGCGCACGATTTGGCGGAGGTGGAGACAAACGGCTACCGCGTCCGCGTGGAAGAAGCGGTCTATGACGGCATGACGCTCTATGTCCGCTATTCCATCCGCGACATGAGCTGCGATCACCTGCTGGGCGAAACGAACGTGGACACCGGGCGGCGGATGCTGAACGAGGACGAAATCACCGCGTTTGACCACGCGCCGGTCGGCTGGTGGACGGACAATCTGTGGATTAACGGGCAGAATGTCGATATGCCGGGGCTGTCCGGCGGCGAAACGTGGGCGGGCGACGAGAACGGCGAAATTGTCGTGAGCGAAATGTATCGGCTGGATCAGGTCGGCGTGTTCCTGTCGGGCGATGTGCAGATTGATCTGCCGATTGGCGAAAAGCAGCATTACGACTACGAAACGTGGCAGTCGATGCTGAAGGAAGACGACACGTTCCGCAAGCCGGACGCGGGCCTTGTTTCGTTCACGCTGAACTGCAACGCGCCTGTGACGCACTACGCGGACGGCGAGCGGGTCGTTCTGCCCGACGGCACGGCGGCGTGGGTGGAATCGGCGGACGACACGCCGGTGAAGCTGTATGTGACGGTGCGGTTCGAGATTTCGGACGCGCAGCGGGAAGCGTTCCGCGCCGAAAACGGCGAAGGGTATGTATTCCCGGACGGCACGGTAATGCCCTTTGATGATGTGGACATGGTCGGTTCATGGGTGTACGGGCTGACGCTGGTGGATGCGGACGGGAAGCCGCTGCGGGCGAGTCTTGGCTATGGCGAAGGCAACTGGGGCGTTGGCAGCGGTGTTGCGGACTATGTGTTTTCGCACGAGGATGCGTATCCGGAGCAGGTGTATCTTGCGCCGCAGACGGGGGAGGACAGTGCGGATATGGCGTGGGCGATTCCACTCCCCGTGCGGGAGTGAGCAGCGCGGCTGCTTTTTGCGCTGCTGCGGCAGGGCGATTCCTTTGCTGCTTGATTTTTTTGTTGCAGGGGGAATCGCCGCTGTGGGGCGGAGAATGGAGGGAAATTTGATGTTCGGGCAGAAAAAGAAAGCACAAAAAAACCTTCCGAGCAAAACTCAGAAGGTTTTGGTGCGGCCGACGGGACTTGAACCCGTACCCATTGCTGGACACGCCCCTCAAACGTGCGCGTATGCCAATTCCGCCACGGCCGCAAGCGCAAGAACAATTATACCAAACGACAAATGATTTGTCAAGAGGGAAAATGACAAAATACGATTTTTCGGGATTTCGGGTTGAGGAAGAGAGAAAAGGAGACGCAATCGTGAACATAGGCAACGTGTGGAGAAAAGGACTGCTGCTGGGCATTCTGCTGCTGGTGCTGATTGGCAGTGCACAGGCAGAAAATTTTACGGTTCGGGTCGAGAAGGACATCATCGGGTTCGACGAAAACCAGATTACGGTGGAAACCGACCAGACGGGTCTCCTGACGCTGACGCTCAGCGACAACTACGGGACGTACCGCACCATCACGCGGGAAGCAAAGCGCGGCGTGACGACGTTCATGTGGGACGGACTGGGCGAAAACGAGGAGCGGCTGCCGTCGGGAAGCTACACGCTGCACGCGCTGCTGGTGACGGCGCGCGGAAATCAGGAGACGCAAATCAACGTGACGGTCGGCAAGGCGAAGCAGGCGCTGCTTTTCGCGCTCCGCAGCAGCGACACGCTGTATCTGGACACGGACGACTGGTTCTGCGAAGCCAAGCCGGTGCGTACAGGCGCGGTCGTCATGGACATTTACGCGGCGGATGACCTGAACACGAAGCTCGACACGCTAAAAAAGACGTTCGGCAGCACGACGAAAGTCAGCTGGAACGGGCGCGTGAAGGGCAAAAAGGTGGCAGAAGGGGACTACCTGCTGCGCTTCTACGCGGAGAGCAACCCGGCGTATGTGCGCGATGTGCGTGTGACGGTGAAGGAAGGCGCGCGCCCCGTCATTCCAGTGGCGGAAACGGGCAGCATCATGCCGACGTGGGACATGGACGACGCGGCAATGTGGGACATGATGATGAAGCCGAGCGTCGTGGTGGACATTGCGGCGGTCAGCCATCAGAAGGTGTATGACAAGCCGTCGACGAATGGCAAGGCACTGGGGACGCTCCACGGGCAGAGCCAAGGCATCGAGGTGCTGAAGGTTGAGGGCGGCTGGGCGTACATCGGCGCGTGGCAGCATGAATCCGGCGGGTATATCGAGGGCTGGGTGCCGATGAAACGGCTCAAAACCGTTACGCCGAACAGCGATTTCGGGCTGGTGGTGGACAAGCAGACGCAGCGGATGAAGGTGTTCTATCGCGGCAAGTGCATTACGACGCTGACGATTTCGACCGGGCTGGCGGGTAAGAATCGGCTGATTCGCGAAACGGCGGCGGGCGCGTTCATCACCGTCGAACGCGTCAGCGACTTCGAGGACAGCGGCTATCACTATGAGTACGCCATCCGCTACGACGGCGGCAACCTCATCCATCAGCTGGGCTACAAGGCGCAGCGCACGAAGAAGGACTTCTCCGACCAAGAACCGGTGCTGGGGCAGAAGGGCTCGCACGGGTACGTCCGCATTCCGCGCGCGGTGGATGCAACCGGGGTCAACGTCTACTACTTATGGACGCACCTGCCCTACGGCACGCGTCTGTTCATCCTCGATGATCCGGAAAATCGCACGCTGCAAGCTGCCGCCGTCAGCGATAAGGTGCAGGCGGATGTGACCGCGCCGACCGATGTGCCGGATTTATCCGCCGATGAAACCGAGCTCGTGCTGACCCTCGGCGGGGACGCCGTGCTGGGAACGCGCGAATACTGGTGGAACGACCCTGACAGCCTGCCGACATACCTCAATCAATACGGCATGGCATACCCGTTCAGCGGCCTCCAAAGCCTGTTTGCGCACGATGACATGACGTTCATCAACCTTGAATGCGCGCTCAAGGAGGACGGCAAGGGCGAGCAGACCGGTCGCTTGTGGCGCTTCCGCGGGCTGCCGGGCTACACCGAAGCACTCTGGCAGGGGTCGATTGAGCAGGTCAACATTGCCAACAACCACCATGGCGACTACGGTACGGCGGGCGAGGAATCCACACGCCAAGCACTCATTGACGCGGGGATGCCCTTCAGTGGCTATGGGTATACCTACGTCTGGGAGAAAAACGGGCACAAAATCGGCTTTGCGGGCTGCCGCGAAACCACCTACAAGAACGACGAATTTGTGATTGCCCGTGACATCAACCGCTTGCGCGAGCAGGGCTGCGACGTGATTGTGTACAGCTGCCATTGGGGGACGGAGTACGACGACACGCATAACGATCTCCAGCAGGAAATGGCGTATAGGGCGGTCGCCGCGGGCGCGGATATCGTGGTTGGCAATCACCCGCACGTCGTGCAGGGCTTGACCAGCGTGGGTGGCGCGGTTGTGTTTTATAGCTTCGGGAACTTGATGTTCGGCGGAACGCATGATTTGACGACGTTTGATGCAATGGTCGCGCAGGTGCGGCTGCGGTTCAGGGGGAAGGCGTACGTCGGGTGTGAGGTGGATGTGATTCCGATTTTGACCAGTGGACGATCCGCGGAGGGTGTGAATGACTTCCGACCGGTGCTGGCGGAAGGGGAAGATTGGGTTCGGATTTGGGAGAAGGTGCAGAAGGATACACCGTTTACGATGGAAGAAACGATGTATTTCGCGAAGTAAGGCGGGAAAAAGAGGATAAACACGCGGAAAAAGTAGGGAAAAGCGACCAACTCAATCGCGCGGAGGGGTCAAGGGGGGATTCCCCCTTGCAGGGTCAAGGGAC
>ENA-UAYF01000665-UAYF01000665.1-human-gut-metagenome-genome-assembly--contig:-NODE-665-length-17311-cov-8.331943_pt1 | contig 17311 bp, 19 predicted proteins | sample MGYA00244017_ERZ654600 | MGnify/ENA primary metagenome ERZ654600 (study PRJEB26926, sample SAMN06164490) | human gut metagenome | biome: ENVO:00009003; feature: ENVO:2100002; material: ENVO:00002003... | reverse complement strand
TACTATCTGTCTTATGCCAAGGGCTACCTCTGCGATGAGGTCAACCACTACAAAACCCTGTCCTATGCCGATGAATCCACCTACCACATCCACGCCGAGCAGGAAAGCCAAGACGAAGTGCTGAAATCCGGCTTTAGTTTGCAGAAGTTGGTTTCGACCACCGGTCAGCCAAGCCCGGCACTGAAGCTGGAGGGTGCGGGCTTTACCGTTTACCGCATTTCCAAACTGAGCAAGGCCGCGCAGTTCAAGCAGAACCCGGATGGCAGTTACGATGCCGCCAGCATCCTATCTGCCTACCGCAAGGACAACTACGATAACGCCACACTAAAATACGATTTCACCGCCGAGGGACAAGCCATCGCCAATATGTACGAGAGCAGTACCGAAACAGTCAACGCCTATAACGCGACCTTGACCGCAGACGGCGACTACGCCAACGGCAAGGGTAACGGCTGGATGCCCGCGGATCAGCCCGCTGAGTATAGGCTGGGAGAGATGTTCACGAACGATGAAGGCATCTTTCGCGTTGAGGGGCTACCCTATGGGCAATACCTTGTCGTGGAAACCACCATCCCCAAGGATGTGTTCCAGTGTGATCCGTTCATCGTGACAGTGGATGCCAACAGCCCGCAAAGCCGATTCACGATTCCTGCGGGCAGTGTTACCACCCCCAGCAGCGACTACATGACCTACAACATTCTGGACGAAGAATTAGAGGGTTACTTGCAACTCATCAAGACCGATACAGAAACCGGCAAGGCGGTCAAAATCGCCAACACAGCCTTTGCGCTGTATCGGCTGGACGAAAAAGACCGCAAGACCCGCATTTCCATGATCGACCCCGCCAGCGGCAGCGCCACCAAGAAAACGGATGTGTTCTACACCGATGCAGACGGGCTTATGAAAACGCCCGAAAAACTGCCGCTGGGCAGATATTTGATTGAAGAACTGCAAGGTCCGGAAGGCTATTTCAATGATTCCGCCTACTCGGTGGAGTTTGAAATCAAGTCTGACCGCGTCTGGCAGGTCGTGGGCAATGCCACCAACGACATGGATGAGTACATCGTCACGGAGAAATACTGCAACCACGAAACCCTCGGTCAGCTTACCATTCGTAAGCTGGGCAATGTGCTGACCGACTACCAAGATGGACAGTTCATCTACACGCAGGACAACCTCGCGGGCGCAGTGTACGAAATCCACGCTGCAGCCGACATTGCCACACCCGACCGCCAAGGCACCTACTGGTACAAATCCGGCGATTTGGTGGCAACTGTTACCACCGGCACAGAGGGGCAAGTTGACGAGGTGAAGTTCAGCCCCACCCGCACGCAGGCAACCTACGATTTCCTCACGGTCAGCCATGATGGCACCAAAGGCGAAGTTACCGTGACCCTGCCGCTGGGTAAGTACACCATTACCGAGGTTCAAGCGCCGTATGGTTTTGTGCTGACCCAGCAGAGCTACACTGTGGAATTTGGCTGGGACAACCAGAAAAATGACATTGTGCTGGCAAAAACTATTGTCAGCCACGAGCAGGACGGCGACAAGGAATGTTCGTACAGCATTGTGAATGTCAAGGACGCCTCGGATGCCCACAAGAATGGGCAGACACTTGTGTTTGAAAATGCCCGTGTGCTGCCTGTTCCCGAAAAGCCCGGCGATAAAGTCGGCAAAGTCGGTGTAGGCATTTACAAGCAGGACCGAGAGGCGCTGACCTATCTGCCCGGCGCGGTGTATGAACTCTACACCGTGGATGACATTTATTCCGCAGACGGTACAAAGCTGCTGGACGCCGGTGCAAAGCTGGCAGAAAGCAGTCCCACCAACGAAAGCGGCTTTACTTGGTTTGATGTGGACGTGCCGATTCGCGGCGAATATTACATTGACCCTGCAGGTCCGCGAAGCACCAGCCGCGAGAACAGCGGCAGATACCGCATTGTGGAAATCACTGCCCCTGCGGGTTACCTGCTGGACAGCACCCCTGTGGATGTAGAGTTCACCTATGAAGGTCAGCAGATCGCGTGGCAGGTCGTGGACGGAACAAACACCAACCTGCGCACCAGTGTGGACATTTCCAAACAGGACATCACCAACGGCAAGGAACTGCCCGGTGCAAAGCTGAAAATCCGCGATGCAGACGGCAATCTGGTAGATGGCTGGACTTCCACAAAAACGCCGCACACCGTGCGAGGTCTGGAGCTGGAAAAAGCGTACACCCTGACGGAAAAACGCGCCCCGGATGGTTACGCCGAAGCCGAAAGCATCGTGTTCAAGCTTGTGCAGAACGGTACAGAGCAGGTCAATGAGGTATATGTGAAATCCGACGATGATTGGGTAAAACTCGACGATGCCACCGTCATTATGCAGGACGCGCCTGTGCTGGATATCGACAAGACCGACATTGCAGGCAATCTACTGCCGGGCGCTACGCTGACGATCCGTGATGCGAATGATGAGGTCGTCGACACTTGGATAACCGACTACAAAACTCACCGTGTTCCCATCTCGGATCAATTTATCAAGCTGTCAGGCGAAACTAAGGAGTACATCTACACCCTGACCGAAGAGGCCGCCCCGGCTGGCTTTGAAATTGCCGAATCGGTGCAGTTTAAGGTACAGCAGGCAGACGAAACTGTTTGCCTGTTCGTCCGCGAAAATGTGGATGCCGAATGGACACGCGCCGACAAGCGGTTAATTCAGATGATAGACGAAGCCACGCCCCGCGAAGACCCCCCCGCGCCCACGCCTGTTCCCACACCACAGCCGACGCCCGCCGCAACCCCAGTGCCAACTCCTGCGCCCACGCCGGTTATTACGCCGCACAAGATGCAGACCCTCCCGCAGACAGGAGATGGTTTCCCGTTGCTGGCTGTTGTAGTCGTGTCCCTTGCGTCTGCAACAGGTATCGTGCTGCTGACTGTTAAGAAAAATGCGCTGAAAGAAACTTCTGATGAGGAGGATGTCGATGAAAGTGCTGATCGTTGAACCCGGAAAATACCCCCGCGAAGCCGACATTGAGCACACCCTTGAAGCCGAGCAGGCAGTTGTCGGCGGCACCATCGAGGCCGTGTACCCTTGGCGGGATAGCGCCTGCATCGTCTGTAATGAGTAGTTCCTACAAATGAGTAGTAATTGAGCAAAATGCCCAGAATCCCGGGCGTTTAAGCATAATTTACTACACATAATCAGAAAGTTTTCTTTCCAAATTGTGTTAACCATTGCAATAAATCTTCATCCTCCTCCCAAGGCATTGTGGTATTGGGTGTGTAATTCGGCACTTTCTCCTCAAATACTTTTCGCTTCATCTCTGCATCGATGCGAGCGTAAACCTCTGTTGTAGAGATGTCTGCATGCCCAAGAAAATCTCGAATATATATCATGTTAACACCAGCTCGCAGCAAGTGCATGGCTTTGGTGTGGCGTAATACATGAGGAGATATATTCTGTGGTTCAAGTACCGGAGATGCCTTTGCCGCATACTTCTTCAGAATATAGGTGACTCCATAGCGAGATAAAGCCTGCTTTTTTGCATTATAAAATAGCGGAATCATCTGAGACTGAGAATCGGAATGAAAGCTGCGGATATATCTGTCCAACAGTTTGCAGGTATCCTTCATCAGGGGAACCTGACGAACTTTTCGTCCTTTTCCAGTTAGAATAACCATTGGGGGGTGTGTTAGACGGACATCTTTCAGCCTAAGATCCACCAATTCCTGTACCCGTGCGCCAGAGTCATACAGTAGTGCAAGAAGTGTCAAATCTCGGAGCCCTTGTCGGGTAGATGCATCTGGTTGGGACAGAAGAAGTGACAGATCATCCTCCGTCAAAAACGGTATCAATGCCTTTTCGTACTTTTTGGGTCGCAGATTAATAATGTCAACGCAGTTTTCTATGTTTTCCGGAAACTTGTACTGTACAAAATGAGCAAAGGCCTTTATGGCGGCAAGTCGCTGGTTTCTTGTTGTAACCGCAATATGGCGGGATGTTTCTAACCAATCCAGAAATTCAGAAACAAGTTCCATATTCAGATAGCGCAATTCTATATAATTTGCGGAGATGCCTTTCTTTTCTTGAAAAAATAGAAGGAGTTGCTTGAAAGTATCTCTGTATGAATTGGTGGTATTGGGACTCACCCCGCATGTAGTAGGCAGATAGATTGAGAAATACTCGGTCAGTGCTTTGGTAAAGTCAGTTTTCCTCATCCGTCTCACCTCCAACCGGAATAATGCCGACAAATGCTCTGTCAAGTTTTTGGAAAAGTTCCGGGAACGAAGCAACCGTCAGGTGAATATACCAACAGGTTTCACGGTAACTCTTATGTCCCAAATACGCGGCAAGGCGAGGAACGATTACCATGGGATCATACCCATCAGAAAGTTGTTTTTCCAGTGTATGAACTGCGAATGTATGCCGAAAATCATGCACACGAGGGCCATTGCCGGTGTGAGGAATATTGCATGCGAATAGCAGCTCGCGAAAATTATCATAGATTGTTTTAATAGAATAATGGCCACAAGCAGATGGAAAGAACCATTCTCTTTCATCTGGTAACTGAGCAGAGTAGCTTCGGAGATACTCTATTACGCTATTGTGGACAGGGACAAGTCTATCCTTACCTCCTTTCCCGTTGTGTACAGTAATAATGCCTGTATCCAAATCGACATCCTTCACTCTTAGCCGGAGCACCTCACCTATACGAAAACCACAGCAATATAAAAGCCGGATAACAGCAGGTATGACCAGATGCCTTGTTGGCGCATTATTCCTGACCGGCAGATTATCTGCTGCATATAATAATCGCCGTATTTCTTCAACAGTAAATATATGCGGGGTAAAAGTCGAACTGTTCTTTAGTTTGCTGGTATCCGGGACATAGGAGATTCCGTCCTGCGTGTATGCAAATTTTGCAAAAGCGCGTATCGCATTATGTCTGACTATTTTCGAACGGTTTGAAAGATATGGCTTTAATAAATCCCATGCGTCAATAAGCTCTTTTGTCACCACGGGGGCATCCGAGAGTTCCTTTGAAAGGCAGTCCAGTTCCTGCATATAATAGCCGCAATGCACGGAGGTATATCCCTCATTTTGTCGAGATTCCAGATATTTCCATATTATTGGCGCAAGCTGGCTTGTGAAAGTAAATTGTTTCATAGTAATCCCTCCAAACTCAGCGAACATAACCGCATATGTTCAATATCGACCCGCAAGTAGGTTTCTGTTACACTGATGTTACTGTGACCGAGGATTTGGGACACATCCTGCACCGGAGTGCCTTTTCTCAGCATATTTGTGGCAAACGAATGGCGGATAGTGTGTACGCCTGTGTGCCTCTTTGTTGGGATAGCAATCCCTGCTCTGCGTAAATACTTATGAAATTCCGGATTGAAATTGTTATGCTCACCCAATGGCTGAAACGGTGCGTTATGGCTCAGAAAGATAAAAGCCGAGGAGGACTGTGGGCGGCCATCTTGCAAATAAGAAATAATCGCCATACCTAGCTCTTTGCTGAGTGGCAGACTCAAGGCGTTCCCTGTCTTCTGCTGAGAAAGTGAAATGCAGTTTTCCTTCCAGTTAATATTTGAAAATTTGAGTCCCAAAACGTCGCTTATCCTTAACTCTGTTCTTGCAAGAAGCAGAAAAATCGCGTAATTCCGCCTTCCAACTGGATTGGCAGTATCGATGACTGCAAGAATCTTGTCGATCTCTTCAGGACTCCATACCTGTGGAATCTGGGGTGCAGTGCGTTTGAAGTTTGGGAGTTGAAGGGAATAATCCAAATCCGTATATTTGTGGTCATAAAGCCAGTGCAGGTAAGCACCAACTTGTCGGCATCTTGCTCTACGAACATTCATGCATATTTCTGAAGCATTGCTCATAGCCGTGGAAAAACAGTTGATAGTCTCCGCATTTATGCTTTTGATGTTCTGTGTGTTTGATGAATGAACAGCAAGCAAGAAAAGCCTCAATGCTGCTATTGTGTTGTCCATCCACGATCTCGAAAAATTCTGCATTTTGCAATAACTCAAGTAGTCGGAAAAAAACTTATCGAAACAATCGTCATCAATAGAAGCAACGCCATAAACTTTACGGCGGCACACTGTTCCCGTGCGAAAAATCTCGTCCAATGCATTCATGTGACGCCGTGCATGGCGCATTCGACCGTCAAGAGTCTGATCTATAGCGTGGACATCGACTCCGAAGTATTGAAGCAAAAACTGCTCTGCAGTTTCACGGCTATAAGCGGGAGAGGCTGAATACGAAAGAAATCTGTTCCATGTAGCTCTATAAAACCCAAGAGTACTTTTCTTGTAACCCTGACCGAGTAGCCATTGCTCGGTCTTTTCCATCAATTCCTTGATTGGTATTGTTGCTTCAGACATTATAAAACCTCCTGATGTTATTTGCAGAGCATTGTGTCTCTACATTATGTAGAGTATCACAAAAAGCTACCGGCTAAAATACAAATGAAATCAGGAGGTACGAAAGGAGATGTCAATTATGCTACACATAACATATAACTACGCATTACAGACGTTATGTGGTGCACCACATAACGTCTGTAATGACAACGGCATTGCAGAAAACCTGCCGCTGAACCGTATGCTGGGCGACTATGACATCATCCACGGCACATTTTTCGTCTGCGGGCTGACCAGCAACGATTTTACTGACCTCACGCCCAAGCAGATGAAGCACTACGAAGAAATGTACCACGATCCGCAGCTGTTTTTCCTGCTGGGCAAGACCCTGTGTGTGGAACACACCACCCCGGAAGAATACGCCCGTGTTATGACCCCGCCGCCGAACACAAAAGAAAGCTACGAAAGATAAGGAGAAAACACCTATGAACGACATTTTTGAAAATACCGAAACCATGAAAGAAAACGAGCATCCTCGCTTTTACACCGCAGAATCCGTTATGCGCGGGCATCCCGACAAGCTGTGCGACCTTATTGCCGACAGCGTGCTGGACGCCTGTCTGCAGCATGATCCCGCCAGCCGCGTGGCCTGTGAGGTAATGGCAACCCACGGTCACATCATTGTGGCGGGCGAAATCACGACCAGCGCTAAGCCGGATGTGTTCAACATCGTCCGCGACACCCTGCGCGATGTCGGCTATGACCCGAAAGACTACCAAATCGACTGCTACATCCACGGCCAAAGCCCCGACATTGCGGGCGCTGTCGAGCCGGAATTGGCTGAGGGAGAGGACGAGGACACCCTCGGCGCGGGCGATCAGGGCGTTATGGTCGGCTACGCCTGCAACGAAACGCCCGAATACCTGCCGATGCCTGTGGTTGTCGCCCAGCGCCTTGTAACGCTGTTGGAAATCTCCCGCATGACCGGCGTTATCCCCGACATCGGCCCGGACGGCAAGGTGCAGGTCACGATGGAATACAACGGTGATACCCCTGTGCGCATCACCACGGTGGTCGTGTCGGTTCAGCACAAAGAGGATACCGATATTGACAAGCTGGCGGATCTGCTGGACGAGTATGTGTTCCCGCTGGCCTTTGACGGTATGCCCGCCGACGACGCGGAAATCATCCTGAACCCCAGCGGTAAGTTTGTGCAGGGCGGCCCGGATGCTGATACCGGCTTGACCGGGCGCAAGCTTATGGTGGACAGCTATGGCGCATTTGCACCCCACGGCGGCGGTGCGTTCAGCGGCAAGGATGCCACCAAGGTAGACCGCAGCGGCGCATATATGGCACGGTACATTGCCAAAAACATGGTCGCCGCCCATCTTGCCAATCGTTGTCAGGTCACGCTGGCCTACGCCATCGGGGAGAAAGAGCCTGTCATGGTGGATGTGAATACGTTTGGCACAGGTGGCCCCTGCGAGGATGATTGCCTGTCGGCCGCTGTGCGCAAGGCGTATGACCTGACCCCTGCGGGCATCATCAAGCAGTTGAATCTGCTGAACCCCATTTACAGCCGCACGGCGGCGGGCGGTCACTTCGGGCGCGAGGATTTTCCGTGGGAAAATGTTGAACATATGAGCGACCTCGCCGCTTACATTGTGTAATTGCCGCGCGTCAGCAAAGAACAGATTCATGCCGCCAACCGGATGACGGCGATAGAATTTCTGCGGCGGTACCGCCCCGGTTCGCTGGTGAAAAGCAGCGCACGGGGCGAGTACCAGCTTGCTGAACACGACAGTTTCAAGATAAACGGCGAATCCAGTGTGTGGCACTGGAAAAGCCGTGACATTGGCGGCAAGTCGGCGCTGAAATATTTGATTTATGTGGAAGGTGTACCGTTTGTGGAGGCGGTGCAACTGTTATGTGAGGAAAGCCCGACGTACATCCCAGTGCAGCATGAAGCGGTGGAGCGCGAGCGCCCACCGTTTCGTCTGCCGAGCCCTGCACTGAATAATGACCGCGTAACGCGGTATTTGCTGGGGCGCGGCATCTCGCTGCCCACGATTCGCTACTGTATTGAGAGAAAAATTCTGTACGAAAGTGCAGAATACCACAACTGTGTTTTCTTGGGCAAAGACCCGCAGGGCGTGCCGAAATATGCGGCGTTGCGCGGTATTTATGACTATGGGAAACCGTTTAAGAGGGAAGCGCCCGGCAGTCAGAAACAGTACGGATTCTGCATCCAGCCGATGCAGCCAGGCACTACCGTGGCCGTGTTTGAAGCCGCCATAGATGCCATGGCCGAGATGACGCTCTGCGGCGATGCTGCAGATAAATACCGTTTGTCGCTGGGCGGTATCTCGTCCTCCGGCAAGGAGCCGCTGGCGTTACAGGAATTTCTGCGCCAGCACCCGGAGATCACCACGATAGAACTGCGGCTGGACAATGACGCCAAGGGGCGCATGGCGAGTGTCGGCATCCGGAAAATCTACGCTGGCCGCTACACCGTGCATGACCTGCCGCCCGACATCGAGAATGGAGATTACGCTGATATGGCAAAAAACAACTTGATGGCAAGAACTGCCGCCCACCGCGCGGCGCCTTGCCGATAGAGAGAAAAATCAACATGAAAGTCAGAAATCGTTCGCCCACTTATAGGGCATTAACAGGAGGTAAATCGTTATGGCTGTGTTCCGTGTACAAAAGACGCAAAATTATACCATTATGTCCAACCATCATCTGCGCAACAAGGCTCTTTCGCTCAAGGCGAAGGGGCTTTTATCTTTGATGCTGTCTCTGCCCGAAGATTGGGATTATACCACGCGAGGGTTGGCGTCTATCTGCAAAGAGGGTGTGGACAGTGTGTGTGCCACCGTGCGCGAGTTAGAAGCAGCGGGTTATATTATCCGCCGCCGCATCCGCGACAAGAACGGCCAGATGCGCGGCATGGAGTACACGGTTTTAGAGCAGCCGCAGCCCCCGGAACAGGGTCCCGAAGAAGCAACGCCTAAGTGTGCCCAACCAAAACAGGCAGAGCCTAAACGGGAAAAACCTGTACAGGAAAATCCTGCACAATTAAATACTAAAGAAATAAAGAAAGAAGAAACAAATAACGTATCGAATCCTATCCGCGCGGAGGGCCAGCGGGCAGAGTACCGCGCCCTGCTGCTGAAAAATATCGAGTATCCGATTTTGGCGCAGAATAACCCGATGGATACGATGCGATTGGATGAACTGGTGGAGTTGATGCTGGATGTGGTTTGTTCCAAACGGGCGGCTATCCGCATTTCGGGTGAGGAAATGCCTGCAGAAGTAGTAAAATCTCGATTCCTAAAATTGGGCGCAGAACATATCCAGTATGTTCTGGATTGCCTCAAGGACAATCCGCCCCGCATCCGAAACATCAAGCAATACTTACTGGCAGCGCTGTACAATGCGCCGCTGACGATAGAAAACTACTATGCCGCGCAAATCGACCACGACCTGTGCGGCGGAAAGAGGTGACATGATTTGCAGATGAAATTTTATTCTCCGCTGACTGCGGACTTTTTCCCAAATGAACCTGACTATGAGGACGAGTTCTACGACGTGTATGAGGGTTGCCCGCTGGACGGTCATGACCTGCTGCAGTATGCCGATGCTGTTGATGAGGCCGTGAAAAAGGACATTGCAGATTTCAATGGCGACCTGATGCAGTATTACCACGAGGACGATTCCGTCCGCAGCAAGGTGGTAAGTGCTGTGCCGTCTGTGGAAATTTGCGGCAACAAACTGTGCGGGTGTCTGACCGTGGAACTGAAAGAAACTCTGCTCGATGATGATCAGACCGTCCTGTGCAACTACATTTCCGGTCAGTACAGCGACGGCTGGGGTGAGGGCTTTGAGCAGAGAGATATTCGTGTGGATGACGGCACGTTGGCTGTTCATTTCTGGCAGGAAGATGGATTCAAGATGACGCCATCTTTTGAGAAAATCCCGAAACCGGAAAAGAATTTTCTGCGCCCCAAGATGCAGCTGATTGGGCAGGACGGCAACATTTTTGCCATCATGGGTCGAGCCTCGCGCCTGCTGAAAAATGCCGGGCAGAGCGACAAGGCCAAGGAAATGTGCGACAGGGTCACGGCAGGTCAAAGCTACTCCGAAGCGCTCAACATTATCTCCGAGTATGTGGAAACCGAACTGTCGCCCAGCCCTACGCCCAAGCGTGACCGGGGTGATGCCAGATGAAGAAATACGAGATCACCGACATCGCCCATCCCGACAACCCGAACCTGCACCGTATCCGCGCGGTGACGGACTTGACCGAGGATGTCCTTGCCGGGATGCTCGGCGGCTATGTGGAAAGCTGCGATAACCTCGACCAAGATGGTCGCGCGTGGATTTCAGCGGATGCCATCGCCTGTGAAAATGCAGTTGTCTGCGGCGATGCAGTCCTTACAGATCACGCCGTTGCAAAGGGTTGCGCTTATGTCGGAAAGAACGCCACCGTAATGGGGGATGCCACTGTGCAGGATGATGCCATCGTCTGTGGCGGACTGCTCATGGGAAAAAGCTGTGTCTGTGGGTATGCCGTGATTCGGCAGGATGAGCAAACCTTGTGCGCACCGATCATTGACGGCAGCGCCCGCATCTATGGCGAAATTTCCGGCAATGTAGTCTGCCGCGGCAATGCTGTTGTCCTGCCCGGCACTAAGCTCGACAACAGGACGCAGGACTGCTTTGTACTCGAAGATGACCGTGTTTCTGTGCAGACAGCCAGCCGCACACCGCCCCCGAAAGAACTCTGTACCCATGATTTTGAACGATAAGAAAGAAGGATGCCTTTGAAGAACACTCCCGAAACGCTCAACATTCTCAACCCTGATTTCCGGATGCCCGAACACTGCGGCGGTGACCGCTGGTTGATCCTGCACGGAGATTCCCTGCAGATACTCCGCCAGTTTGAACCGAACAGCTTCGATGCCATCATCACCGACCCGCCTTATGCCAGCGGCGGCAGCAGCCAGACCACCAAGAACCGCAGCACCAGCGAAAAGTACAGCAGCATGAGCAAGGAAAAGGCGCTGCCCGACTTTGACTCTGACCAGATGGATCAGCTGAGTTGGATGTTCTGGACGGCGGCATGGCTGCAGGATGCCCGCCGTATTGCCAAGCCCGGCGCGCCTGTCTGCCTGTTCATCGATTGGCGGCAGCTTCCCGCCATGACGCTGGCTTTGCAGTGGGCGGGCTGGACCTGGCGCGGCGTGGCGGTGTGGGATAAGATCGCCAGCCGTCCACAGAAAGGACGCTTTCGCCAGCAGTCCGAGTACATTGTGTGGGGGTCCAACGGCAAAATGCCGCTTGAGAGAAATGTTGGGTGTCTGCCGGGCGTGTTCCGTTACCCCAACCCGCAGAACCGCATCCATGTCACCGAAAAGCCCTTGCAGCTTATGCGGGATGTGGTGCAGATCTGCGAGCCGGGCGGGCGCATCCTTGACCCCTTTGCCGGGGCAGGCACCACCGTGCTGGCCGCTGTGCAGGAAGACTATGAGGCTGTCGGCATTGAAATGTCGGACGCCTACTTCCAGCGCAGCACTGAACGGCTGAAAACTGCCCTTGAATCCGAAGTGAATCAGAACTGATTCACTATTTTGCAAGAAATACCGAAAAGTGAATCAAATCTGATTCACTCCCGAAATTCAGAAAGGAAACACGAAAATGAAACGACCGTGGGCTTTTATCTGCGCCAGTGAGGGCGCGACATCCAAACACCTGCGCAACTATTGCCGCGAGGTGTACCTGCTGGGCTACCTGCCTGTATGCCCTAAATTGCAGGACAGCCAGTATTTGGTGCTGGAAGATGCCGTGGAACGCAGCGAATACACCGCCATTGTGCGGGATAAGCTGTTGCGCTGCCCGATGCTGGTGGTCTGCAGCCGCAATCAGGATGCGACCACCAACGCGCAGATCGGTTTGGCACAGAAATACAACCGCATTGTCACGACCTTGGACGGTTTGAAGAAAGCCGTTTCGGAGGGCGACGACCTTGTGTCGTGAACCGTTTTGCGGGGTGTCGTGTTTTGCAAGCATAGCGTTTGGATATCCAAACGCACTTTTGGGGTGACCCCCAAACCCCCGCTATGCGCAGACGCGGTCATGTGATTCCGTTGCGGCTGAACGAGCGTGAGTACCGCCATCTTTGTGAACAGGTCAAGATAAGTGGGTTATCGCGCGAGGAATACCTGCGCTCCCTTATCTTGGACAAAGAAATCCATCCGCGCCCCTGCACACACCATGCGGAACTTGTGCGGCAAATTTCCGGTTTGTGCAACAACGCAAACCAGCTTGCGCATCGCACCAACAGCACGGGCGTGGCGGGGCAGCAAAGCGTGGACGAGATGATGCGCATCGCCAAGGAAGTCTGGCGTGAGATAAAAGAAAACTACTAGGAGGCTCTATGAAATATGGCTTACACATCCGTGATCCCTGTCCGCCGTCTGGATCGGGCGGTGAAGTATGTGATGAACAAAGAAAAGACCACGGCGGTATCCTTACAGGACGCCCTCGACTATGCCGCCAACCGCGACAAAACAGAGCAATCCTGCTTTGAAAGCTCGTATGCCTGCACGCTGGAAACCGCCTTTACCGATATGCGGCAAACCAAGGAACGCTGGCACAAGTCGGGCGGTGTGCAGGGATACCACCTTGTACAGAGTTTTGCTGCAGGCGAGGTCACACCCGAACTTGCGCACCAAATCGCAAAGGAACTGGCAGACCGTGTGCTGGGCGGACGGTATGAATATGTCATCGGCACGCATTTGAACACTGACCACATTCATTCGCATATTGTCTGGAACTCGGTCAGTTGTGTGGATGGCAAAAAGTATCGCAGCAACTATAAAAGCTATGTGATGGAAATCCGCGCAGTGTCAGATGAACTTTGCCGGAAATATAAGTTGTCGGTCATCGACACCGAAAACTCCCATCATGTGGCAAAGCCCTACGCCGAATGGCTGGCGGAGAAAAATAACCACCCCACATGGCGCACCGCCATCCGACAGGATGTGGACGAAGCGATTCAACAAAGCCTTACATGGCGGCAGTTTCTTAACGCGCTGGAACGCAAAGGGTATGAGGTCCGCATGGGACGCAAGTATCCCGTCCTGCGCCCACCCGGAAAGGAGCGCTTTGTTCGATTCAAAACGCTGGGCAAGCGGTACACGCCAGAAGCAATCCAGACGCGCATCCTGTATCCACAAAGCTACCACCCTTATGTGGAAAATCCACCAACAATCCAACATGGCCGTCTGCACAGCGGGAAGAAGGCCCGCCGCAAGCTGACCGGGCTGCGGGCCTTGTATTATCGCTATCTATACGAATTGGGCGCACTCCCCCGCAAGCCGAGCCGTCCAAGTTATGCTGTTCGGCAGGATGCCTACAAGTTAGACCAGCGCATCCGGCAGATGGAGTTTTTATCTAAGAACAACATTGACACGCTGGCACAGCTGGAAACCTACCGACAAGCCCTGCAAACAGAAATTGGGCAGTTGCTGACAAAGCGTAAGCAACTGCCAAAAACCGATGATTTACAATCGCAGCATGAATCGGTCAACACCGCCCTAAAGCAGCTTCGCCAAGAGGAACGGCTCTGCCGCAAAATTGCAGAACACTCTCTAGAAGTGCAGCAGCACCTCACCGAAGCTCGCCGTGACCGCGCCGAACAGCAACAGCACGAACAGGAACATGAGCGTGACCGTAGACCCAACATTGATTTAACACTATAATCACGAAAGGAAAGATGCCCATGAAATACCCCAACAAAGAGTACATCGAACACCTTCGCCGCAAGTACCCGCCCGGCACGCGGCTGCAACTTAGCTGCATGGAAGATGAAATGGCCGTGCCTCCCGGCTCTATGGGAACCGTTGATTTCATCGATGATGCCGGACAAATCCACATGAATTGGGATTGCGGACGCAGTCTTGCCCTTATCCCCGGCGTGGACTCGTTCAGCCGCTTGCCCGCGCACAAGGAAAAGGACGGTGACGCCAGATGAATTACGGCTCTGAACCTGCAGATCAGGTCGTCCGCTACTCGCTGGAGGGTGCAGAGTTTGCCCTGCGCATCTCCGGCACCGCTGCGAAAAACTTCTTTATTTTCGCACAGGCGGTGCTGCACGACAGCAAAAAGACCCACGGCAAAACACACCTCATCCGGCTGCTGAAAGAACAGAAGCCGCTGAAATTTTTCACGGTGGACAAAGACCGTATGCATGATTTTGCCCGTGCCGCTAAAGCGCATGGGCTGCTGTTCTGTCCCATCCGTGACAAGATGGACCCCGACCACATTGAAATCGCTATCTTGCAGGACGATGCGTCCAAAGCAAACCGCATTATTGAAAAACTGCAGTTGGATGTCGTGGACACCGGCACGGCAGAACTTATCGACACCGTACAGCAGGAGCGCAGCGAGCCTACCCCGGAAACCGAGCGCGTCCAGACCGAGGATGGCGCGGTAGAATTTGAGGTCGGCGCAGACGAGGAGCAGTTCAACATGGGTTTTCCGCAGGGCTCGGAGAACGCCAGTCCGTCCGAGCCTTTCTCCGACAGCAGCAAATCTTTTGCAAACTCGCCGTCGCCGCGCGCCGATCAGCTTCGAGCCAAGGGTGAGCGCCCCAGCGTTCGCATGGAACTGCAGGATATTACCGCCTACCTGCGCCGCAAGGTCGAGCCGCCGAAAGATCGTATGCCGAAGATGCCGGTAAAAATCCGGCGCAAAGAAAAGGTGCGGTAAATGTTTTCTGTTTGTTTTCAAATGACGGATAGCTATTTGACCATGCTTATGGTATGTTGGCGATAGGAGGTGCAAAAACAATGACAGAACGCAAAGTGAAACTTGACCGTGCCAACAAAAGTATCCTGCTCCAGGCGCTGGGTGATGTCTACTACGGCCAGCGCGCCCGCGGCGGCAGTGCCGAAGAAACGGGACGGCTCATCCTGCGGGTGAACGATCTGCCCGCAGGAGGTAAGCTGACGATGTCGGCAGCAGAGTATCGGCTGGCAAAAGCCGCCCTCAACCAACTGCGCACCCAGCGCTTGGCAGAGGGCGGTTATACTGATGCGGTGGATGATGCACTCGCGCGGCTGCTCCACGCCCACACGCCGCTGTTTATCTGGTGAATCCGGTTATGACATGGGAAAAATTCTGGTCGATCATTGACCGAGTCCGCGCCAAAGCGGATATGCAGGATGAAGCGTCCGTGAAACAGTTCCTTTACACGGAACTCATCAAATTGCCGCAGGATGAACTGCTCGGCTTTGATTGCGTATGGCAAAGCTATCGCAATAAAGCCAACTTTCCCAAAATGGTCGCAGCAGCCTGCATCATCAATGACGGCAGTTCGGATGACAGATTTACCGATTTTCGTAACTGGCTGATTATGCAGGGGTACGATGCTTATCGGCAGACGCTGATTGACCCCGATAACCTTGCGGCGCTCAACATTCCGTTCCGAGATACTGAGTGGATGGGATGCGGGAATGTGGCGTGCTATGCCTACGCGGGGCAGAAGCTGCACACCTATTTTGAAAAGGAAGGAATTGCCGCCAAGTTATTCCGAAAGTATCCGGCTCTGCTGAAATCGTCTGCCGATTTACATCAGGCAATTATGCAGGAACAGCTTGCACCCCACCGTGCGCCGGAAACCGAATGGGAACGACAAATGCTGCGAACGGAAGTCAAGCACTACATAGATACCAGTGGGCTGGCGTACAGCTACAACGAATTCTATACTCAAAATATGCCGGATAAGGTTGCATGGAAAACGCTGCAAAGCGATTTGTTTGCAAATCTGCCGCAAATCAAGGCGGAACGTATGCCGCAGGACTTTTCCGTAGTTTTGCCGAAGTTGTGGAGAAAACGTCAGGCATGGAATGCCGAGCGTACAAAACGCCCGCCCTATCGCGGTGAGGAAAGGTAGTCCACCACGCCGGGAAGAAAGAATCCTTGGTGGGTCTGGCTGCTGCCGCTGCCCATTGTATGGAGGGCGGCACTGGCGGTGGCTTGCCGTTGGCAGCCGGGCATGAAGATAACGGCTTTGCTGGATGCGCTGAACAGCGCACTGGCAGAGCCGTTTGCGTTGGCGTGGGTCAGCGACAGCCCACGCTTTTTGCTTGTGTTTACGGTGATTTACGCGGTGGTGGTTATCGTGACCGTGACGGATCAGAAGAACACCCGCCCCGGCGCGGAGCATGGCTCGGCGGCTTGGGGCGATGTGTTCCGCTTGAACAAGTTCTACATGGACAAGCGAGGACCGAACCTGCTGCTGACCCAGCATTTCCACATTGGAATCGACGGCTACAAACACAAGCATAACACGAACATCCTCATTGTCGGCGGCTCCGGTGCAGGCAAGACCAGAACCTACGGCGTGCCGAATGTACTGGAATGTGCCTGCTCTATGGTAATTACAGATCCCAAGGCTGAAATTTTGCGTAAGACTGGCAATTTGTTGAAGCAAAAAGGGTATGAGGTTATCGTTTTTGACCTCATAAACCCTGCCGCATCGTTCTGTTACAACCCGTTTGTGTATGTGCATGATGACCGTGAAGTGCTGACCTTGATTGAAAATCTGATTCAAAACACCACACCATCACATTCAAAAAGCAGCGACCCCTTCTGGGAAAAATCCGAGACCGCCCTGCTCCAAGCCCTTATGTTGTACCTGCTGCACGAGGCCCCGCCCGAAGAACAAAACTTCTCGATGGTGATGGAAATGATCGCCGCTGCTGAAGTCCACGAGGATGATGACAACTACCAATCCCCGCTGGACATCTTGTTCGAGCGCTTGGAAATGCGTGAACCCGACAGCATCGCTTGTAAGCAGTACCGTATTTTCAAACAAGCGGCAGGAGATGTATGCTCTAAGTGACTTCTTAATCATGGTTTTTGTCATGATTAGTGAA
>ENA-UAYF01000657-UAYF01000657.1-human-gut-metagenome-genome-assembly--contig:-NODE-657-length-17403-cov-4.748386_pt1 | contig 17403 bp, 14 predicted proteins | sample MGYA00244017_ERZ654600 | MGnify/ENA primary metagenome ERZ654600 (study PRJEB26926, sample SAMN06164490) | human gut metagenome | biome: ENVO:00009003; feature: ENVO:2100002; material: ENVO:00002003... | reverse complement strand
CTCGTGGGCTCGGAGATGTGTATAAGAGACAGTGTTCATCCATGGCGGCAAAGATGATTTTGTGCCGACATTTATGGCCGGTGAACTTTACGATGCTTATCCCTGTAAAAAGTATAAGCTGATCGTACCGGATGCGCTGCATGCGCGCAGCTACTACACGGCGCCCGCAACGTATGAGAAGGCGTTTTTGCAGTTTGCGCAAGAAGTTTTTAGCAGTGAACACGAAAGTGTGTCTTAACGGTGCATTTTGTGTTTGAGTTTATAAATAAAGGGGTTATGAAATGGAGAAAGAAACGCAGGTTCAAGAAAAGCGCTATGTTGGCCCAAAAGAAATATTTCTTTACGGCGTAGCAAACGGCGGCCAGGTCTTCGGTTACAATATTGTGTCGATGCAGCTGTCGTTCTTTTTCACAATGGTTTTTGGCATTCCGTCTGCGGCCGTTGCTGTAATGGTATTTGTGCTTGGCATTTGGGATGCGTTCAATGACCCGATCATGGGTGGGCTGATCGACCGCACGCGTACGCGTTACGGCAAGCTGCGCCCGTGGCTTTTGATCGTGCCGATCCCGCTTTCGATCACGACGATTTTGCTGTTTTCCGGCCCGGTGATCCTGCAGGATGTCAAGACCACAGCCATCAAGATCGTGTACATGTACATCTCCTATATCATTTGGGAGTTTTTCTACACGATCGGCGACGTGCCGTTTTGGGGCCTTTCCGCAGCGATCTCGCCGAGCACGCGCGACCGCACAAATGCAATCACGTCGGCGCGTTTTATCTCGGGCATCATCGGCGGCCTTGCCAGCCCTTTGCTGTCGGTTATGATCGACTTGAGCAACAACGGTGTTATCGGCTGGGATCTGAAAGAGGTCTTCTGCTTTATGGGCATTCTGGCCGGTGCCATGATTTTGCTGCTCTTCAGCCTTGCCGGTACAAAGTGCCGCGAGCGTGTGGTGCAGTCGGAAGAACGGCCGAATCTTTTCCAGAGCTTTGCCAATATGTTCAAAAACCGCCCGCTGCTGATGATTATTCTCAGCAATGTACTGGGTACAGTCACCCGTATTGCCGACGTGTTCAATACATATTTCTATATTTTTGTGCTGGATCTTGCTTCCTACAGCATTATTATCGGCATCCCGGGTACGATCACCGGTTTCCTAGGCTATGGTCTGGTACCGATTTTGAAACGAAAATTCAGCAACCGGCAGATCATTGCGCTGTGCACGTTTTCCAAAGCGGCGATCAGCGTGATCGTGTTCCTGATCGGTATGAATTATTACGACAAGGCCGCAGTCGTCGTGCCGCTTTTGATGCTGCAGGGCGCTGTAAACAGCCTGTTTACGAGCGTTACTATGGTCGTGCCGACGGAAATGATCGGTGACACGGTCGACTATATGGAATGGAAGACCGGCAAGCGCAACGAGGGCACGAACTTTGCGGTTCTGACTTTTGTCAGCAAACTGACGGGCTCTTTGTCCACTTCGCTTTCGGCTGCGATCCTGCCGCTGATCGGCATTATCGTTCCGAGCGACGGCACAGACCCATATCTGAACGGCGCAGGTGTGAATACGTCTTTCTGGCTGTGGGGCCTGATCACGGCGATTCCGCCGGTTATTGGTCTTGTGCAGCTGATCCCGTATATTTTCTACGATTTGCAGGGCAAAAAGCTTGAAAAAATACACAGTGACATGCGCATACGCCGTGAGGAGCTTGCGCAGAGCGCCACGGCGCGTGCCGGCAAGGAGGGTGAAGAATGAAAGACAGATGCCCGAAATGCGGCGCAGAGCTCGGCAAGTTTTACTTTAAAGTAAACTGTCCGAAGTGCGGAGTCGATTTAATGTATTATAACATGGAAAGCCGCCTGGATCAGGACGCCGAGCAGGCGGAGAAAGACTGGGAAAAAGTAGACGCTTTTTTGCAGAAGTTCACCAAGATCAAAGACAAGTTCAAAAAGAAAAAGTAAATGGATTCAGGAGAGGGGACAATGAAGAATTTGGGGAAAAAACTGATTTCCGGCGCACTGGCGCTTGGCGTGGCAGCCGGCTGCGCTGCACCTTCCGCTGCACTGGCACAGGAAAATGCCGATGCACAGACTTCCGTGCAGGACACGGCGCTGCATTTTGACGAAAATGGAAAGTTCAAGATTCTGATCCTTTCCGATGTGCAGGATACCAACACACCGCAGAAGGCCACCACGAACCTTTTGGTTGCCGCACTGGACGCTGCGCAGCCGGATCTGGTCGTATTTTTAGGCGATAACATTGCCGGCTGGTGGAAGGGTGTCACGCTGGCAGAAACGGAGTCTGCGATCGACCAGATCATCCAGCCGGTGGACGCGCGCGGCATCCCGTTTGCGATCGTTTACGGCAATCATGACCACGAGGGTCTGTGTGATGAAGAAAACGGTATGACCGAGGAAGAGGCGAAAGAGGCGCAGCTGCGGTTTTATCAGAAGTATAAGACCTGTCTTGCCATTGAGGGCGAGGAGATGACCGGCTGCGGCAACTATAATTTGCTTATTCAGGACAGTGCACAGAAGAAAAACGTGTTTAATCTGTGGTTCATGGACTCCAATCCGTACGCGCCTGAGGAAGAAGGCGGCGGCTACGGCTATGTGGCCGAGGACCAGACCCAGTGGTATGTAGATACGTCTAATGCACTGAAAGCTGAAAATGGCGGTGAACCGCTGCCGTCGCTTTTGTTCCAGCATATTGCCGTGCCGGAGGTATATAATATGCTGACGGCCGTTTCTGCCGGCACAAAAGGCGCTGTGCGCGGCCACGATGTATACAGTGACAAACATTATGTTGCGAACAGCGAATATATTGACCAGGGTGCTGTGCGCGAGGGCCCGTGCCCGCCGAACAGCAACCACGGCCAGTTTGAAAGCTGGAAACAGCAGGGCGACATTTTGGGCGCATTTTTCGGCCACGATCATATCAACGACTATTCCGGTGTTTACGAGGGTATTCGCCTGACTGCCGCGCCGGCGGTCGGCTTTTACAGCTATGGCAATGTCCACGGCGTGCGCACGATCGAGCTGGATGAAAACGACCTGTCCACATTTACAAGTGAGATCATCTACTATGACGACCTGGTCGATGAGCCGGTCGGCAATTTGATCGTAGAAAGACACGGCTACTATGAATACCGCAATAAATTCCTGCCCGGTATCCTCGGCGGTGTGGCTGGTCTTGCCGTTCTTGGTGGCGCCGTGGCAGGCATCGTCAAACTGATTCGGAAAAAGCGCGGGTCATAAAGTATAAAATGCCAAAAAAGAAAACCTCCGGCCGGAGGCTTTCTTTTTTGGCATAATCTTTTGTTAAAAGTAAAAGCCGGTGCAGTGCACCGGCAGGCAATCTATGTTATGCTCTTTCTACTTTACCGGAACGAAGGCAGCGTGTGCAAACGTTTACTCTTTTCGGAGAGCCGTTGACAATAGCCTTAACTTTCTTTACGTTCGGTTTCCATGTTCTGTTTGAACGCTTGTGCGAGTGAGAAACTTTGATACCAAATTTCATTTCCTTGCCGCAGTATTCACATTTTGCCATGCGCGAACACCTCCTTATAAATTTACAACGCCCATATCATAGCAGATAAATGCAGAAATTGCAAGCACTTTTTTAGAAATTTCTTGAAAATGCCGAAAAAGGTCACTTATTTTAGAATCTGATTGATTTTAATGCCCAAATCTATTATAATGTTACCAGTATGTTTGGGAGGATTTTACTATGGCTTATGATAAAAAAGCGGCGCTTGAAACAGCGCTCAAACAAATCATCAAGACGTACGGCGACGGCGCGATCATGCGCCTTGGCGAAAACAGCACTTTAAATGTCGCCGCCATCTCTACCGGGTCCCTGACGCTCGATATTGCGACCGGTGTTGGCGGTCTGCCCAGAGGCCGTGTTGTGGAGATCTACGGTCCGGAAAGTTCCGGTAAAACAACACTTGCCCTGCACTGTGTGGCAGAGGCGCAGAAGCTTGGCGGCGAAGCCGCTTTTATTGATGCGGAACATGCGCTTGATCCAAGCTATGCCGCCAACCTTGGCGTAGACATAGACAACCTGCTTGTCGCGCAGCCGGACTATGGCGAACAGGCGCTTGAGATCACTGAACAGCTTGTGCGTTCCGGTGCAATCGACATTATCGTTGTCGACTCGGTCGCCGCACTTGTTCCGAAGAGCGAGATCGAGGGCGACATGGGCGACTCTCACGTCGGTCTGCATGCCCGCCTGATGAGCCAGGCGCTGCGTAAGCTGACAAGTGCAATTTCCAAAGGCAACTGCATCGTCATCTTCATCAACCAGCTGCGTGAAAAGGTTGGCGTCATGTACGGCAATCCCGAGGTCACGACCGGCGGCCGCGCGCTGAAATTCTATGCTTCCATGCGTATCGACGTGCGCAAAGTTGAACTTATCAAAAATTCCAACAACGAATTTATCGGCACCAGAACTCGTGCGAAAATTGTGAAAAACAAGGTCGCGCCGCCATTTAAAGAGGCAGAGTTCGACATCATGTACGGCACCGGTATTTCCAAAGAGGGAGAAATCCTGGATATGGCCGTTAAGCTCGGCATTATCCGCAAGGGCGGTTCCTGGTTCTCTTATGGTGACCGCCGTCTTGGCCAGGGCCGCGACAATGTGAAAAACATCATCAAATCAGAGCCTGAGCTTGCGGCTGATTTGGAAAACAAGGTGACCGTCGAAATGGCGAAACTGGCAGAGAGCACGCAGAACAAATACGAGGCGAAAGTGGCGCCTAAAGCTGAAACCGAGGAGCAGGACGCACCGGCCGCGCCGCTTAAAAAAGCCTCGTCTTATACAAGAGCCTCTGCTAAAGCCAAATTGGACATTGCCGTTGAGGATGACGACGAATAATGCTTTTAAAAGCGCAAAAAGGCAGAGGGAAGAAGATCCACCTGCTGCTTGACGGAGAATATCAGATCACGACGGATTCTGAATTCTGGACGCTGCATGGCCTGCCGGACGGTACGGAACTGACCGAACAGGAATGGGAAGAACTTGTGCAGCAGATCGAGCGCACAAAGGCCGTCAACAAATGCTATGACCTGCTTTCGCGCCGCGATCACTCTAAAAAAGAACTTTTGACAAAGCTTTTGCGCACGGTCAGTGCAGAAAACGCACGCTATGCCGTGGAACTGATGGAAGAAAAAGGCTATCTTGACGATGAAAAATACGCCAGAAAGCTATGTGCTTATCTTTTGGAGAGCAAAAACCTTTCCAAACGGCATTTGGCGGCCGAAATGGCCAAGCGGGGACTCAGCCGCGATTTGATCAGCCAGGTGCTTGAAGAGGTGGAGGTTGACCCGGTCAGCCAGATCGTGCAGCTGCTGCAGACTAAATTTGCCGCCAAGCTGCAGGCTGAAAACGGCGTGCAAAAGGTAACGGCCGCACTGCTTCGCAAAGGCTTTACTTACGCAGACATCAAATCTGCATTCTACAGATTGGAAACAGACGATTATGCCCTATAGTTGCACAATGATCTCGCTCGGCTGTCCCAAAAATCAGGTCGACGCAGAGATCATGTTAAAAAAATTGGCGGACGCCGGTTTCGATGTGACCGATTCGATCGAGTCTGCCGATGTTGCCATCATCAATACATGCGGCTTTATAGATGATGCTAAAAAAGAAGCCATTGAAACGATTTTAAATGTTGTACAGTATAAAACGGACGGCAGTCTCGGCGCCGTCGTTGTGACCGGCTGTCTGGCAGAGCGCTACCAGGACGAGATTTTGAAAGAGATCCCGGAGGTGGACGCGGTGATCGGCATCGGCGCCGACAGCGATATTGCCAAAGTGTGCTTAAAAGCGCTGTGCGGCATTCAGACGTCGTTTTATCCAAACAAGTGTAATTTGCCGATCAATGATGAAAGACTGGTTTCTGCGCCGTTTCACTGGGCGTATTTGAAAATTGCAGACGGGTGCGACAACCGCTGTGCATACTGCGCCATTCCGTCCATCCGCGGCCGGTTCCGCAGCCGCACGATCGAAAGCATCGTGCGCGAGGCAGAGCAACTTGTTGCCGGCGGCGCACAGGAACTGATTTTGGTTGCACAGGACACGACGTTTTACGGCTTTGACCTGTATGGCCGGCCGGCGCTGACCGATCTGCTGCGTGCGCTTGTAAAGGTGGACGGGTTAAAATGGATCCGCCTTTATTACTGCTATCCGGATCGCTTGAACGATGAACTGATCGATTTGATCGCCTCAGAAGAAAAAATATGCAATTACATCGACCTGCCGCTTCAGCACTGCAGCCAGCCGCTTTTAAAGTCTATGCACCGCTACGGTTCGTTTGATGCGCTGAGCGTTTTGATTGACAAGCTGCGTGCGCGCATTCCGGACGTTACCCTGCGCACGACTTTTATGGTTGGTTTTCCGGGCGAGACGGAGGCGGACTTTGAAGAGCTTTGCCGCTTCACCGAACGCTGCCGCTTTGATAAACTCGGTGTGTTCACATTTTCGCCGGAGGAGGGGACACCGGCCTTCGATTACCCTAATCAGATCGATGAATCGGTCAAGCTGCAGCGTTTTGAAACGCTTATGGACATACAGTACTCCATTACAGAGGAAAGTAACCAAAAGCGTGTCGGCCGTGTATACGAAGCGGTGATCGACCGGTTTGAAGATGGGCGCTATTACGCCCGTTCCTATATGGATGCGCCGGAGATCGACGCAGCGATCGTCTTACAAAGCGACCGGCCGCTTGAGATCGGTACATACTGTATGGTCAAAATCACAGATTTTGACGGATATGATTTGATTGGAAGTGTGTTGTCTTGAACTTACCCAATAAAATTACGGTATTTCGTTTGGTGCTGGTGCCGTTTTTTGTGGCAGAAATGCTTTTGACGCACAGCTATCACTTTAGTGTTGCGCTGGTGATCTATTTTGTGGCCTGTATGAGCGACACGGTAGACGGTTCGATCGCACGCAAAAGGCATTTGGTCACGGACTTCGGCAAACTGATGGATCCAATGGCCGACAAGGTGCTGACCACATGTGCATTTTTGTGTTTGGTCAAGCTCGGTTACTGTGACGTGATCGTGGTTATGATCATCATGGCACGTGAATTTTTGGTGGCCGGCATGCGCATGATCGCCGCGTCCAAAGGCGTTGTGGTTGCAGCCAACAAATGGGGCAAGGCCAAAACTTTTTTGCAGATGGCGGCAACCGGCCTTACTATCTTGTCGCTGGCGATCGGTGAAGGCCCTGCCATCAATTACGACATTTTGCATACGTTTTCCAATGTGGCGTTTTGGGTGGTGGCCGTCGTTACGGCCATTTCCGGCATCATTTATGTCAAAGACAACGCCCATGTGATCGAATCAAAATAAGCGTTGCTTTTTTGAAAAATTCTGCTATAATAAATAAAGATAGAAAAAGGCAGTGACCGGAAGAAGTAGGCGAAAAGCTTTTTTTCAGAGAGCGGCAGGCTGGTGGAAATGCCGCAAAAAAGCCCGCCAAAATGCATCCGTGAGCCCCTGCGGGGAAATTATAGTATCTGCAGGCGTCTGGCCGCGTTACAGGCTGTTTGAGTATAAAAAGAGTGGAACCGCAGTGAAAATTGCCTCTGTCATTGGACAGGGGCTTTTACTTTTTAGGAGGACAACATGTTTGCGGCATTGAAAGAAGACCTGCAAAGCTTTTTGGACCACGATCCGGCAGCCAAAAGCCGTGCAGAAATTTATTTTCTTTATCCCGGCTTTAAGGCGCTGCGCAGCCACAGGCGGGCACAGTGGTTTTTAAAGCACGGCATGCCGTTTTTGGCGCGCTGCATCAGCCAGAAAACGGCCAGAAAGACCGGCATCGAGATCCATCCCGGCGCCACGATCGGCCGGCGTGTGGTCATTGACCATGGCCACGGCATCGTGATCGGCGAAACGGCAGAAGTCGGCGACGATGTGCTGATTTACCAGGGGGTAACGCTTGGCGGTACCGGTAAGGACATCGGCAAGCGCCATCCGACGATCGAGCGCGGTGTAATGATCGGCGCCGGCGCCAAGATCCTCGGCCCGATCACAGTCGGCCATGGGGCAAAAGTCGCGGCTGGTGCGGTCGTTTTGTGCGATGTTGCGCCCAATGCCACCGTGGTCGGTGTGCCCGGTAAAGTCGTGCGCATCGACGGCGAACGCGTAGACGATATGGACCAGATCCATATTCCGGACCCGGTCGCACAGGCAATCGCACAGAACCAGGAAAAAATCGCTGCACTTGAACAAAAAATCAATGAATTGGAGGAAAGGTTATGAAAATATTTAACACAATGACCCGTCAAAAGGAAGAATTTGTGCCGCTTGATGCAAATGAAGTGAAAATCTATGCCTGCGGCCCGACGGTGTATAACTATATTCACATTGGCAATGCCCGTCCGCTGTGCGTGTTTGACACGCTGCGCCGTTACCTGGAATACCGCGGTTACAACGTAAAATTCGTGCAGAACTTTACGGATATCGATGACAAAATCATCAACCGCGCAAATGAAGAGGGCGTGCCTTACAGCGAGATTTCCGAAAAATACATTCAGGAATTCTGGACGGATGCCAATGGCCTGAATGTAAAAGAGGCGACTGTGCACCCCAAGGCGACCGAAAATATCGACGAGATCATTGCCATCATTCAGACCCTGATGGAAAAAGGTTATGCTTATAAAGCCGGCGACGATGTTTATTTCAGAACGCGCCGGTTCGACGGCTACGGCAAGCTTTCGCACCAGCCGATCGAAGACTTGGAAAGCGGCGCGCGTATTGCCGTTGGCGAGGTGAAGGACGACCCGCTGGATTTTGCTTTGTGGAAAGGCGCAAAGCCCGGCGAACCGTATTGGGATTCGCCGTTTGGCAAGGGCCGCCCGGGCTGGCACATCGAGTGCTCTGCCATGAACCGCAAGTACCTTGGCAACACGATCGACATTCACTGCGGCGGGCAGGATCTGGTATTTCCGCACCATGAAAACGAGATCGCGCAGTCTGAGTGTGCAAACGGCGCCACTTTTGCACGCTATTGGATGCACAACGGCTACATTAATGTAGACAACGTGAAAATGAGCAAATCGCTTGGCAATTTTAAAACGGTGCGTGAGATCAGCCAGGTGTATGGCTATGAGCCCATCCGCTATCTTCTGATCTCGTCCCATTACCGTTCGCCGATCAATTACAGCACCGACATTATCGAACAGTGCCAGAGCGCGCTTACACGGCTTTACACATGCCGCGAAAGTCTGGACTTTGCGCTTCAAAACGCACCGGAAACAGCGGAAAATGACGAGACGGCGCTGCTTGCTCTGTTTGACAGCCGCAAAACACAGTTTATTGCAGCTATGGACGACGATTTGAACACAGCCGACGCACTGGCTGCGGTTTTTGAGCTTGTAAAAGACATCAACACAAAAGTGCTCGACCAGCCGGTCTCCAAAAAGGTTTGCGGTGCTGCCGCGGCGCTTTTTGACGAGCTGACCGACGTTTTGGGCCTGCTTTATAACCGCCAAAACAACGACCTCGACAGTGAGATCGAGGCGCTGATCGCGCAGAGAAATGAGGCACGCAAAAACAAGGATTGGGCTACGGCCGACAAGATCCGCGACGATTTAAAGGCGCGCGGCATCCTGCTCAAAGACACACCAAACGGTGTGACCTGGACAAAAGCATAATTTTTTAGCGCCGTTTCATTTACGGCGCTTTTTTGCGCAAAGCCCTGGGCTGAATGTATAGGAAAATGATTTGTTTTGGTATGGTACTGCAAACGACTTCGTGCTACTATGATGCTATGCTGTGAATATAAATAAGGAAATGAAGTGGTTTGTTTTGTTGCCTTTTTTTGCCTCAAAAAAGCTTACCTCCATTGCACATGACTCTGTGCATGCGGACATCACGCTGGTAAAACGGTTAAATCAGGGATTTTACGGCTATGTCTACCTGCTGAAAGACCGTAAAGACCGCCGGTTTGTTGCCAAAGTGTTTAAAAATATTGGTTATATGGCGCGTGAAGAAGCGCAGCTGAACATGCTGCGCAAATATGCGCTTGTGCATGTGCCGGAAATTATAGGCAAAAGCGGCAAAATGCAAAACGGCGCATTCGATGTACTATTTATGGAGTATATCCATGGCGTAAATGCGAGCCGGCTTCATCTGCTGAGTGCATCGGACAAAGCACGTTTTGCAGATGAGGTAGTGGACAATCTGCTGGCGATCCACAGTATATCCTCACCGCAGGGTTTTGGAGATTTTGTTGACGGCCGGTATTTTGAAACGTGGGCAGAATGTTACCGCGGCCGCATAAATACTTTATATACGGCTTTGCAGCAGAAAAAGCCGCTTCTTTTGTCCGCCTCTTCCAGAAAGCTGATCGATACGCTTTATGCTTCTTTTGAGCGTGTTTTTGCACAGCCCGTTTTAAAGAATGCACTGATCCACGGTGACTACAACCTGTGGAACCTGATGGCGGACCCGATCACCGGCCGTTTGACCGGGATGCTCGACCCGATGGGTTGCTGTTTTGCCGACCGGGAATTGGAGCTTTTTCAGCTGGAAAACGCAAATGCCGGCGAATACGCACTGCTCGAAAACTATGCCGGTAAAGTACAGCTTAGCGACCGCTTTTTGCTGAAAAAGAATTATTACCGGTTTTGGGATGATGTTTATCATCTGGTGCACGCCAATTATTGCGACAACAAGCTTTTTCAGCGCTACGGCGGTCGGGTTCTGGAGCTTCTCGATTAAATCACTGGGTATGTAAAGTTTTGCGCTTTGCATGTTCTTGGCGTATAGAACCTGTCATTTTACCAATAATAGAAGCAGAATCTATTTGCGGAGGTGGCCGTTTGCAAAGCGTGTGGGAAGAAAGCGCCCGAAAACCAAAATTTCCAAGGCTGGCGCACGATCTGAAAACAGACGTGCTGATCATCGGCGGCGGTATTGCCGGTATTTTGTGTGCATATATGCTGCAGCAGGCCGGTGTAGAATATACACTTGTGGAAGCGCGCGAGATCTGCAGCGGCATTACCAAAAACACAACGGCCAAAATCACTTTTCAGCACGGTCTGATCTACAGCCGGCTGGTGCATGAATTCGGCGCAGAAACGGCGCGGCTTTATCTTGAAGCCAATGAACAGGCCTTTGACCGGCTCTGTAGTCTTTGTATGCAGGTTGCGTGTGATTTTGAATATAAAGACAATTATGTTTATTCTGTGGGTAACGCTGAAAAAATCGCAGATGAGCTGGCCGCGCTGAAAACCATTGGCTACCAGGCGGAAACAGTAAAGCGCCTGCCGCTACCGTTTGCCGTGGCCGGTGCCGTCTGCTTTAAAAAGCAGGCGCAGTTTTCACCGCTGAAGTTTTTGTACGCCATTGCAAAAGAACTGCATATTTTTGAAAATACACCGGTAAAAGAGCTGGTCGGCAAAACGGCTGTCACAGAAAATGGCCGCATTACGGCAAACAAAATCATTGTGGCCACCCATTTTCCGTTTCTCAACAAACATGGCTTCTATTTTTTGAAGATGTATCAGCACCGTTCCTATGTGATCGCGCTGGAAAATGCGCAAAACATAAACGGCATATATGTGGACTGCGAACCAGGCGGCCTGTCTTTTCGAAACTATAACGGTCTTCTGCTGCTTGGCGGCAGCGGCCACAGAACCGGAAAAAAGGGCAGCGGCTGGCAGGCGCTGCGCAGCTTCGCCGGTTTAAACTACCGCGGAGCGCTTGAAAAATACAACTGGGCGGCGCAGGACTGCATGACGCTCGACGGTATTCCATATATTGGCGCCTACTCGTCCGGTACAGACGGCCTGTTTGTGGCGACTGGTTTCAACAAATGGGGCATGACCTCCGCCATGGCCGCCGCTACGTTGCTTTGTGATTTGGTTCGTGGGCAAGAGAGTCCGTACACTGCGCTTTTTTCACCGTCCAGAACAATTTTGCGGCCGCAGCTGGCCGTCAACGCATTTGAGGCTGCCAAAAATTTGCTTACACCAACGGCGCTGCGCTGTCCGCATATGGGTTGCGCACTGAAATGGAACCGCTACGAGCACAGCTGGGACTGTCCGTGCCATGGTTCGCGCTTTACCAAAGAGGGGAAGCTGATCGACAACCCGGCAACGGGGAATTTGAAAAAATAAGGACAAATCCCACCTGTTTGCATAAAACAGGTGGGATTTGTTAAGATCGGCGCAAGCAAAGTAAAAAAACAATCATGCGTGCTTTTTCGCAATCTCCATTAATTCTTTTTCAGACAGTATTTCGTTTGGGTACGGATAGACTCTTGCGCATTTTTGAAATTGTGTTTTAATTTGTTCAGCTTTGGCAACATCATGTTCGCACAGCAGTGCATATGCGTATTGTGTGCGCAAAACAGAAGGAAAGTTCTGCATTTGCCGCATAAACTTCTTTTGTTCCTTGCTGAATAATTCAGCAAGATGTTCCGGACGGTTTTCAGTAATAAGTTCAATGTATATGCGGTCACAGATAAGCAGATTGCGGTGGATCCCGCATATATTGCTGTCGGCATCAAACATGTGTGCCATTAGTTCATTTGCCTTTTCAAATTGCTGCTGATCCATAAGTCGACTGCAGGCAAATACACCCAGCACGGCGATCATGCTGTTTTGCATGGCCTCATCAGATGGTACGGCAAACCATTCTTCCGGCATGTCTTTCAGCCTTACATCTTTTGAGATCTTTTCGGAAACTTTCAGCTGTATCCAAAACGCACGCATGGCGTCTTTGCTGCGCGCCAAAGCCAGGGTGTTGTACCCATCGTTATCCACAGTGTTTGTACGCATTGGAACACCATTTGTAATTGCAAATACAAATCCGACTACAGCACACAGGAGCATTACGACGGAAAACAGCTGTATGTCGCGCAGGAGAAAATACATACATATGAAAATGACGCCGGCGATCAGGTTCATCAGCGCGCCGCCAAGATTATAGAAAACGAAAGGAATTTTTCCGTCTTTTAAATCGGGCGGCACCATAAGGCACTGGCCGCCGGTACCTGCAATTTCCAGCCGTTTTAATTTCAACTTGCCGTTTTCATTGACCAGTATCAGGTTAAACAATCGAAAAGAGCTGAACCGGTACCCGGAAAGCAAGCCGAAAATAAGGTGACCTGCTTCATGAAGAATCAGTTGTGTGATAATAGCCACGCACATTCCAAGCAAAAGTCCACAGAGGTAAAAAAGCGCCTCATATAATGTTACGTTATTTTCGGGTATTCTTATGTATTTTACAAAGGCAATTCCACAAACAAATCCGATCAACACCCAAAGTGCCGTTACTAAGTACTGCGTCCATGTGTTTTTTCTCTTTTTTGGTTTGTTATGCATCTTTTCTTTCATCTTTCTATTGCCGCCGGGGCAGTATTGGCAGTGCGGATCCTTTTATATGTCTCTTCAGAAAACTTTGGCTTGCGGTCGTAGGTGAACAGGCCGTTTTGCTCCTGCTCCACATCGTATAGCTGCGTGTAGCAGAATCCGAGTATTTGGGGGTTAGATGTAATAGCCTCTGTCAGGCCGGCATAGCGCGCGGCAAATTCCGCCTCGCTTTTTACGTCTTTTCCGTAGCCCCAGGCCTTGGTGCTTTTGTCTGATTCCCATTTAATGCCGCCGTATTCGCTGATGAATACCGGTTCGCCGCCATACTGCTGCCGGCCGGGGTTGTCCTGCAGCACATGCTCGTAAAGCGTGCCGTCTGTTGCCAGGTGGTCGTAAGAGGCTTTGAAAGCCTCCGGTTCACCGCGGTAGTCGTGCACATCGTAAATGTCGGTCTTAACGTGGAAGTTGCCGCTGGTGTCGATGCAGGGCCGTGTCGGGTCAAGGCGTTTCGTCGCCTCATAAACGGTCAGCAGCAGGGGATCGTACTGCTTTTTGCCGCGATAGTCCCACGTCTCATTAAAGGGGCACCAGCCGATAATGCTGGGGTGGTTAAAATCGCGTTCAACAGCCTCCAGCCACTGCAGCAGAAAAACGCTGACGGCTTTTGGGGAGGCGTAGTCGAGCCCCCAGTTTGCATATTCACCCCAAACGATATAGCCGTACAGGTCGCAGAAGTATAAAAATCTTGGGTCGAACACTTTCTGGTGCAGACGCGCGCCGTTGAAGCCAACAGAAAGGGACAGTTCAATGTCTTGTTTTAATTCTTCGTCGTTTTGTGCAGTGTAAATGCCTTTTCGGTAATATCCCTGGTCAAGCACGAGCCGTTGAAATACGCTTTTTTCGTTCAGCAAAAACTGCATACCGTCAAGCCTTACACTGCGCAGCCCGAAATAGCTGTAAACACGGTCCCGACCAAAGGTGATCTCCAGCCTGTAGAGCCGGCCGCAGCCGCACTCCCAAAGGTGTTTTTCACTCAGCGGGATGCTTAAAGTACAGTTGCCGCAGGCGTTTGGCACATTGGCCTGACCGACCGGTTTGTCGCTGTAATACGCGGCAACACTAAGATCGGCTTTGCCGTGCAAAGTAAAAGACACTGTGGCAGTGCACTGGTTAGCGTCCGGAAAGATTTTGAAACCTTCTACATACGCTTGGGGCACAAATTCCAGGTACACATTGCCCCAAATGCCGGTCGTTCGGGTATAGCTGCAGGCGTAGCTGTTTTTGCGCGTGCTCTGCTTGCCGCCGGGCACAAGCGGATCTTTTACGTTATCTTCACAAAGAATAAACAGCTCGTTTTCGCCGTCGCGGACATAGTCGGTTATATCAAAGGCAAAGGATGTGTAGCCGCCGGTGTGCCGGCCGGCACAAACACCGTTTACCAGCACGGTCGTTAAGTAGTCAGCCGCGCCGATGTGCAGAAATACGCGCTTGTCTTTTTTAGCGATTTCCACTTCTCTTTTATACCAAACGGCGTTTATAAAGCCCGTGTAGCCGATTCCGGAAAGTTGGCTCTCCACGCAAAATGGTACGTTGATTTTGTGCGTATAACGCGCCTGTCTGTAAAGTTTCATGGCAAAATCTGCGTTTTTCGAAAAATGAAAAGCAGTCCGCGCTTTTTGGAAGCCGCAGTCCCAGCTGCCGTTTAAGCTTTGCCATTCTTTGCGTTCAAATTGTGGATTTGGGTGGTTGGAAAAAGAGTCCATAAGCGCCCTCCAGATGTCTTTTTTATTATTATAAAGTACAGCGTACAAATAGTCAATTCGGTAAAAATAAAACCGCACCGAAGTGCGGTTTTGCATGGTTAATCGTTTTCGGCTTTAGCAGTAAGATTTTGTTTTGCTAGCTGCATTTCAAATGAAAACTGCTGTAAAATTGCCGGGCTGCCAAAGGCATTGCCCCATTGAATGCCGGGGTAAAACTGTCCGGCGCCTACAAGCAAAAGTGTGTTCGGCACGTTTTCATAACGGCACGTGTAAGCCCAGATTTCAGGACTTTTGGCACGCAGGTGCAGCAATGTGCCGTCTGACAGTCCCACCCGGTAAGAACGTATATTGTTTCGCCGGGTTCGAAAATCATTGCTGCCTGCAGGCACACCCGTTTCATTGGCGCTTCTTAAAAAGAAGTTATGCACATCGTCCTTCCATGCCGCATTGCTTTTTTTGCCATAAACATTGGCCGGTTCGGTATTAAAGTAGGCTGTGCCTTTTGTGCGGCCGATATGATCGCAGGGATACGTGTTATAAATATCGCGGCGTTCCCACTGCACAAAATCGGCGAGCCCCTGTACCTCAAAGCCAACAGATAAGGTGTTCTGTGGGTTTTGCGTCAGTTTTACCGAACACTGCAGTTTGCCGTTTTCGTTTTTCAGCTGTACAGCACAGAAATACGGCTGCCTTTTTGGGCGAAGCCAGACGCAGTAACCGTGCGCAGTCTTTCTGACTGTTTGATGGCAGCAGATTTTTTTGCCATTCTCATACAAAAACGGTCCAGTTACTTTGCGGCGCGGAATATCATCCGTTAGAATAATCGTGCCATGGTTTTTATCTGCAAAAATTCTGAAGACAGAAACGCAGTCTGTATCTGGCCGGGCGGCAGGCCGTTTTTTAGAAAGAATGTAGGTGTCCGTTAAAATATTTTGATGATAAAAAGAAAGTTTGACGGCGTTTGTGTTGCACAGCACGTGTGCAAATCGGATAATGCCTTTTTGATGCGGCGCAATACTTGCCGGAATATGGCCGTCAAACAGTTTATTCCCGGTTTCATCTTTACAGATGAGGTGCACTTCATTTAGATTTGTGTGGTCAAAGCGGTTGTGCACGTAAAGGGAAAGTCCGTTTTGTATGCTGCTTTTCTCTTCGTCCAGCAAAATGGGCGTAAAAGCTTTTTTCGTTAAAAATGCTTCCGGCTTTTCGCGGTGGAAAGCGTCCAGCACAGCGCCCCATTCGCCGTAGCCGGCAGCACGACCGCTGGCGTGATTCTGGTGACGTTCTTTTGTACCATCCGGAATGAAAAACACATCGTCCACCGCCGCCCAGAGCGCACAGCCCAAAGCGCCGTCTGTATCAAAAATATTGTCCCAGCCCTTTTTTACGCTGTGTCCCCAAAATACACGGCTGCTGTTGTCAAAATTCAGCTCTTTTGTGTTGTAGCAGGGAACGTGTGCAAATTCATCGTGCAGCATAGGCATATCTTTTCGGCCTAAATTTGAGGTCACTTTTTTATAGTGATGACTTCGGATGTCGTAGGGCAGGGGCGTTGTCTTGACGGTGTGCGGATAGCTGAAGATCACCGGTCTGGTCGTGTCCTGCGCTTTGATGTACTCAAATTCCCGGCGAAACGCCGCCGTCTGCTCAAACCCGGATTCGTTCGCCAGTGACCAGATGATCACGCAGGCATGGTTGCGGCTGAACTCCGTCATTTCGGCAAAAGTGTTTATAAAATCCTCAGGCGGGCAATAAATTTTAAAATTGTTCGCACCTTTGAAACAGGCGGAGTTCTCCTGTTCTACATATATGCCGATTTGGTCACACAGTGCCAGCAGGCGTTCGGGTGCCGGGTAGTGCGATGTGCGGATAAAATTAATATTGTTTCGCTTATAAATATGCAGTTCCTTTTCCAGTTCCCTGTCGTCTACCGAACGGCCGAATTGTGCGGACACGTCATGGCGGCACACGCCGCGCAGCTTGATTTCCTTGCCGTTGACATACACTTTGTTTTTATCTGTGCCGTGCATGCCGCCGTATTCGATCTGGCGCAGGCCGACCTTGTGCCGGTTGGTCTGCAGGGTGCGGCCGTTTTGCAAAAGGGAAATCTGCAGATCATAAAGATTTGGGTGCTCCGCGTCCCAAAGCTGAGGCTCGTTGATTTTCAAATCTAAATGCATTTCATATAGGTTCCCGCTTGCTTTGTAAAGCGCCGGCTGCAGGTATCTTTTCTGAAAATGCAGGTCGTTTTCGTAAACTTTCCGGCAAGTGGCATCCGGTGCAAGCGTCATATGCCTGTCTCTTA
>ENA-UAYF01000651-UAYF01000651.1-human-gut-metagenome-genome-assembly--contig:-NODE-651-length-17519-cov-6.050561_pt1 | contig 17519 bp, 12 predicted proteins | sample MGYA00244017_ERZ654600 | MGnify/ENA primary metagenome ERZ654600 (study PRJEB26926, sample SAMN06164490) | human gut metagenome | biome: ENVO:00009003; feature: ENVO:2100002; material: ENVO:00002003... | reverse complement strand
CCTATTAAGTCGTCGGCAGCGTCAGATGTGTATAAGAGACAGTCTTCATACCGTGCAGCATTTTTACAAAGTTCGGGTCACTGTGGTTCACGATCTCGCTGTGACGCAGATCCAGTGCGGCGATCTTTTTCATATCTTCTTCACTGAGTATAAAGTCCCAGATGTCCAGATTCTGCTCCATCCGGTCCTTATGCACCGACTTCGGAATAACGACCACGCCGCGCTGCACGTTCCAGCGCAGCGCCACCTGTGCCGCACTCTTGCCGTATTTCCGGCCGATTTCGGTCAGCACCGGGTGTGTAAAGATGCCGTGATTGCCCTCAGCAAACGGCCCCCAGGCCTCCGGCGTTACCCCATACTCTTTCATAACGGCCAGCGCATTTTCCTGCTGGAAGAACGGGTGCAGCTCCACCTGATTGACCGCCGGCATTACCTCCACCGTTTCGCACAGATCGGCCAGGCGGTTCGGATAAAAATTGCAAACGCCGATGGCACGCAGCTTACCGGCCTTGTACGCCTCTTCCATGGCGCGGTACGCCCCGATGTAATCCTTCATCGGCTGATGGATCAGATAAAGGTCCAAATAATCGAGCCCCAGCTTTTGCAGTGACGTTTCAAGCGCTTTTTTGGCGCCCTCGTAGCTGGCGTCCTGTACCCAGAGCTTTGTGGTAATAAACAACTCTTCACGCGGCACACCGCATTTTTGCAGGGCGGCACCGACGGCCTCTTCGTTCATATACGCCGCGGCTGTGTCGATCAGGCGGTAACCGGTGGCGATGGCGTCCAAAACGGCCTGCTCGCACTGGTCCGGATCCGGCACCTGAAACACGCCAAAGCCCTCCATAGGCATTTTTACGCCATTGTTCAGTGTTACAAATTCCATAATGATCTTCCTTTCCAAAACTGAAATATATTTTATATTTTCTCAGCCGATTGGCTGAAGGTAAGCAAAACGCTTAATGGCTGAACAGCCAGCCCATGATCGTTTCGTCATAGGCAAAGGCGCCCCCGCCGGCATGCTGGTCGCGGTAGCCGCGCTCTGTAAAATAAACCTGGTCTTTTACATCGAGCACCAAAAGGTCGTTGATCTGCGCCTGTGTGAGCCCCATGTCCATATAAAGGCCGCGCAGTTCTTCATAAGCCGATTTGAGCGGTTCGGAGCCGTAATAGCTGTCCTCTTCACCGACGGCCATATAGACCGGCGTGCGCGCCGCAGCAAGCGGCTGCAGATCGCCGTCCCACTGTGTGCTGACCGCCAGGTAAGCCGCATACAGCTGCGGCCGTTTTTCCATAACAAGCGAGCCGGTCTCGCCACCGCCGGAGTAGCCGTTCAAATACACTTTCTGCGGATCTATGTTATAAGCAGAAAGCAGATACTCGGTCAGCGCGATGGTCTGGTCGGCCGAAGTTTCGCCCCAGTCGCCCAGCTGCGGCGCCGCAATGAGCATCTGCGCGTTATACTGCTGCGCTTCAAAGCCAAATGCCTCCGAACGCAGATTGCTGCCCACACCCTGAAAATAAAGACCCTCATAGCCGGGCAATGTTACAAAAAGTGCATATGCCTTGCTGCCATCGTAACGGTCGGGCACATAAAGGTTAAAATGGATGTCGCCGTCCGTTTCAGAATGCAGCACATTGTCCAGCACAAAACCGCGGTACGTTTCGCTGCCCTGGGTGACCGAAGGCGTGCTTTCAGCAGAAGCCGGTTCGCTCTGCACCGGCGCAGCAGCCGTTTCGCCCGGCACAGCGGCTTCACCTGCCGCTGCGGAGCAGGCCGAAAAACCTGCGGCCAAAACACCGGCGCATAAAACACAAAGCAGACGCTTAATACAGCGCATACCATCTCTCCTTTCTGTAAATATTTTATAACGATTTTTTCAAAATGTACAATGCCGGTTGCGAAATGTGCTATAATAAAAACGCATAGTGAAACGGAGGGAAAAAGATGTTTGAACTGAACCAGCTGGAACAGCTGATCGCCATTGCCGAATGCCAGACGATCTCGGCGGCCGCCGAGCGGCTGCACCTTTCACAGCCGGCGCTGAGCCGCTCCATTCAAAAACTGGAGGCCGCGCTGCAGGTCACCCTGTTTGACCGCGAAAAGAACAAGATCACCCTGAATGAAAACGGAAAAATTGCCGTGGAATACGCACGCCGTGTGCTGGAACAGGCAAACGACATGACCGAACAGCTGCAGGCGCTTGACCGCAGCCGCCGCACCGTTTCGCTTGGGTCGTGCGCGCCGGCGCCGCTGTGGGATCTGGCGCCGCTGGTGTCGCGCCTTTACCCGCAAAAGGCGCTGATTTCCGAAATGAAAGAGACCGGCGCACTGCTGCAGGGCATGAAAGACGGCACTTACCAGCTGGTGATCCTGCCCTGCCCGGCAGAAGAAAGCGCGCTTTGCTGCACGGCGTTTGAAAGCGAGCAGCTTTACTTTGCCCTGCCGCCCGAGCACCCGCTGGCCAATGCAAAGGGCCTGCACTTTAAAGACCTGGACGGTCAGGCGATTTTGATGTTTTCCGAGATCGGCTTTTGGAAAAAAGTGCAGCAGGAAATGATGCCGAAAACGCACACGCTGATCCAGGAAAATCGCGCCGATTTTGAAACACTGGTCAAAACGTCTGTACTGCCCTCCTTTGCTTCTGACCTAGCCGTGCGCCAAAGCGGCCGGCAAAACGAACGCGTGCTGGTGCCGATTTTAGATAAGGAAGCCAGTGTGACCTATTTTCTGGTATGGAAAAAAGAAGAGTCCAAACGGTGGCGCGCGCTGCTCGAAAAAATCGGCGAACGCACCGCCCGGCTGAAACAGGCATAAAAAAGCACCCGGCCACTGCCGGGTGTTTTCCGTTGACAATTCCTTATTCTTCCTCGTCACGATAACTGCGCCGCAGCGCATTTGTTTTTCGCTTGCGCATGTTGTAAAGCACGGTGTAGACCACAAGGCCGATGACCGCCAGAATGATCACGACCAGCACAACGATGGCGATGGGGTTTGAAAGCAGGTCGCGCAGGCCGTTGACGATTTGCAGCAGGCGCGAGACCTCCACCGTCTGCGCCGCGACCAAATCGACCGTGGCTACGACCTGGTCGCCGTAAATGATCTCGGCCGCGCCGAGCACATCGCCCTGCTGCACCGGCGCCACTGCCTCGCTTACCGTGGCGTCCGTAGGCCGGATCATCACCATGGACGGGTCCAGGCTGGCCAGCACGGTGGCCGACTTATTTTCTTTGGCAACAAGCTGCAGCGTGTCCACGCCCTTGCCGTTTTTGACCGGCACGTCACAGACGAAATCGCCCTGCTTGATCACGGTTTTATAGCTGAGGCTTGAAAAAGCCCATTTGAACAGCGTGGCCGCATCGATAAACGAGCACTTTTCTATATAGCCGTCGTTATTATAATCGATACGCGGACTGTTGCAGACGATCGCCAGGTAATTGTAACCGTCTTTGGAAGCTGTTGTGATCACACAGTAGCCGGCTTCTGAAGTAGAACCCGTTTTAATCCCTTTGGCATATTCGTAATAATAAGACAAATACGAGGCATGCAGCATTTGGTTGGAGTGGTAAAACGTCTGCCCGGCATATGTGTATGTTTTTGTTTCGGCAATTTTTTTGAACGTTTTGTTTTCCAGCGCTTTCAGTGTGATCAGGCGCAGGTCATTTACCGTTGTGTAATGGTTTTCGTCGTGCAGACCACTGGCATTTGTGAAATGCGTATTCGTACAGCCGGCCGCCGCCGCCCATTCGTTCATCATGGCCACAAATTCATCAAAGCCGCCGGCCACATACTCGGCCAGCACCTGGCACGCATCGCACGCCGACTGCACCATGGTCAGGTACAGCAGCTGCCGCACCGAAAGATGGTCGCCGACCTGCAGATTGGCCGTCTGCGCGCCGGTGCCCAAAATGGAATTAAACGCCGTCTGTGAAACGGTGGTTTCGGAATCCAGATTTTCCACATTGTCGAGCACGACCATGGCCGTAACGATTTTGGTAAGAGAAGCCGGATAGACCTTATCATCGGCATTTTTTGCGCAGATGACCGGGTAACTGGGGTCGTCCAGGCTGACGAGCATATAATTTTCGGCATAAATTTTTTCCGTAGGCTGATATTCGGCCGCAAACGCCGTGCTGCACGGCGCAGCCGCAAGCAGAAGCACCAATATAAATGTAAAAAGCGATAAAACTTTTTTTCGCATGACTTGACACCCGCAACAAATGATTATATTATAAAAACAGTTTAACATGTTTAAGACGTAAAAAAAAGTGGCAAATTATGAATTTTACAAAATTGCCAAAACGGAGCTGAGCAAATGGTATACATAACCGGAGATATCCACGGAGACATCTCGTTTTTTAAAAACCCGGTACTGCGCCGCCTGACCGAAAAGGACACGCTGCTCGTCTGCGGCGACTTTGGCTTTATCTGGAACCCGGACGATGAGCAGGAAAAAAAGAACCTGGAAAAGCTGAAAAAGCTGAAATACACCATCTGTTTTGCAGACGGTGCACACGAAAATTTCGACATTTTAGACAGCTACAAGCCCTACCGCTACAAAGGCGGCGACACACACAAAATCGCCGACAACATCTACCACCTGATGCGCGGCGAGATTTTTGAATTTGACGGCAAAACCTTTTTTGTGATGGGCGGCGGCGAGAGCGACGACATTGACATGCGCCTGGAAGGGCGCAGCTGGTGGAAGCACGAGACACCGACCGGCGAAGAGCTGTTAAACGGCGGGCGCAACCTGCGCGACGCCGAATACAAGGTCAACTACGTCATCACCTACGAAGCGCCGGCCATTGCCAAAGACTTTTTGCGCAACCACACCAACGGCCCGGTGCACATCAACATGCTCAACAACTACCTGCAGGAGCTGATGAAAGACGTGGACTATGTGCACTGGTACTTCGGCTCGCTGCACATTGACGTGCCCATCTCACGCAAGATGACGGCCGTTTTCCAAAACATCATTCCCCTGCGCTGAAAAATACCAAAAGACGACCCCGCCGTAGATCGGGGTCGTCTTTTTTACCGTTCAGTATCCTGAGAAACTGCTCGGATGCTTATTTTTTCATCTCTTCACGCGCTTCTTTGATGCGCTGCACAAACAGTTTGCCGGTTTCGGTGATCTTTTCATAATCGCCGGTCTTGGCGCCCGCGATCAGCGAAGAACCTGCGCCGACAGCGACGGCGCCGGCTTTGATCCAGTCTTTCACGTTGTCCACATTCACACCGCCAGAGGGCATCATCACCGCGTTCGGCAGCGGGCCGTGGATGTCTTTGATAAAGGCCGGGGTGGCAATATCGCCCGGGAAAACCTTGAGCACGTCTGCGCCGCACTCCATGGCCTGTACCGCCTCGGTGGCCGTGTAAATACCGGGCATGGAGGGCACGCCGTAACGGTTGCAGCAGCGCACCGTCTCGGGGTCAAAATACGGCGAAACGATGTACTCCGCACCGGCCAGAATGGCGATACGGGCCGTCGCCGCGTCAAGCACGGTGCCGGCGCCGATGATGATCTCGCCGTTTGTATACTTTTCACGCATAGCCTCGATCAGCTTGTCGGCATGCGGTACGGTAAAGGTCAGCTCAATGGCCGCCACGCCGCCGGCAATACAGGCGTCGGTGATTTTGGCGGCCTGCTCCAGCGAAGTGGCGCGCACAACGGCCACGATGCCGCACTCCTGAATCTTATAAAGCGTTTCAATTTTATTCGACATGGTTCTCTTCCTTTCTCAGCGCTGCACGCGGGCGGAACCGCCGTGCACTTTGGACTCTACTTCTTTGAGCGACGCCATAGACGTGTCGCCCGGGGTGGTCATGGCAAGCGCGCCGTGCGCCACGCCGTAGTTGAGCGCGGTCTGCGCATCACCGAACGTCATCAGGCCATAGATCAGGCCGGAAGCAAAACTGTCGCCGCCGCCGACACGATCCAGAATCTCCAGACCCGGGAATTCAATGGAAGAATAGATTTTGCCGTCGGCCCAGCAGATGGCTTTCCAGTCATTAACGGTGGCCGTTTTGACCGTGCGCAGCGTGGTGGCAATGACCTTGAAGTTCGGGTACGCCTGGGTCACCTTTTCGATCATCTTATAGTAACCGTCCATGTTCAGGCTTTTCAGTTCTGCGTCGTTGCCCTCGACCTCAAAACCAAGCGCCGCCGTAAAGTCCTCTTCATTGCCGATCATAACGTCAATGTACTTGGCGATCTCCTTATTGACCTCCTGCGCTTTGGCCTGGCCGCCGATGCCTTTCCACAGAGAGGGGCGGTAGTTCAGGTCGTAAGACACGACGGTGCCGTACTTTTTGGCAGCCTTGACCGCCTCGATCACGACTTCGGCCGCGCTTTCCGACAGTGCAGCGTAAATGCCGCCGGTATGCAGCCAGCGCACGCCTTTTTTACCGAAAAGATCGTCCCAGTCGATGTCGCCGGGCTTCAGCTGCGAAGCAGCCGTGTTGCCGCGGTCCGATGCGCCGACCGCGCCGCGGATGCCAAACCCGCGTTCGGTGAAGTTGATGCCGTTACGCACCGTGCGGCCGATGCCGTCAAACGGCATCCATTTAATAAGCGACGTATCTACCCCGCCCTGGAGCACAAAATCCTCCAGCAGACGGCCGATCTCATTATCGGCAAAAGCGGTGACCACGCCGGTCTTCATGCCGAAGCAGCGGCGCAGGCCGCGTGCCACGTTGTATTCGCCGCCGCCCTCCCAGGCGCGGAAAGAGCGCGCATTTTTAATGCGCCCCTCGCCCGGGTCAAGCCGCAGCATGATCTCGCCGAGCGAGACTTCGTCGTACATACATTCTTCTTTAGACTTCAGTTGAAGGTCCATTTTTATAACTCCTTTCGCTTACTTTTCAAACTGAAAATAGCGCATTGCATTGTCAAAACAGATGCCGCACACGATCTCCTCAAGCAGCGGCTCGTTGTTTTCAAACCAGCCGTCCTCGACCCAGCGGCCGATGACGCGGCAGAGAATGCGGCGGAAATAATCGTGGCGCGCATAGGAAGTGAACGAGCGCGAATCTGTTTCCATGCCGACAAATTTGCCCAAAATGCCGAGGTTGCCAAGCGTTTTAAGCTGCGCAGTCATACCGTCGATCGTGTCGAGGAACCACCAGGCCGGGCCGTACTGGATCTTGCTTTCGGCCTCGGTGCCCTGGAAATTGCCAAGCATGGTCGCCAGCACATCGTTGTCCTTCGCATTCAGATTGAATAGGATCGTTTTCGGCAGGTTGCCGTTTTTGTCGAGAGAGTCGAGAAAACGCGAAAGCGAATAGGCGATCTCACGGTCGCCGATCGAGTCAAAGCCGGTGTCCGGCCCAAGACGCGCAAACATACGGCTGTTGTTGTTGCGCATGGCGCCGATATGGATGGCCATTGTCCAGCCAAGCTGGTGGTAACGTGCACCAATGGCCTGCATAACCGCCAGGCGGTAACGGTCCGCCTCGGCATCCGTCACCCTTTCGCCGCGCAGTGCTTTTTGCAGCACGATGTCGGTGTGGGCGCGTTCGTCCGCCGCGCTTTCCAGCGGCTCGGCATAAGGCGGGCAGTCAAACGCGTGGTCAGAAAGCCGGCAGCCGAGGCTGTGAAAATGATCGATGCGCAAAAGCAGCGCCTGGATCATGTCGTCGGTCGTTTTGATCTCAAAGCCGCAGACCGCGCCGAGCTGCGCGGCATACGATGCAAAACCGCTCTGCTGCACGCCGAGCGCCTTGTCAGGCCGGAATGTGGGCAGCACGCGGCAGTCAAAATCGGGCAGTTCCTGCAAAAGGCGGTGGTATTCCAGCGAATCGACCGGGTCGTCCGTTGTGCAGATGACCTTGACATTCGACTTTTGAATCAGCGTGCGCGGCCGAAAATCACCGGAAGCGATCGCCGCATTGGCTCGATCATAGACCTCGTCGGCCGTCTGCGCGTTCAAAGGCGTGTCGACGCCGAAATATTTTTTCAGCTCCAGGTGCGCCCAGTGGTAAAGCGGGTTGCCGATGGCATACTGCAGCGTGTAGGCAAATTTTTCAAACTTTTCACGGCCGCTTTTGCTGCCCGTGCAGTAATCTTCGCTGATGCCGCAGCTGCGCATGGCGCGCCATTTGTAATGGTCGCCCGACAGCCAAAGTTCTGAAATATCGGCCGGAGGACGGTTTTCGTAGATCTCTTTCGGACTCAGATGGCAGTGATAATCACAGATGGGCATATGCTCCGCCACATCATGAAACAGCTTTTTTGCGCACGGTGTGTCCAAAAGAAAATCCGCATCCATAAAATTTTGCATTTTTTCGCTCCTCACCCTGGAAATTTTACAGAATTATTATATAACGATTGCTCTGTGAATGCAAGAAGATAGACAACAAAAGCGCGCAAAGTTCAGCTGAAAAAATGGAAAGATCCGCCTTTCTTTTGAAATAGAATTAAAACTTTCATACAGAATTTGACCGGAATTTAAACGCTTTGTAAATACTCATTTTCCTTTATTGACAAGCTTTTGACATTGGTATATAGTTGTGTTACGAAAGATCGAGGTGAGAAAATGTACTGCACCAACTGCGGCAGACCGCTGAAAGAAGGCGAAATCTGTAGCTGCACCAAAACAGCGAACACCCAGTCTGCACAGGCAGAAAACCAGAACACGACCTACTATGAACCGCCCCAGCAGCAGTTTTACACGGAAGAGGTCTACCACTACACACCGGCCGACCCGTCCAACTACCCGCAGGACTATGTGCCGCGCAACCGCTATGTTGCGGCGCTGCTGGCGCTGGTGCTCGGCTGTTTCGGCGTGCATAACTTTTATCTTGGCCATAAAGACAAGGCCACCACACAGCTTTTGCTGATGATTTTTGGAACACTCATCATTATAGGGCCAATCATTACGCTGGTGTGGTCTATCATGGACATGATCCGTATTTTGACCAAAGACCAAATCGACGGCAACGGCTACAGCATTACGAACAAGTTTTCTTGATTTTCATTTTGTAAAAAAGACGGCGTTTTCAAACGCCGTCTTTTTTGTTACTTATTGAGCTTACCAGATATCGGTCATGCATCGCCTTTAGCACGAAGATGGATAACGGCACAGATGCAGTCGCCGCGCAGCCGCACCGGCACGCCCGCATGCATCAGGTACGCACCGCTTTTTTCATACGCTTTCCCGAACAGTTCAAACGTGTACACGGTTTCGGCATCCAGCCCCGCAAAGACAAGCGGCTCCTGCTTGCGGTAAAAGCCGCAGTACGGCGCGGCTAGAAACGCCGCGCTTTCGCGCCGATTTGCGCTTACATACTGGTTAAACGAGGTGCCGCTGCGCGCGTCGCGCAAACGGTAAAGGTCGCCAAACTGCACCAGCGGCCGGATCTGTTTGTAAAGTGCAATGTACTTTTTGCAGGTTTCCAGCATGGCCTTGTCATATTCCAAAAGATTGCCGCCAAGGCTCAAAGCGCCCTGCATGGCCACGACAAAGCGGAAATCCAGGCTGACCGGGCGGCCGACCGGAGAAATGTCGGTGACCCAGGCACGCATCGTTTTTGCCGGATTCAGCAGCGAATAGCCCTGCTGGATCTGCAGGCGGTCCACCGCGTCGGTATTGTCGCTGGGCCAGACCTCGTCAAAATGCATCAGTGCGCCCCAGTCGTCGCGGCCGCCGCCCGAGGCGCAGCTTTCAAACTGTACGTCCGGGTGCTTGGCACGCAGGCGATCCACAATGCTGTAGACAGCCTGCGTGTGCAGGTACCACAGCGACTGCGGGCACGCCAGGTTTTCGGCGCCCGTTTGGGAAAATGGACGGTTCATGTCCCACTTGATATAGCGGATGTTGTGCTCGCTCAGCAGCCGGTCAAGGCAGTCAAACACATATGCCTGCACGTCTGAACGGGTCATGTTGAGCACAAGCTGGTTGCGCAGTTCATCGGCGCGGCGGGTCTCATAGTGATACGTCCAGTCCGGGTGCGCACGGAACAAATCGCTGTCTTTATTGACCATTTCGGGCTCCACCCAGATGCCGAAATCCATGCCGAGCGCATTGACTTTTTCAATCAGCTCATCCAGTCCGTTCGGGAATTTTTGTGGATTCACAAACCAATCGCCAAGGCCGGCGCGGTCGCTGTTGCGTGCGCCGAACCAGCCGTCGTCCATAACAAACAGCTCTACCCCCAGGCCGGCTGCGATCTCGGCCAGTTTGGCCTGGCCGGCACTGCTGACATCAAAGCCGGTCGCCTCCCAGGAGTTGTAAAGCACCGGCAGCGTTTCCCCGGCGAAACGTTTTGGCAGAATGTGGCGAAGCATGAAGCCGTGCATGGTACGCGAAAATCCGCCAAAGCCCTGCGCATAGGCAAAAAAGACCTGCGGCGTATCGAAACATGCGCCGGGCAAAAGATCATACCGAAAATCAAAATCGTTTATGCCAAGCAGTACACGCGTTACGCCGTAAAGGTCGCGCGAAGCCTGCACTTTAAAATTGCCGCTGTAGGCCAGCGCAGCGCCGAACACAGCGCCGCTTTCTTCTGCGGCACCCTGGTGCGCAATAAAATACGGCGAAACCGTGTGGCCGGAAATGCCCTTGCGGCTTTCAAAAGTCAGCTCGCCGCCATCCAGCCGCGTGTCGACCCGGCGGTTTTCCCCGCCCCATGCGCCGTTTGTGTTGCAGAAGCGATAAGCCTCGTGCGACGGCAGTGTGAATTCCGCACTGGCGGCCGCATGCACCTGAATCGGCCGGTCGCCTGTATTCTTCAGCTGAACAAAGCGCATGATCACATCGTCCTGCGCATAAACGCGGTAGTGCAAAACGATCTGCAGCGGGTAGATGCGGTCTTTAAAACAGAGGCGAAGTGTGTCGCCGTCTATTTCACCGCGTTCAAACGCAGGCTCCACCTCGCGGCATCCGTCGGCAAACGTAACTTTCAGCGCAGACGGGCGGTACATAGTGCCGCCGAACACCGTGTACTCCTGGTGCATTTCGTCGCAGGCTGTGTGGTTGGAATTTTCATCCTCCACCGGCACGACCTCATAATCCGCAGGGCTGCACTTTTTGCCCCAATGGATATGGCGGTTATAGCCGTAGGCGTCTACACCCAGCACATAGTGCGTGTGCGCGGTTTCCAGAATATAAATGTTGTCTTGTTTTATGATAGCCATATGTAACCCGTTCCTTTTTTGAATTTGTAAGTAAAAAATAGCATATGCGCCGCCTGTTGTCAAAGCGAAATATTGCTGCATTTTTTAGAAATATCATCAATATTAGAAAAGCCGGAAAAGGACTTGACAGCCGTTTTCAAATATGCTATAGTGTGCGCAATGAAAAGCTTTCTAGGGTTCCGGGGAAACCGTCTGGTCCAAGAGAAAGCGCGCAGCAAAAGCTGCGTACACGGAGGGAGAAAAGCCCGGGAGCAGCTATGCTCCCGGGCTTTATTTGCTGCCTGCAAGGAGGAATGAAATTGTTTGAGCTGATCACGGCAACGATTGCGGCGGGTGCGGCGGACAGCCTGAACCCGATGGCCATCACCCAGCAATTTGTACTGCAAGGACTTGTGAAAAAACCGCATCACATCTGGTACTTTATTCTGCCGACCGGCATAATCAGTTTGCTGTTCGGTTACCTGGCCTACTTTGGTGTGATCGAAAATGTTGGCGGCCTTTTAAGCGGCCTGCCGGATTCGGCAAAGCGCGCACTTTTTATGCTTCTGGCCGCGGCCGGCGTTGTTCTGCTTGGCGTTGCCGCTGCAACGGCTGCACGCAAGATCTTAAAAAACAAACCGACAAAAGTGAACGATGCCGAAAAAGAAAAAGCCGACGAGCAAGCCGTGCGCAAAAAGATAAAATCGGTCACACCGGGAGCGCTTGTGCTTTTGGGCACCGGCGCTACGTTTGCGGAACTGATGACCTCTATGCCGTATTTCGCATTTTTGGCCTACATGTTTGGTTTTGACCTGTCGTTCTGGCAGATCTCTGTGCTGCTGGTCGTGTACAACATTTTGTACATGCTGCCGCTGATCGTTATGTACATCGTCTATGTGACGGCGCAAAAATATTTTGACCGTTTTTATATGTTCTGCAAAAAGCTGCTGAAAAAGGCATCTGGTATTTTGGTGCCGGTGCTGGAGGCAGGCATCGGCGGTTTCTGCCTGGTCTGGGGCGCTATGCACATTTGATGCCATACACAGCAAAATTAAAGCAAATATTTAAATCGTGCAAATGCCGTATACATTTCCCCTGCCGCATGCTACAATAAACCTGACAGGAGGTTTTACTATGTATTACATGAGCTACCACACCGAGAGCACACTGGGTTTCCACCTGGCCGAAAGCCCAGACTTGCTGCACTGGACGCCGGTCAACGGCGGTAAGCCTTTGATACCGCGCGCGAGGGACGGCAGCTACATTGTGCGCGACCCGTTTTTGCTGCGGGAGGCAGACGGGCAATTCCGCGTTATCTTTACAAACGGATGGAAAACAAGAAGTATCTGCACCGCTGTTTCCGGTGATCTGCAGCACTGGAGCGCGCCGGTGTACCTGGGCATTATGGAACATTTGCCGGATACAGCCAACTGCTGGGCGCCGGAATGTGCATTTGACGACGAAAGCGGGCAATATATGCTTTTCTGGTCCAGCAGCTTTCACAAAACCAACCGGCTGGGCATAAAAAATCACCGCATCTGGCGCTGTTTTACAAAAGATTTTCAGACGTTTTCACAGCCGGAGCTGTTTTTTGACCCGGGCTTTAACTGCATTGACGCAACGCTTTGCAAGACGAATAGCGGCTGGGTGATGGCATTTAAAGACGAACGCGGCGGCAATACCGAGTTGACAAGGTACAAAAATATTCGACTGGCGTTTTCAAAAAGCCTGCATGCGCCGTTTGGCGGCATAACGAAACCTGTGACCGGTCACCTGACGGAGGGGCCGTGCATCGTTCAGAAGAACGGACAGTACTATTTATTTGCAGATTGTTTTATGCACGGTGCCTACACATGCAGCACGACCGAAGATTTTATGCACTTTCAAAAAGTGGATGTGGATTTCCCGGCTGCCCTGCGCCACTGCAGCATACTGAAAGCCGATGTGCCAGAAAAGCGCTGACGTATTCGGCAATATCTAACCAAGCAGCAACCGCGCCCGCGAACCAAAAATAACCATATGAAACAGAAAACGCCCTGTATCATGGCATTTTGCCGGTACAGGGTGTTTTTATTTTGCTTTTCTAAGCCAAAACAGAACCGATCAGTTTTCACAATATTTCACGGTGCACAAAGAAAAGCCGGCGTCCGAAGACGCCGGCTTAGTTATTAACACAGGATAGGCAAATTAGCCACCGATCAGGGCGAGCAATTCACCGATCTGGGCGATGAAATCATCGCCTTCGTAAGTCGAAATCATATCAATGACCTGACTTACAACAGATGCAACAGTATCGTTGTCACCGACAAGGCCGCTGACCAAACCGATAATGTTGTCAAGGTTACGGTCATCCTGGATAACAGCAACCAGGTAACGAAGCACAGCGATCAGCGTTTCAGCCTCGTCAGCCTTCACATAGGAGCGAATGCCATACGTTGCAGCCTGAGAATGCTCGCGAACCAATTCACCGTGGCTTGCCAGCTGATACCAGTCGATGTCAAGCAGGGTGATATTGAGCTTGGTGCCGTTGATGTCGAGCGACTGCAGCAGCGAGTTGAGCAGCGGCACAACTTTGTCAGGCGCCACATACGGTTCCAGAATGCTGGAAATGTGGTACAGGTCAAGCGCCTGGCCATTGATGCTTACGCCCAGCTCAGCAAGCAGGTCATTCACATCTACGATCGGGCTCAGCGTGTCAAGCAGCGCTGTGACCGGTGTCACAAGGTTATCCACCATCTGCAGCAGACCGCCGTTAGCGAAGAAGTACGCAAGGTTCGGCAGCATGCCGGACAGGGTCTGGATCGGTGCATAAAGCAGATCTTCCACCTTGTCGAACAGCGGATTCAGAATGTCGAGCAGAATGTAGTCATAGCCCTTCGTGGCAATGTCTTCTCTGTACTGATACTGTGTCTTGATGTTATAGAGACTCAGCGCTTCCATGAACGGTACGATCGTGCTGGTGTAGCCGTCGCTGCCCGGGATGTAGAGCAAGCTGAACAGACCAAGCATACCGTCGTTCAGAAGAACGTCAAGCACGCCGTAAGCCGGACGAAGCACTGCGCACAGCGCATTCAGGAAGGACTCTCTGTCCGTCACGCCCCAGCTGAGTTTGTCGAAGTTAACGTTTGCCCAGCTGCCGGCAGAACGGATCTTGGAAGCTACGGAAGAGAAGGTCTTGCCGTAATCTTTGTCAACCAGCAGGTCAGCCATTGCACTGGTGGAAAGGTCAATGCCGGTCTGTGCAAGCAGGTCGATCAGCGTGGTCGAGCCGGAGATCGTTACTTTTTCAACGTTCGTGTAAATGGCCTCGGCCAGTGTGTTGATGATATCATCTTTGTAGATCAGGTCAGCGATCGTGCCGTTCAGATCGATGAAGCCTGTAAGCAGGTTGTCGATCGTAGCGCCAAGATCCTGAATGAACTGCATATCCATATCAGCCGGATAAGAGAAGTCATAGGACTTGAACTTATAACCGGTGTAATCCCAGAACGCGTTCGTCGGCGTGCCGTTAAGCAGTTCAAACAAAGCTCTGATGATCTCATCCGACGTTGCCGTGCTCAGGGTGTTGAACACGCTTGCCAGAATGTTCTTGATCGTGGCGTCCATGCTGATGCCGTTCACAAGACCGGTGATCATGGCAAAGTTGTTCTTCGCAAGCACGTTGTCAAGCAGGTAGCGCAGAACAGTGATCAGGACCTGACCCTTGTAAGCAGCCACACGCTTCGGCGTGCCATAGTGGTCGGAAGCGCTGGTGTAGGTCTTCAGCTCGCCAAGCGAAGCCAGATACTTCCAATCGATGTTCGACAGCTGCAGGTTGATGCCGCTGCTCTTAAGCAGCGAGTTCACCAGCGGGATCAGCTGCGAATGGATGTTCAGATTGCCAAGGTTTGTCAGCGACAGGCCAAGGTCGATGCCGAGCGCATCTTTCACCAGCGTGTTCAGATCCTTGCCGGCGATCATTTCAATGATCTCATCCAGATTAATGCCCTTGGCATCCAGATCAGAAATCAGTTTCGTTACCGGCGAAAGCAGGTTGTTGACGAACTGGCCAAGACCGCCGTTTTCAAGGAAGTAGGCCAGGTTCGGCAGCATGCCGGTCAGCGTATCGAACGGCTTTTCAGCGATCTTGTCAACAAGCGAGAAGATCGGATTCAGCACGTTGATCAGCAGATTGTCTTTTGCCTTATTGTAATCGCTTACATAGTGGCTGTAGGTCTTAACGCCGGTGCAGCCGAGCGCTTCGAGCAGCGGAATGATCGCACTGTCGTAGCCGTTGCCGCCGTAGATCTGCAGCTGCTTGAGCACGCCGCCCAGATCGATCGTGATGGTGGAATCCTCGGAATCCACATCCTTACCGGAAACGGTGATGACCAGTTTGCCGTCCTGCAGCTTGAACGCGCCTGTGTTTACATCAACACTGTTGACCAGACCGGACAAATCGATATTGCCCTCGACAAGCAGCAGTGCGAGCAGGTCGTTCAGAGGACGCAGCGCAGCGGAAAGTGCCTCAATGAAGCCGTCCTGGTCGCCATCCTGGAATCTCCAGTTCAGCGAAGAGACCTTGCTCCAGGAGCTGACGCCGTTCAGGGTCTTTGCGGCTGCAGAATAAGTCTTGCCGTAAGAAGAATCATTCAGAAGCTTTGCAACACCCTTTGTGGAGGTGTCCACACCGACGATCGACAGGTAGGAAGCGACGTCGCCTTCCATAGCGCCGTAAAGGCCCTTCGCGATCGTGGTGACCATGTTGTTCGTGTAAAGATTGTCAGAGATCAGGCCGGACAGACCGGAAACATCCATCACGCCCAGGCTGCTGAGCAGCGGGAAGATGCCGCTGACCAGATTGTCGAGCTGGTCGACCGCGTTGTCCGCATCCGCAGCGGTTACGCCAAGCGGATACTCAAAGCCGGTTCTGAGCAGTTCGAACTTCTGCACGAACATCCAGTAAACTTCCGTCGGCGAAGTGGTGATGCTCAGGATCGTATTGATAATGTCAATGATACCGCCGATACCGTTCTGACGGATGAAGTCCAGAACACCGGCCACCGTCTCGTTGCCGCCGAGGATGCTCGGGTTAGCATCGAGCAGGTCAAGCACGAAGTAAACGATGATCAGCAGCGCCTTGGCGTCCGAAGCGGAAGCCAGTTCGTCAAGATCCAGTTCGGGGATCGTGACGCCGAGATCCAGCATGCCGAGCAGCGACAGGATCGTTTCACCGTTGATCAGCGTCAAATCCATGCCAAGCACACCGCCAAGTATCGGAGCGAGTGTGTTCCACAAAGCCTTAAACTGTGCAGCATCGTCGATCGCAATGGTGATACCCATTACATTGATGCCGCTGACACGAATCGAAAGATTAATATTGGTAGAGCCAACATTGATCGGGATATTTACGATCTCAAAATCACGGATGGTGTTCGCCAGTGTCGGCGACAGATTCTCAATGATATCGGCCAGACCAAGCAGTTCACTGTCAAGCGGAGCGACCAGGTTGAGCACGATGTCGAGCAGGTCGGGGTTGGTGCCCTGCAGCACTTTGGCCAGACCCTTGACCACGTCTACCACGGTGGTCAGCGGCTGCGCCTGCAGCGCGTTGAGCACAGCGCCAAACGGACGAATGATCGCCATCAGCGCATCGTCTGCCGTGTTCACTTCGCTTGCAGGAAGTACAGCAGCGGACGGTGTTGTAACGCCTTCACCGATCACTTCGACCTGAACGTCCATATCAGACAGCAGGCCGGCCAGGATCGGCTGCAGCACGTTGGCATAATAGCCGGTATCCAGCAGCAGCACGGAAAGGATGGAAGAGACCACACGCAGACCGGAAGCCATGCCTTCATAGAAGCTTTCCTTGTCGCCGGTCTTGACGTTCCAGTCAATGGAAACGTTGACTTTGCCGTTTTGAATGGCATCGTTCCAGCTGTCAAGATCCATGATCTTGTTCTGCGCGCTCGTGTTGTCGCTCAGACGGATGCCGACAGCGTCAGGAGAGATAACGCCCTTGATGGCCTCTACAGCCAGATTGTAGTTGTCGTTATACTGTGTAGCGGCCAGATTCTCGTCACCGACCACGTCGATGATATCCTCCAGCAGCGCATAGGTACGAACGACGAAATTCGTCAGGTTGTCGTTGTTGTATACGTCTTTTTCGTCCAGCGTACCGTCGGCCTTCGGCGCCACGATGATGTTGTTCATGTAGCCGTCCAGCAGTCTGAGATAAGCACTCGAATTGCTGGCGCCAATGTAATTGGAAAGCAGATCGAACACACCGGAAAGGATGCTGTCTGTTTCGCTGGTGCTGTAGTCGTTGATGTAAGAACCATCCAGCACATCGGCAAGAATGCCATCCAGTGTCTTCATCAGCTGATCTGCCGCAGCTTCGTCCGCATCGCTGATGGAGCTGCC
>ENA-UAYF01000636-UAYF01000636.1-human-gut-metagenome-genome-assembly--contig:-NODE-636-length-17921-cov-4.961435_pt1 | contig 17921 bp, 18 predicted proteins | sample MGYA00244017_ERZ654600 | MGnify/ENA primary metagenome ERZ654600 (study PRJEB26926, sample SAMN06164490) | human gut metagenome | biome: ENVO:00009003; feature: ENVO:2100002; material: ENVO:00002003... | reverse complement strand
GAGATCGCTCAGTGTCTCGTGGGCTCGGAGATGTGTATAAGAGACAGCTCCAGGACGCAGAAAATTCTGCGCCCTTGTTTTTTATCACTCCAGCTGTATCAGATGCGATCATCGCGCTTCGCTAAATTCCCCTATGCCTTTTTAATGGCTCAGCATATTCCTGTGCACCTTGATGCGAGTACGACATCTCATATCTAAAGACAAGCAGCCCGGACTTCATTTGAACGAAGTCCGGGCTGCTGTAGGATTTGATTTCAGAAACAAAACCGGCTTATTATGTTCCGGCAGTCGTGACGATTTTCAAATGCTGCAAATAAAAGTTTCTGACTTTCGACCGGCTTATATTCAACATGCCGCCGGAAAATTCAAGATGGTCCATGTTTTGCGTTGGCATTATATACCAGATCCCGGGCTGCACTTTTTCTCCGGAACGGTAAACTTTTGAAGGTTCATCAAAAGGAGCGCGGGCTGAAATCGTGTTAACAAGCCCGTCGTTTTCCAGCCACTTTTCGTCTATTACCCTGCCGCCGGCCGTAACGCCGGTATATTTACCGATCGCATAAGCATACGGAAGCATTAACGTATTGATTCCGAAATTCGGCACATAGTTACCGGTCCATCGACTTTTAGAAGTTTTTGTACCCGCATAAGAGTAATAATAGACGCCCGGCTGCGCCTTAATCGTTTTGTTGATTTCGGCTGCCCCGTCGATCGTCAAATCATAAAAAGCATTATCCTTTGAATTTATAAAAGCTGAAAGCTTAGAAATATTACAATTTACGCCGGAAGACGAACCGGGTAAATAGGAAAGTCCAAACTGATCGAGCATAGGATCAAAAAGCTTATTCAGCCGTGTTGAACCTGAAAACGCAGCAAGCGAGCAAAAGATTTTGACCAAAGCGTTCGAAAATCCGCCCGTTGCCTCAAAAAACGAGGTTCCGTTATGCGGCGCCGCGAGCGTTGTTACAGAGTAAACTTTATCGGTCTGGCCGCCTTTAAAAAGCGGGGACAATTCATTTTCGGGCGTAACGGCACGCTCCTCTTCAGAGCCTTCACCCAAAAGCTGAACCAAAAGCCGAACGGTAACGCCTCCGAAAGAATGACCGACAAGGTTTATTTTATGTTCTGCATCCCACTGCGTTATGATGGGCTGATCGTATGTTCGGCCGTATCTTGCGTGATTATGCTGTGCAGAATGCGCCGCACCGTAATCCACTGTACCGCCGGCAAGCTGGGCATAAAGTTCACACGCCCTGTCCCATGCACTGGATACTGTGCCTACACCGGCAGCAACGCATGTATATCCTTTTTTCTCCAGTTCCGTAAAAAGATTGCCCGTCATCATTCCCCAGTAAGGGAAATACTTGTTCGCGCCGTCATCAGAGCCCCATCCGCACAGACCGTGTACAAAGACAAAAGTATAGCCTTTTTTATCCGCATCGGCAGCAAGCGCATGCACCGGCATAGAACAGACAAATAGAACGGTACACAATACGATGCTTAATATTTTAATGATTTTTTTCTTCATTTGTTTTTTCTTCTTTCGTTATATTTCCTGCAAGACACTACTTCCTTCGCTGCACAGGTGAACGCTGAGAGAATAAAATCACCACAGAATTCTCATAATCAGCATACAAATTTTATCAATTTTTCACATAAAAGTCAATATTTTTTAAACGTTTTATGTTTATATTCACCAAATTGAAGCATTGTGTTTATATAAGTACAAAACGCTCTGTTATGTACAAAAAATCAAATATAATGCACATATGAAATTTGAAAAAAGTCACAAATCACGCCGAAGGGATGTGGTTGAAATAACAGTCCTGGCGGTAAGCGGTGTCAGCGTTGCATACCCACAAACTTATGCTTTACGGCGAACAACCGATTTTGCCAAATACTGAAACAGGTTTTCGGTCCATTTAGAGATTTGGAGCAGCTTGACAGGGGGTTCGACTTTTATTGCAAAAACGACCACAGCCAGCACAAAAGTGCTGGCTGTGGTCGTTGGTGGAGATGAGGGGAGTCGAACCCCTGTCCTGAAATCCGTCTGCAGGATTTTCTACGGGTGTATTCCGTCTTTTAAGATTCCCCTCGCCAAACGCCGGCGGACAGGCTTTTGGTTACGGTATTCCCTATTGCATGACAAAGGGCGGGAAAAACCTTTGTTCACGGACGCCGCTAAACGACGCTCTCTTTCAGGCCGCGGCGCTCCCGAAGAGAACGGCTGTGCACTTAGGCAGCAGCTAAAACTTTACTGTTTTTGTCAGTTAATTTTTAAGTTGCCGGTTGTTGAAGCGGTCTGGCACCGCTACCCGCTTACCCTGGGTCTTGACCCCAGTCGAAATCCTTTCATCCCCATATAAGGCGCAAAAGCGCCGGATTTATGAATGAAAACGTTCTTTTATAGCGCGCTCAATGCTGCGCCGCGCGTCTTTGGCGGCAATGTCGGCGCGCTTGTCGTAATTCTTTTTACCTTTGCAAAGCCCGATCTCCAGCTTTGCATAAGAGCCGCGGATATACATGCGAAGCGGCACGGCCGTGTAACCCATCTGCCGCGTTTCGTCGAACAGGTGGCGAATTTCGCGCTTGTGCAGCAGCAGCCTTTTCGGCCGCATGGGGTCGCGGTTAAAAAGATTGCCCTTTTCATACGGCGAGATATGCACACCGCGGGCATACATTTCGCCGCCGTCAAAGCTGCACCAGCTGTCTTTTAAATTCACACGGCTTTCGCGCACCGATTTGATCTCGGTACCGAAAAGCTCCAGGCCTGCTTCCACCGTTTCCAGCACAAAGTAGTCGTGATACGCTTTTTTATTTTGCGCCACAACGGTGATCTTATTCTTATCCAAGCGTATCACGCCCCTTTCAGATGATATTTCTGCCTTCGATCGCGCGCAGAAGCGTAAATTCGTCGGCATACTCCAAATCGGCGCCGACCGGCACACCGTAGGCAAGCCGCGACACCGTGATGCCCATTGGCTTGATGAGCCGCGCCAGATACATGGCCGTGGCTTCGCCCTCTGCCGTTGGGTTGGTGGCCAGAATGATCTCCTGCACCGTACCGTCGCCCAGGCGGGACAAAAGCTCTTTGATCTTGATCTGGTCCGGGCCGATGTTGTTCATTGGCGACATTACGCCGTGCAGCACATGGTAAAGGCCGTTGTACTCATTGGTACGCTCAATAGCCACCACATCGCGCGGGTCTTCGACCACGCAGATAACGCTTTTATCGCGGCGCGCGTCCTGACAGATCGGGCAGAGCTCATCCTCACTGAAATTGCAGCAAACGGAGCACTGGTGGATCTTTTCCACGGCGTTTGTGATAGCGCCGGCAAATTCCCCAGCCTGCTGTTTTGTGAGCGAAAGCACATAATATGCCAAACGCTGCGCCGTTTTATGGCCGATGCCCGGCATGCGTTCAAACTGGTCGACCAATTTGGAAAGCGCCGTTAAATGGTAAGATGGCATCTGGATTCCCCTTTGAATTAAAGGCCGGGAATGTTCAGCCCGCCGGTGATGGCGCCCATTTCGCGCTCTTCTTCCTCATCGACCTGGCGCATCGCCTCGTTGAGCGCAGCCATCAGCATATCCTCCAGCATTTCCACATCCTCCGGGTCCACAACCTCAGGATTGATGCCGATCGCCTTGATTTCGTGCTTGCCGTTTACGGTGACCTCAACCATACCGCCGCCGGCAGACGTGACATGCTCTTTTTCCTCAAGCTCTTTTTTCTTGGCTTCCATCTGTTCCTGCATTTTCTGTGCCTGGCGGATCATGCCCTGCATATTGCTGGGGCCGCCGCCCATGCCCTGCGGTAACCTTGCTTTCATTGAAAACACTCCTTTATTCATCCACATGCAGATCGACATTGCCGCTGGCTCTGGCGATCAGATCCTCCAGCGGGTCGCGCTGCACTTTTTTTTCTTCTGCTTTTTTGAAAAAGCCGATTTTGTAAGACCGGCCCGCCGCCGCAAGCACAGCCTGCTTCAAATTGCGCAGGTGGTTGTCGGTCTTGATAAAATTACTGAACGACGGCGTGGGACTATCGATCAAAAAATAGTCGCCGCGCACATAGCCCTTGGAATTGGCCAAAACGCCGTAAAGCGCCTTATCCGTTTCAAAAATCTGATCAAGCAGCTCGCCCCAGCGTGCAAACGGCACTGTACCGTCGCCATCCGGCTCTGCCTGGTTTACCGGCGGCTGCGCGGGAGCCTGCACCTGCGGCTGTGGTGATACGGCTGCAGGCTGCTGCACATCGGGCTGCACCTGCACAGGCGGTGCGTCAGGCAGCGGCGTATCCTCCCACGGGGGCAGATCGTCGGGCGCCTGCTGCGTTTCAGGCTGTTCGGGCATTTGCGCCCGGATTTCCGGCGCCGGCGTATTTTGTGCAGCTGGTTCTTTTGGCACGGCCGTTTCTTTTGGTGCAGACGTTGGCTGTACCGGCGGCTGTGCCGGCATCTCTTTCGGGACAAGGCCATGCTGCATGGCCAAGACCTGCTGTTCCAGCGCCGCCACACGCGTCAGCAGCGCCTGCGCCCCCGTATCGAGCGCAGGACTGCACAGGCGGATAAACGTCATTTCCATTTCCGTTCTGGCGTTTGCGCCGCTTTTAATGGCAGTCAGTGTGTTTTGCAGAACATCCAGACAGTTCAGCAGCGACTCAGCCGTAAACGCCTTGGCGCCCGCCTCCAGCCGGCTGTATTCTTCCGGTGCAACAACGATCAAGAAACGGCCGGAGCGCACCGTTTTCGTAACAAGCAGATTGCGAAAATGCCCGATCAGCTCGCCGCAGAGGCGCTCCAGGTCATAAGAGTTGGCGTAAAGCGACGAAATGCAGTCCAGCGCCGCAGCGGCATCCTGCTTCTGCACCGCCTCGGAAAGCGTGTAAAGCGCGTCATTGCCGGCAAGACCAGCCGTTTCGGCCACCAGCTGCGCCGTTACGCGTTCGCCCTTGCCGGCGCACTGGTCAAGAATAGACAGGCCGTCGCGCAGCGCACCGTCGGCCAGACGGGCGATCAGCATGGCTGCATCGTCCTCCAGCACAAACTGCTCCTGCGCGGCAACATCCTGCAGACGGCGGCACATCGTTTCGGGCTGGATGCGCTTAAAATCAAAACGCTGGCAGCGCGAAAGGATCGTGGCCGGCAGCTTGTGCACCTCGGTCGTGGCCAAGATAAAAATGACGTGTGCCGGCGGCTCCTCGAGCGTTTTGAGAAGCGCGTTGAACGCGCCGGTCGAGAGCATGTGCACCTCGTCGATGATATACACTTTGTACTTACAGCGCGCCGGGGTGTAATTGACCTCTTCGCGCAGGTCGCGGATGTCGTTGACACTGTTGTTCGAAGCGGCGTCGATCTCCACCACGTCGAACAAAGAGCCGTCGTCAATGCCGCGGCAGACTTCGCATTCGCCGCACGGCTCGCCGCCCTGACTGTTTTCGCAGTTGACGGCCTTGGCCAGAATTTTGGCGCAGGTCGTTTTGCCGGTTCCGCGCGACCCGGTAAACAAATAGGCGTGCGAAACACGGTTTTCACGCAGCTCATGCAGCAGCGTTGCTGTGACATGATCCTGCCCATAGACATCCGCAAAACGCTTAGGGCGGTATTTGCGGTAAAGGACCTGATACATTTTCGCACCTCCTAAAACAAAACAAGGCACGGGCCCTTATTTCATGTCGTAGCGTACAGACTTGTCTGCGGCGCACAGAATAATCCACTTATTGCTGCTCGGTTCCCCGCCTGACAAGGTTCGTAGCATCCCGTCGCACAGGGCCCATACGCTACGATATAAAATAAGAGCATCCCTGCCTTTGCAGATAGTATTATACACTATCCTTACTCTGAAATCAACACTTTTTCGATCGCACCGTAATAGATGTAATGGAAATCACCGGCGGCGTAATTGTTCATAATGCCGGGATCCAGGAATCCATCCGGATCAAACCGGCCGACCGCCATTTTTTTGCAAACGAGCACCAGTCTTGCCTGCGCAAAATACGGCGCTTTTTCATCAAAAACCGGCACAAGACCCGTTTCGGCCGCCTTGTCAACATCGCGCCCGGAATGCGCGCCGCAGAAAGACAGCGCCTTCTTTTCGCTTTCCGGGTAAAAGCTGAGCGTGAAATAATCGTTGGCGTCCAAAAATTCTTTTGTGTAGCGCTGGGGGCGGATGTAGACCGTGGCCACATCTTTGCCCCAAAGCTCGCCGAGCGCACCCCAGCTGACGGTCATGGTGTTGTACTCATCCGCCGTGCCGGCCGTCACAAGACCCCAGTCGTCTGCGATCAGGGAGACGGCGTTTTCTTTGATATCTTTAACAGAAATTTCTTTAAGCATGAAAAACACCTCTGTCATTATTATACCAACACAGGAAAAATTATGCAAGTTCTTTCAGCTGTGCAAAAAAGTAAAAAAAAGCAGACAGCCAAATGGCTGTCTGCAATCATGGAAATGAACTTATTTGATTTCGACCTGGCCGCCGGCAGCTTCGATCTTCGATTTGATCTCTTCGGCAGCGTCTTTGGCAACAGCCTCTTTGATCGGAGCCGGAGCGCCGTCCACAAGGGCTTTTGCTTCTTTCAGGCCAAGGCCGGTCACTTCGCGGACAGCCTTGATCACGGCAATCTTGTTGCCGCCGTCGCTGGCCAGGATCACGTCGAACTCGGTCTTTTCTTCAGCAGCAGCGGCACCGCCGTCAGCCGGTGCGGCAACAGCAACAGCAGCGGCAGCGCTGACGCCGAATTCCTCTTCTACTGCAGAAACAAGCTCGGACAGTTCAAGAACGGTAAGGGTTTTCAGTTCTTCTACGATATTGGTAACTTTCTCGGATGCCATTGTATTTTCCTCCAATTCAAAATTTCATTTAAATTATTCTGCTGTTTCTTCAGCTGCCGGAGCTTCGGCGGCTGCTTCCTCAGCGGCGGGTGCTTCATCAGAAGCTTCATTTTTCTTGTCAACGATAGCCTGTACCGCACGGGCAAAGGCAGCGATCGGTGCATTGAACACACTGCAGACCGTGGCGAGAAGTACTTCTCTGGACGGCAGCTTGGCAAGGGCTGTGATTTTTTCGAGGCCGATGACCTCACCATCAAGATAACCGCTCTTGATGCTGAATGCGTCGTGCTGATCCGCAAACTTCTGCAGAATGCGGGCGGCGGCAACATAATCTTCCGGGCTGGTCGCGATGGCCGTTGTACCTTCCAGAACGGAATCCAGACCGTCCAGGCCGGCATCGTCGGCAGCGCGCTTCAAAATCGTGTTCTTTACAACGGTGTACTCCACACCGGCTTCACGAAGCTCTTTACGAAGCGCCGTATCGTCGATTACGTTGATGCCCTTATAGTCAACAACTACACCAGCAACCGAAGACTTGATTCTCTCGCTGAGATCGGCAACCTGCTGTTTTTTTCTTTCGAGAACTGCTGCGCTGGGCATTCGGTTCACCTCCATAAGTATTTGCCGCAAAAGCGGACTTTTGGCTGTTTCAAAACAAAGAAAGGTGCATTCCATGAGGAATGCACCGTAAACATAGCAACAAATGTTTGGTATGCTCATTCCTCGGCAGGCGGTAAAACTTATGCACAGGGCACCTGCTGTCTTTGGCTGAACAGCGACTGTATTTTAGCACAAGCCGGGCGGCTTGTCAATACCTGAAATCAAACGCCGAACTTGGACGGGTTGACGCGCACGCCGGGGCCCATGGTGCTGGCAACGGCAATGGAGCGCAGATACTGACCCTTGGCGGCAGCCGGCTTTGCCTTTACGATGGCACCAAGCAGCGTGTTGAAGTTTTCAAGCAGCTTCTCCGTGCCGAACGAAGCCTTGCCGATCGGGCAGTGAATGATGTTTGTTTTGTCCAGACGGTATTCGATTTTACCGGCTTTCGCCTCCTGCACGGCCTTGGCAACGTCCATGGTGACGGTGCCGGCTTTCGGAGACGGCATCAGGCCGCGGGGGCCGAGGATCTTACCGAGACGGCCGACAAAACCCATCATGTCGGGGCTGGCGACAGCCACGTCGAATTCCATCCAGCCGCCCTGGATCTTGGCGACCAGGTCTGCATCGCCCACGATGTCGGCGCCGGCCTCTTCAGCAGCCTTGGCCAGATCGCCCTTGGCAAACACAGCCACGCGCACATCTTTACCCGTGCCGTTCGGCAGAACAACAGCGCCGCGGACCTGCTGGTCAGCATGGCGGGAGTCTACGCCGAGGCGGATGTGTGCTTCGATGGTTTCGTCAAACTTTGCGGTAGCCGTTTTCACTGCAAGGGAAAGGGCCTCTTCCGCATCATATAAATTGGCGCGGTCGATCAGTTTTGCGCCTTCAACATATTTCTTTCCGTGTTTCATAACTCATTTCCTCCCAGATATGTGGTTTAACGGATCTTTCCTCCCACTCGGGGAATTATTCCTCAACTTCTACGCCCATGCTTCTGGCGGTGCCGGCGACCATAGACATGGCTGCCTCAAGGCTTGCCGCGTTCAAGTCGGGCATTTTTGTTTCAGCGATCTTCTGCACCTGCTCTTTGGTGAGCTTGGCAACTTTGTTCTTGTTCGGAACACCGGAAGCCTTTTCGATGCCGCATGCTTTTTTGATGAGCACAGCAGCCGGCGGCGTTTTGGTGACAAAAGTGAACGAACGATCCTCAAAAACCGTGATCACAACGGGAATGATAAGACCGGCGTCATTCTTTGTTCTTTCGTTGAACTCTTTGGTGAACGCCATGATGTTTACGCCGTGCTGGCCAAGCGCCGGGCCAACGGGCGGTGCCGGCGTGGCTTTGCCGGCCGGGATCTGAAGCTTAATTAAGCCTACTACCTTCTGAGCCATATAAATTTCCTCCTAAAATGTGGTCATTGGCGGGACGAACCCTCCCACGCACCGCAAAGCGGTGATAAAAGCAGCACGCTGCTTGTTACCGAAATTATTCTTTGACCTTTTCAAGCTGGTCAAGCTCAAACTCCACGCGCGTTTCACGGCCGAACATGGACACGGTGACCTGCACGCTGTTTTTGGCGGCGTCGATCTCGTTGACGACGCCGGAGAAGCCCTCCAGCGGGCCGGAGATGACGTTGACCGAATCGCCGACGGCATAGGGCACTTTGACGTTGACCTTTTCAACGCCGAGTGCCTTGACCTCTTCCTCGGTCAGGGCAACGGGGTTGCTTTCAGGGCCGACAAAACCGGTGCAGCCCCTGGTGTTGCGCACGACATACCAGGAATCGTCCGTGATGATCATTTTAACAAGCACATAGCCGGGGAACACCTTGCGTTCCACTTCTTTTTTGGTGCCGTCCTCTTTGATCTCCACGACCTTTTCCGTCGGGATCGTGACCTCTTGGATCAGATCCTGCATGCCGCGGTTTTCAACCACCGTTTCAATGTTGCTGGCCACCTTGTTTTCATAGCCGGAAAACGTGTGCACAACATACCATTTTGCTTCTTCTTCCATCAGGAGCCTCCTTATTCGGCTGCTGTCGTATCGTCTGCAGCTGCGGTCGTATCCGCTTCAGCCTCGGTGGTGTCAGACGTATCCTCGCTGACCGTATCGGAAACGGAAGTGTTGTCCGAAAGGCTCTTCAAGCCGCGCATGCCGAGCGAAAGGACACTGTCCACAGCGTAAATCGCCACGCCGGCAATGATCACAACGATCAAAACGACCAAAGCGTTTTTGAGCGTTTCTTTGGCGCCGGGCCAAACGACCTTTTTGCCTTCGGAGCGCACGCTTTTGAAGAAAGAACCAATGGATTTAAACGGATTCTTTTTTTGCTTTCCGTCTTTGCCGGCTTTTTTCTTCGGTGCTTCTGCTTTTACATCGGCTTTTTTGGACGGAGTCTTTTTTTCATTTGCCATTTTTTCGGGCCTCCGTTACTTTGTTTCCCTGTGCAGAGTATGCTTCCTGCAGAATCTGCAGTACTTCTTCATCTCTAAACGGTCAGGTGTGTTCTTTTTGTTTTTCATGGTGTTGTAGTTGCGTTGTTTGCACTCCGTGCATGCCAATGTTATCTTGACTCTCATGTTGGCACCTCCAATTAATTTTCGACATATTTGCCTCCCTCACCATGTCCCGAACGCAGGCGAGACACAAAAAAGCGGGCACAAAAATAAAGCCCCCTTTAAGAGGTGTATATAATTTACCACAAAAGAGAAACACAGTCAACACTTTTTTCGGATTTTTCGGCCGCTGCACGCAAATTTAAGCGCAAATGTTGCATAAACGCTGATTTTATTGTATGATTCTATATGATTTAAGATGATTTGAGCCGGCCAATCTGCTTTACGCGGCGCCGCGCGACAAAAGCCGTTCAAAAAAGCAGCTGCAGCATCTGATGCAGCTGCGTCACGAGGGGATCCATTTGAAAAAAGCGTTTTTTTCTATATGTTTTGTCTGCATATTCCTGATGGCAGGCTGCAGCGTGCAAGCCAAAAACGAGTCGGTGCAGCCGTCTTTTGATTTGAAGTATAAAACTTACGCTTATGCTTATGAAATCGAATATAAAGTGGAAGAAAACACGCTTTATGCAAGAGGCAAGAACAATCTGCACTTTTTTGACGTGGAAGAATATACTTTGCAAACGCAGTGGACGAAACTTGCGGAAAATGTTGTGCATGTTGACGCGACCGGATCGGCTGTGATTTACCTGACGGAAAACGGTGAACTGTATGGAATGGGTGAACTGACCGGCGGCGTTTTGCAGACGGAGGACATCAGCGATTTTGCCCTCGATAATGTTATCGCCGAACCAAAATTGCTGATGACGAACTGCAAATACGCCGCCATCGGGATCCGGTTTGCGGTCGCGGTCAAAGAGGACAACACCCTGTGGTTTTGGGGCGAAAGCCTGAACGGTCAAAGCACAGAAGTGTTTGAAAAAACCTTGGAGCCGATCCGGATTGCCGAAAACATACAGTTTGCAGATGCATTCCTTTACACGACCGCATGGGTAGATGAAAAAGGCGATCTCTATCTGGTCGGCGATAATTCGTTTGGGCAAATCGGCAATGGGCACAAGGGCAGCGGCTTTCCGACGCTGTATGAGGATATTGTGACCACACCGTACTGTGCGCTGAAAAACTGCACAGCCTTTACTGTTGTGGATAAAAATTACGGCATCGTTCAGGCAACAGATGCAGACGGTGCGATTTACGAATGGGGCAACAACCAAAATACGACCCCTGCCCGTGTATAATATCAATCATTAAATATATTCCGTAAAAATCCAGTTGATGCATATGCTGATGTTCAGAAAGGAGAAAAAAATGGTCTGTGCAATACTCGGCGCCGGCGCGGCCGGACTGGTGTGCGCCATAAGGCTCAAACAGCTTGCGCCGCAGATACAGGTGATTTTGCTGGAAAAAGAACCATCGCCCGGGCGCAAGCTGCTGGCGACCGGCAACGGCCGGTGCAACCTTTCCAACCAGCACGCGCAGTTCGCCGACGAAGCGGCACAAGCCATTTTTGAAAAGAACGGCGTAACAAGCATCCTTGCCTTTTTCAACAGTCTTGGGCTTGAAACGGTGACCGATGCAGAAGGCCGCATTTACCCGATGGCGATGCAGGCCGCCGCCGTTTTGCAGATTTTGACCGAGGCGGCAAAACGGCTTGGCGTAACACTGGCGACCGGCACATGCGTAAAAACAATACGAAAAGAGAGCGGCCGTTTTCAGGTCACAACCGAAAGTGACGACGCCGAGGCTAAAAAATGGGCGGCAGACTTTGCCGTTGTCTGCTGCGGCGGCAAAGCACAAAAGAACCTGGGCAGCGACGGCAGCGGCTACGCGCTGTTAAAAGCTTTCGGCCACCGCATCACACCGCTTTGCCCCGCCCTGGTACAGCTGAAATCGCCGAACAAAAGCTGCCGCGCCTTAAAAGGGCAGCGGCGCAAATGTCTGGTTTCGACCGAGTGCAGCGGAAAAGTTTTAAAATGCGAATACGGCGAAGTGCTGTTTACAGACTATGGGCTTTCCGGTATTGTCATTATGGATCTTTCCGCCGTTTTTGCACGGCACAGCGGCGAAGAAAACGCCGTGGTGATCGACCTGCTGCCCGACATGCCGGAAGCACGCATTGCCCGGCATTTTAAAGAATTCGGCAGCCTGGTGGGACTGCTTGGCGTGCAGCTTGACCGTGTGATGCAAAAATGCGGCGGGCAAAACGCAGAAAAAGTGGCGCACATCTGCAAAAACTGGCGGCTGCCGGTCACCGGCACGCTGGGGTTTGACCACGCCCAGATCACGATGGGCGGCGCGGACCTATGTGCATTCCACCATGGACTGGAATCCAAATACGAAAAAAATCTGTTTGCTGCAGGCGAGATCTTAAACGTGCAGGGGCCGTGCGGCGGCTTTAACCTGTCGTGGGCGTTTTCAAGCGCACTCACTGTGGCCGAGGAAATTGCAGGAAGGACAAAATGATAAGAATTCAGGAAATACGCCTGGCGCTCGATGAAAGCGAAAAAAGCCTTTATTCGCGCGCGGCAAAAATTCTGCGCATTCAGCCGCAGGCCATTGAAAAACTGACGATTTACAAAAAAAGCGTGGACGCACGCAAAAAAAGCAACGTCTTTTTCAGCTACACCGTAGATGTGACCACAAAGGACGAGGACAAGATCGTTGCGAACTGTGCGAGCACCAAAGTGCAGCTTGTGACGCCGAAAGTGTACACCCTGCCGGAAAACAAGCGCAAAAGCAGCCTTCGCCCCGTCATTGTGGGCTTTGGCCCGGCCGGCATGTTTGCCGGGCTGGTGCTGGCGCTTTCCGGGCTTTGCCCCATTATTCTGGAACGCGGCAAAGCCGTAAGCGAACGGCAAAAAGATGTGGACCGCTTTTGGAAAGAACACATTTTAGACGAGGAGTCGAACGTGCAGTTCGGCGAGGGCGGCGCCGGCACCTTCAGCGACGGCAAGCTGACCACCGGCATCAAAAGCCCATACATCCGCAAAATTCTGGAAGAGCTTTGCGAAGCCGGTGCACCGGAGGAGATCCTTTACTCCTCGCGCCCGCACATCGGCACGGACAAGCTGGCGACCGTTGTGCAGAACATCCGCAAAAAAATCACGTCGCTCGGCGGCGAAGTGCGGCTGGAATGCCGGCTGGACAAAATCATCAGTGTCAACAACTTTGTGCACGGCGTGACGTATTCGCACCACGGCGAAAGCTTTGATCTGGAGACGGACTGCGTCATTTTGGCGATCGGCCACAGCGCGCGCGACACGGTGGAGATGCTCTACAGCAGCGGTGTTGCGATCACCCAAAAGCCATTTTCCGTGGGCGCGCGCATTGAACACCCGCAAAAGCTGATCGACCGGGCACAATACGGCCGCTTTGCCGGCCACCCGGCACTCGGCGCAGCCGATTACAAGCTGAGCTGCCACACGCTGCACGAGCGCGGCGCCTACACGTTTTGCATGTGCCCGGGCGGCACCGTAGTGGCGGCGGCCAGCGAAAAAGGCGGTGTCGTCGTAAACGGCATGAGCACCTGGGCGCGAGACGGAGAAAACGCAAACTCCGCCCTGCTGGTCGGCATTGAACCGCAGCATTTTCCAAGCGAACACCCGCTGGCCGGTATGTACTGGCAGCGCGAGATCGAACAAAAAGCCTTTCAGCTTGCCGGCAGCAGTTACAAAGCACCCGCGCAGCTTGTGGGCGATTTCCTGGCCGGAAAAGCCTCTGCAAAACTGGGCAGCGTGCGCCCGACCTGCCCCACCGGCGTGACCCCGACCGACCTGCGCGAATGCCTGCCGGCGCCGGTCGCCAAAACGATGCAAAGCGCCATCGTGCAGATGGACGAAAAATTAAAAGGCTTTGCCCTTTACGACGCGGTGCTGACCGCGCCCGAAACGCGCAGCTCCTCGCCGGTGCGCATCACGCGCGACGACTTTTTGCAGTGCTCGATCCGCGGCGTTTACCCCTGCGGCGAAGGCGCAGGCTATGCCGGCGGCATCGTCAGCGCCGCCAACGACGGCATACGCTGTGCACATGCCGTGCTGGACGACGAGCACAACTTTTAATTTTAGCCATGCAACAATACTTGGCGGATTTTTCGCACCGCATTTTACTCTATAGCAAATACAGATATACATTACAAAGAAACGGCCGGGTACGCTGTACCCGGCCGTTTTGCTGCTTATTCAATCATTTTCATCGGGTCGTATCTTCAGCGCGCCGCGGTAAACAAAGACGGAGACGACGGCTGTGATCAGCTCCGCCGCCCAAAACGCGTGCCAAACGCCGACAGCGCCAAACAGGCGGCTGAGCAAGAATGCCGCCGGCAAAATCACGAGAATATAGCGGCAAAGCGAAATCACGAGCGAGCGGCCGCCCTTACCGAGCCCCTCGAGCGCGCCGGACGAAGTGACCGAAACAGCCGACACGATAAACCCGGCCGAAATCACCCGCAGCGCCGTTTCACCGGCCGCGACCGTCTGCACATTGTCGGTAAAAAGGCCGATCAGCTGCCCCGGGACCGCCAGGCAAAGCACCGTGCCGAGCGCCATGATGAGGCAATTTGAGATCAGAGTCAGATTATAGATGCTGCGCACGCGCTTCATCTCGCCCGCCCCGAAATTAAACCCGAGCAGCGGCCGCATGCCCTGCACGATGCCGTTTGCCGGCAGGTACAAAAACGTCTGCAACTTATAATATACACCAAGCACTACAACGTAGCTTTGGGCAAACGCCGCCAAAATCGCATTGAGCGCTGAGATCAGCACCGACGGCAGCGCCAGATTTAAAACGGCCGGAATGCCGACGGCATACAGCCGCGCATCGATCCGGCGGTCCGCTTTCAGATAGCGTCGGCGGATGCGCACCGGCAGCGGACGTGCGAAATAGATCGCCAGGTAGATCACCAGGGTCAGCACCTGACCGATACCGGTCGCGAGCGCGGCACCTTCTATGCCCATTTCCGGAAACGGACCCAGACCGAAAATCAAAACCGGATCCAGCACGATATTGGCCACACAGCCGCTCATCAGGGCGACCATCGTCACTCTCATGCGCCCGACCGACTGAAAAATTTTTTCAAACGACAGTCCAAGCATAATGATGACGGAAAAAGAAAACGCCACGTTTGCATAGCGCACACCCAGATCGGCAACAGCCGGATCTGAAGTAAACGCACGCAAAAAAGACGGCATGATCGCAATGCTGCCCACCATCAGCAGCACGCCGTGCAGCACGGAATACGCCATGCCGTGCGTGGCGGCAACGCCGGCCTTCTCCTGGTTGCCGGCGCCGAGGAAGTACGCAATGACCGCATTCATGCCGACGCCAAAACCGATGGCCGCCGCATTGATGAAATTCTGCACCGGGTAAACAAGCGACAGCGCTGTCATGGCCTCCTCGCTGATTTTGGCAACAAAATAGCTGTCTACAATATTATAAAGAGAGTTGACCAGCATGGAAATGACCATAGGCAGCGCCATAGAAGCAAGCAGCGGACCGACCGGTTTTGTGCGCATAAAATTCTGATCCATTTTTCACCTCAAAAAAATCGCCGCACAGACTGCCAAAAGCAGCTGTGCGGCGAAAAGAATTCAAACGAATTGAAAAATCCACACGAGTTTTAGGTGCACATTATAGCACGGCGCCCCGCGCTTGTCAAGGAAAGCGCAAACGATATGAACAATAGCAGAAAATGCGACAGTATGTAACAAATTGCAGAAAAAAGCATTCAATATTAATGAAGGCACCGGCCGTGCGCAATAGTTACAACAAATGACAAAAAGGCAAACATATTGCAAAAAAACGTTCCTTTTTTTATAATGATATCATATGACTGGTTGCGCTGCGTTCTGCTCAGCAGACCCGGCCGTACCCGCACGATTGTGAAAGGATGAGAAATGTGAAAAAGAAGATCTTGATTACCGCCGCATCCGTCGCGGCCGCCGCAGTCATTGTGACCGGCGTGCTGCTTGGCACAGCCGCTGCAAAAGAAGAGGCGCAGCCGGCCTACACGGAAAAACCTGCGGTGCAAACCGAAACACAACCGCCCTCGACCGAAGCACCGCAGCTGACCTTAAAACTTAGCGAAACACGCATTGAAGTGGGCAAAACCGCAACGGCCGAAACAACGGCAAACGCCAGCTGTACCGGCGAAGTGCAGATCATCAGCAGTGACACAGCCATTTTATCTGTAAACGGCACGACACTTACGGCACTGGCGCCCGGCGAAGTGACCGTTTATGCCCAGTGCGGCAACGCAAAAAGTGAAGAGATCACCGTGGCGTGCATCATCTACGCCACCGGCATGTCGCTGAACAAGGAATCTGCTACGATCAAAATCGGCGACCAAACCACGCTCAGCGCCAGCCTGACGCCCGACAACGTAACGGAAAAAAGCATCAACTGGTCCACATCTGACAAAAATATTGCCACCGTCAGCAAAAAAGGCGTTGTGACCGGCAAGGGCGTAGGCACCGCCACCATCACCGCCAAAGACGCCAGCGGGGAACTGACGGCCAGCTGCAAAATCACAGTAGACCCGATCGAAGTCAGCAGTGTCAGCTTCAGCGAAAGCAATATTAAACTGGGCAAGGGGCAGAAGTTTATCGTGACCTCCTCTGTGTCGCCTGAAAATGCCACCTATAAGTCACTGGACATCACGGTTTCCAACAGCAATGTCGTTTCTTACTCCGGCAGCACGCTGACGGCCAAAGCGCCCGGCACAGCCACGGTGACCGCCAAAGCACGCGGCGGAAAAAGCGACAGCTTTACCGTGACCGTGACCGAGGAAAAAACATCCAAAACGATGTACACGACCTCAAACGTAAACCTGAGAAGCGGCAAATCCACCTCCAGCAAATCCATAAAAGTCGTGTCTGCCGGCACAGCCGTGGATGTGGTCAAAAACGGCACCTGGGCAATGGTCAACACCGGCGGCCAGGTAGGTTATATCAAAAGCAGCTACCTTTCCAGCGTAAAGCCGGTGCACATTTCCGGCGTGCCGTACCTGAACCAATTTTCGCTTGGCCTGCCGACCGGGTGTGAAGCCGTTTCTGCCGCTATGGTTTTAAAATACCACGGCTACAACGTCAGCGCCAATACAATCGTGAATGCCACGCCGAACGGCGAAGCCAAACACAAAGAAAACGGCAAGTGGGTCGGCGCCAACCCGTTTGAGGAATTTGTGGGGCACCCCTCTAAAAACAAGACCTACGGCTCTTACGGCTGCTTTGCGGCGCCGATCGTAAAAGCGATGAAAACCGTGGCCGGCAGCCGTGTGAAAGATATTTCCGGCTGTTCACCCGACACACTGTTCGACTATGTGGCCGACGGCCACCCTGTGGTGGTGTGGTGCGTAAAGAACGCCGGCAACCTGAAGACCGGCGTGACCTGGACTTACCCGGACGGCAGCGGTAAATTCACCGAGCTTTCGGGCGAGCACTGCGCCGTGCTGATCGGTTACGACAGCAAAAACGTTTACCTGAACGATCCGTCAGCCGGTAAAAACGTGACCCAGCCGAAGAGCAAGTTCATTTCCAACTGGAAAAAGCTGTACTCTCAGGCAATCGTGGTAGAATAAAAAGCCAGCGGCGGAGCATTTGCCCCGCCGCTTTTAATTTGTTTTGAAAATTACAAAAAAGGGCTTGACAAATCGCGCAAATGTTATATAATATTAGCGTTCACAGCGGTATAGTGTAACGGTAACACTCCGGACTCTGACTCCGTCATTTAAGGTTCGAATCCTTATACCGCTGCCAAATGAAAAAGCAGGCTGAATGGCCTGCTTTTTTTCATTCCACCAACAACATGGATTCGAACCTTAAATTAAAATAGAATCCTTTAGCCGAGCAAGGCGCAAGCCTTGCGAACGCCAAGGTTCTGCGCACTTGTGCGCAGGTTCCTATACCGCTGCCAAATGAAAAAAGCAGGCTGAATGGCCTGCTTTTTTTCATTCCACCAACAACATGGATTCGA
>ENA-UAYF01000598-UAYF01000598.1-human-gut-metagenome-genome-assembly--contig:-NODE-598-length-18716-cov-5.292696_pt1 | contig 18716 bp, 19 predicted proteins | sample MGYA00244017_ERZ654600 | MGnify/ENA primary metagenome ERZ654600 (study PRJEB26926, sample SAMN06164490) | human gut metagenome | biome: ENVO:00009003; feature: ENVO:2100002; material: ENVO:00002003... | reverse complement strand
TCTCGAAAACAGCGCCGAGCGCAGTGTTTACGCCAATGACATGGAGCTTCAGCTTTCCGACGAGGAATGGACGGAGCTTCTCGGTCAGTTTCGTGCGCTTCAGGAAACCGAGCCGGTTTTCCCGAAAGAGAGTGGCGAATTGAACGGCAGAATAAGGATAACCATAAACGGCGACGAGCACACCCTGTACAGATGCACAGGCAAAAGCAGCACGTTTTTTTCCATAGACGGAAAAGCGGAGTACGCGTGCCTTTCCGATACCGCGGCGCTTTTTGACCGCTATTGCGCGGAGGAATCCTACGGCGAAATCCCCGTTTCGGAAAGCACCCCCGAGGATAGGCTAATCGGCTTGTCAATTGAGTGCAGCGAGCCAAAAACGCAGGACGAGTACCTTGCCGCCGCGAGGAAAATCGTCGCACAGTGGCTTGACAGCCTTAAAACCGAAACCGGCAGGTATAAGCTGGAAAGCTACAGCTTTACAGACAGCCTTGCGGACAACCGCGTGTTCCACGGCGACGGCTATGTTAACGGCGGCAGGGAATTTGTGTGCTATGTCGGGTTTGATACTCCGACCGAGGACGAAAGCACGGCGTTTTTCGCGTCGGGAACGTATGACACGTTCTATCACTATTATTTCGGTCCGGGCGTTCTGGCGAGATTTCGCTGGGAGAATGGCGTTTGTACGCTAATTGATTATGACGAAGCGTTTGCAATGCTGACCTCCGACAGGCTGAAAAGCGGGCTGTACGGTATCTCTGATAACGATATGAGCTATAAGACCTTTTACGATTTCCAAAACGACAGCGAAAAGACCGCGGAGTACCTTGCAAAATACCGGAAGGCAAGCCTTTGCGGATATCCGGTATCTCATAACGTCATGATCCTTGCAAACGGTAAGGTTATTTATCTTGATATCGGCTGCGACTATCCGCAGGCAGACGGCGACCTCGTTACCGACGAGATGCACGATTATTTCTATTCGGAGGGCGATTACAGCATATACAGTTCTCCGGTTGATTATATCGACGGCTCGGGCGCGGTGACAATGACCTACAAAAACGGCTTCTCGCTTGTGTTTGACGACTACAACCACGACGGCAATCCCGATTACACGATACGCATAGCCAAACAGGAAAACGGCTCGTATTACGACGTGCGCTGCATGGACGTAAACGGCACTCCGTGGGAGGATAATACGGAAGTATTTCTGGCGGGTGAGTTTGCCGAAAGCGTGCGGCTTCAGGTAACAGAAAACGGCATTATAATGCCTGTTGAGGGAGAAAACGGCAGTATAGTATACAAGGAAGAACGCCTGTTTGCCGATAAAAGCAACACCGCCCACCATGATGTTACCGAGGGCGCTCCAAGCGATTATCGTATGTATTCGCAGCGGTTTTACCTCCCCGAAAGCAGCCGTAAATACACACCAGACGACGGTAAGGTGATATGCTGGTTCTGGAATAACACTGACAAAAGCGTAAATGCAGGCGGCGAGTACGAAATACAGCGCCTTAACGGAAGTTTGTGGGAAACGGTTTCCCGCGGGAAGCAAATCCCGTATACGCTCGTAGAAGCGGGCGGCTGCGCGGAGCTTGCCTTTGATATCTCCGACCTTACCGACGGGGATTCCTCGGTATACCGCATTAAAACCAATGCCGGCAGCCAAGCGGTATACGGCGGCTTTTACATGGGCAGCAGGGAAGCGGCAAGCCTTGAAATATCCTCTGCGAATTACCCGACAGGAACGAAGCAGATAAGCTTTGAGGTAAAAAACACGGGCTTTTCCACAGTATATCCTGATACAATAGAGCTGTACCACGGTGATGAAAAGCTCTGCGATATTAACACGGCGTCCTGCAAGCAGATAGACAGCGGCAATACCAATGTGATAAATGTATCGGAAAAGGAAATCTCCGGAGATTTTCTCGCCGGAGATTATAGAATTTTGATAACGGCAGGCGGCAGCGAGTATTTCGGAAAAGCTTCTGTAAAGGAAGTGTCGCCCGAGAAGCTTTATTATTTCCCGACCTACGTCACCGCCGAAAAAACCGACGGCGGGATAAATCTGCTCCTAAAAAACGGTATCTGGAACGAGGAAGCTGTCTTGGTGAGCGGCGTTTACAGGGTGCAGTTCCAGCAAGATGACATCTGGCTTGACACGTTTTTAACAAGCGAGCACGAAGAAATTGAGATAGAGTACGGCAAGGCAGAAAAGCTTTTCCTTTCCGACCAAAGCGATTTCCTTGATGAAATGAAAGAGATTTTTGAGAAGATTGCAAGCGGCGAGTATGACGATATCCTTGAAGAAAGAGTGATTTCCGAGGTTAAGTCTATGACGTTTGAGGAGTATCTTAGGGACATCGCCAATATCGGTGTTCCGCAAAAAGGCGACCTTTGCAGAGCGGAGCTTCTTCTCGGAAACGGCGAAACCGAGTATGTCTACTTCAGCCTGCCGTGAGCTTTTTAGCCTGGCGATCGCGCGCTACTCGGTGTGAAGTGACGCTAACGCCAACAAAGCGCTAAAGGGGCGCGGGTCGGGGCAGACAAACGGAATGATTGTCTGGGAAACGAAGAGTTTCCCCCAGTCTTTGACTGATTTGCAGTCAGAGACATTCTCCCCTCCAAATTATCATTTATTGAGCAGATTACTAATAGAACAGATGACCAATGAGAGATGGTTTCTTCTTTGGTCGTTTTTCATATTTGCATAACTATCGGGTTTGTGTAGAAAGAATAAAGCCATTTGTCGAATTATCGGTTGCCCCTTGTGCCGTTTGGCGTGTTCAACATCTGACGACCAATATATGGGACTGGGGTCAAACGACTGTTTGAAGAGCCGTATGCGGGAAATCCGCACGTACGGGTCCGTGAGGGGCAGTAGACAAGCCTTTCACTGTATTTATTTGAAAGGAGTGTCGAGACTGTCTACTCGACTGAATACTATGGAGCTAAAATGCAATAACGCATATCGGATAATGCTCAAAGCACAAGAATCGGCTGACAAAAGCGTTAAGGCATTTAAAGACAGGCATTTGAATGACGTTCCTCCAGAACTCATTCAGCAGGTTTACACGGTTTATGGAGTTTACACAAGATTTGGGGTGGCCTCAAGACCTCATCTGGCAGCTTGATTCAGTGCGCCCTGGCGAGCCTGATGGGTAACTCTGATGAACTTCGCTGCGTTTCACGCTTTTGATGATAGTACTTTGTTAATTGCGCGGTGTTGCCCTAAATATATTGACAATATCAGTACATTCTCCGTGGCGCTCTCCTTTGCGAAGTAGTGCCACAGAAATGCTGGCTTCCAGACAGCTGCACTGAATTTCCCTATGGCGCTCTGCTGGCATCTGTTCTTTGCAGGTCATGACGTAAAATTTGAAATCAAGTATTAATAATAACAGCACCGGAAGTGAACGAAAATCACTTCCGGTGCTGTTTATTATATCAGGGTATAATCAGAAGCCGCCGTAATGTTTCAGGGTTTCTGCTGCGATCTCAGAACCAACCCTCATAGCCTTTTCAATATCATTTTCAAGCATATATGAGCATACAAATCCGGCATGGTAGCTGTCGCCGCACCCGGTCGTGTCAATTACGGTGTCGACCTTTACAGCCTGTACTCTGAATTCCTGACCTTTAAAGTATGTGACGCTTCCTCGTTCTGCAAGGGATATATTGAACAGGCAATCATACTTACACGATAACTCTCTGAACTTCGGCAGCAGTTCCTCCGAGCCGCTTATCATAAAGAAATCCATATACGGTGCAAGCCGTTCCAAATCAGCAAAATCCCTGTAGACGTCAAAATCCACTGCAAGCTTAAATCCGGACGTTTTCTTCAGTTCAACTACCTGCGAAAAACACGAAGCCCAGAAGTGAACAAAGACCACATCGGATTCGGATAATATTCTGATTTCGTCATCGTTCAGAATGATGTCATCAAGTATTTTTCCGTTCCATGAATCATCTTTATAATACCTGTCGCCGTCTGCTGTAAGGTATGTCATATTATTGGCAGTCTGATACCTTTCATCAGTGCGTATATGGCTTTTATCAATATCAAGCCTTGATATTGAATCCATTATCGCTTCCGCATATTTATCTTTTCCGACAATTCCAAGCAGCGTAACATCTATCTCATCAAAGCGAGAGGCATGGGCAGCAAAATTCAGCGCTTCTCCTCCTGGTCTGATTATGTCAGTACCGTCAAAAACATCGGCGCATATACACGGCAGCGCAGTAAGCTTTATTCTTTTCATTCTACAACCTCGCAAAATTCGATATAATATTACAAATCCATTATATCACAAAATGTAAATCAAGTCAAGGGAAATACACATATGGTATAAGATTTACCCGTATAAATTCCAACCATAATAACAAGATTTGTGATCAGCATTATCGCTGATATTTATCCCTGTATTCCGCCGGAGTTTTACCGGAGTACTTTCTGAACACCCTTGAGACATGGCTCTGCGATGAGAAACCGAGGTAGGAACTTATTGCTGCGGCAGATTTGTCCGAATAACGAAGAAGGCGCTTCGCCTCCTCCGTTTTTTGTTTCAGAATGAAATCCGTGAGAGATATTCCGGCTTCGCGCGAGAATTTAGCTGAAAGATACGGACGGCTCATAAAAAGCTCCCTGGCTATATCCTCAACGCATATTTTTTCCGAAAAGTGACGGCGGACGTAGTTTGAAACGGATATGGTCAGCTGGGTAGGCTTTTCCCCCTGACGGATACTGCTATTGCAGATTTGTGATCTGCTGAAGATTGTTGAACCTCTCGCTGCGCTGTACAAAAGCGCCTCGTCAGCCTCCATTCCGCCATGTATTGCCGCGCGTGAAATCAGCGTTGCAAGGCGGTCTGTATATGCCGAGGCTGTCCGATATCCAGCACGGCGAGCTTTATATCGACAAGAATCTCGGCAGCGTACCGCTGGGAGTTACAGAGGACGATATTGACGCGGCTATCGGCGATTATGAAGCTCTGCGCTGATATTCTGGACGGCAAAGCAAAGACCATCGGCATGAAAAGTGAGTGATATGATGAAACAGCGCGTATTCGTTACCGGCGCTACCGGAGGAATGGGCTTTGCAAGCCTGAAAGAAATGCTGAAATACTCCGACAGGCAGGATATAGTTATTCTCGTAAGGGATTCCGAAAAGAACCGTAATATTCTGAAGTCCTATACGGAAACGCCGGGGCTTGAAATAGTATGGGGCGACCTCAACAACTATGACGACGTACTGAAATGCGTGAAGGGCTGCGACCTGATCCTTCACATTGCGGCGTTCGTTTCCCCTGCCGCAGATTACTACCCGAAGCAGGCAATGAAAGTTAATTACGGCTCCACGCGGAATATAATCAACGCGATTTACGAGCTTGGACAGCAGGAGCGCACCCGCCTCGTCTACATAGGCACAGTTGCCGAAACGGGCGACAGAATGCCGCCTGTACACTGGGGCAGGGTCGGCGATCCGATAAAGCCTAGTATGTTCGACTATTATGCGGTTTCAAAAGTTGCAGCGGAACGGCTTGTTATCGAGAGCGGTCTGAAATACTGGGTTTCCCTGCGGCAGACGGGTATAATCGGCAGGGCAATGGCAGAAATTGAGGACGCGATAATGTTCCACAATTGCTTCGATAACGTGCTTGAATACTGCTCCGACCGTGATTCGGCGCGTGCGATGAAGAACCTCTGCGCTTTCTTCCACGACGGTACGCTTGAGGAGAGCTTCTGGGATATAGGCGGCGCGCTCTGCCGTATCTCTACATACGAGATGTACAGGATAATTTACGGCGCTATAGGCATAACAAATCTTGACTATATTCTCAGTCCCAAAAAGTAAGCAACGCTGAACTTCCACGGTCAGTATTATCTCGACAGCGACAAGCTGGAAAATTGTCTGCATTTTCGCCATGAATCAATGCAGTATTTCTATGACTGCTATCTTGAAAAGCTCGGAGCGCTGTGCAATGTTTCAAAGATACTCTGCAAGCTGCCCGGCGGTCAGCGGCTCATGGGAAGCATTCTTCGCAAACGCTTTGACAAGCTGGCACGGACGGAGCACGGAACATTACACTTTATAGAGGATAACGCGGAGGATCACATCGACGCCTACTGGGGCGGCCGCAAAAGATGGGAGGCGCTTCCGGATAAGCTCTCCGAAATGCAGCATTTCACGAACTGGGACGCAGTTGTTCCGATAAACCACGGCTATGACGAAACCAAACAGGAAAGCGAACTTGACATTGCGGATATGCAGAAGGCTGCTCAGCACAGAAATGAACAAGTGCGACTGGGGCGGCAATCTGGAATTCCAGTGCGCTTTCGGGCATAAAGTCACTGCCAGCCCGCGTCTTGTCCGGAGGGCGGTCACTGGTGCGACGAGTGCGAACGGAAGAGCTGGAACTACGGCAATCGAGCAAAGGTGGATCCGTTCTTTGAGCAGGTGTGGGATCCGCTGCACGATCCCGATGAACTCCGTGAATATCCGAAAGAGGTTTCGGAAAAGATGTGTGAAAGCATTCCTGACCCGGAGCACTCCATCGAAATCGTCGAGATAAACGGCGAGGGTAACGCATGGCGAATCGTGTGGGGCTTAGAGGGCGGCGCTGAAATAGCGCTCGCCGCCTCCGAACTGATGAAAAAAATTCGACGCGGCAGTCTGGGAGCACCATGGACTTTTCTGCTCCGGACCTGATTTCGGCGTTATCAACGAGGAATTTCTTGATTAAAATCGCCGCACAATATAGAAGCCCCCGCAAAGCCGCAGCTCTGTGGGGGCTTTTCATTTTACAAGGCTCATTTCAGCAATTCCAGTATCTCTTCAGAGGTCATGCTCATGATATTTCCGGAGTTCTCCCCGCCGCTGAGTACGATATCCGCAAGCCCGGATTTTGCCTGCTGCAACTCGCGTATCTTCTCCTCGATGGTATTCCGGGTGATGAGCTTATATATCTGCACGTTTTTCTTCTGCCCGATTCGGTAAGCGCGGTCGGAAGCCTGATTTTCAGCCGAGCTGTTCCACCACGGGTCGTAGTGTATAACAACGTCCGCGCCGGTGAGGTTAAGCCCCGTGCCGCCCGCTTTCAGCGATATCAGGAATACGCTGGTGTCGTCGCCGTTGAAGCTGTTCACCATTTTCAGCCGCTGTGCTGGTTTTGTGGAACCAGTCAGCATGAAATACCGTATTCCCATGCCGTCCAGACGTGCCGCGACAATATCCAGCATTGACGTGAACTGCGAGAACAAAAGCAGCTTGTGCCCGGAATTAACGCAGCTATCCACAAGCTCCATGCATTGCTCCAGCTTGGCGCTTTTCCCGGTGTAATTATCGTAGACCAGCGCCGGGTCGCAGCATATCTGCCGTAATCGCGTCAGCATTGCGAGGATCTTTATTTTTTCGGTGTTATCACCATTTGAAGCCGTCACCGCGGAGCGCACCTCCGCAACGTTCGCGGAATAAATTCCGCCCTGCTCCTTTTCCATTTCCGAAAGCAGCACCGTTTCCGTTTTTTCGGGAAGCTCGGTCAGCACCCCGGACTTCATCCGGCGCAGGATAAACGGCTTCACAATGCGCTGCAGCGACTGTTTCGCCTGCTCGTTTCCGTCCTTTACGACCGGGGATTCGTAGTGCTGCCGGAAATACCTGTAGCTGAAAAGATAATCCGGCATGATGTAGTCAAATATGCTCCAGAGTTCCGCAAAACTATTCTCTACCGGAGTTCCGGTCAGTGCAAACCGACAGCGGCTGTTCACGGATTTCACCGCCTTTGCCGTCTGCGTGGAGCTGTTCTTGATGTACTGCGCTTCGTCCAGAAATTCATAGCGGAATTCATGCTCCTGATACTCTGCGAAGTCCCTTGCAATAAGGGAATACGAGGTTATCACAACATCGTATTTTTCCATTTTTGCGAACTGCGCGGCGCGCTCAATTACGGAGGCGTGAAATCCGAGAGAACTTCCAGTCCGGAGAATTTCACATATTTGCTCACCGGACGAATCACCGCAGTGTAGAATGCTGCGATCTCCTTTTCGGAAATCAGCAATTCTTCCTTTAATGCGGCGTAAAGCAGCGCTCCGACTGCGTTTGTGAATTCCCTGCCGCAGACGTAAATCTGCTTTTTGTCGCTGTCGATGATAATGCAGAAATTCTGCTCTGCATTGAATATTTCTATTTTCCCCACCGGGCGCAGAAAATAGCGTCCCGTGTCAGTTTTCGCGATGTCAAAACTGATTTCCGGGTCGGAAAATTTCACGTCAAAATGACTGCGGCCGTAATTAACTCCGCTTTCCCTGACTATCTGGAAGAAGCGCACTGCGTCCTGCCCATATATCAGAAACCTGCGTTTCCTGTCGGCACCTTCTTTAAAGGTCATGAAAATACTGAATGTTAATTCAAGCAGAGCCGAGCTTTGCTCGTCCAGTACTTCCGGGCTGTGTACGAACTCCAGTTCCTTTCCGTATTTCTTGTTCAGCCTGCCCTGGAAAGCCTGATACATATCGTAAAGTAGAAGAAAAGGCTGGTACTCCCGTGCTTCCTGTGAAAGTACATGAGCTATTGGAATAACAGGCGGATGCCCGTCGATAGGTAGAATGCCCCCGGCTGAGAAACTCCGCAGATATTACTCGGATAAGACAGGCATATCGGCCGCCGCAATGGAATAAATATCCACGCAGCGTAGTGGAGTGGGCATTTATTCCATTGCATTGCTGCTCAAAATTTTTGAGTGAAATGTGTAAAGCTATATTGACAATATCATCCCTCAGACGCTCCAACAATTGCCGGGGTTTTCGATATACAAAAATGCTTCGGCAGTTCGTAACTGCCGGAGTTTGGCGTTTATCTGATGCTGTTATCGGATATCCATGTACTGCTCCACTTCTTTGTTCGTGCAGGGGTATTATAAGGCTCTGCCGCTCAATGTCAGTCTGGTCGTATTTCCACGCGCCCATGAACTTTTTAACTTCGCCGCACAGCCCCCAGCACTCGTATTCCTGCAATATCTTTATCGAATATTGTATCGCTTGCGGGCTTCTTCTATCCATATTCTGGGGGTTCAGTCAACAATTCTTTGCGTGAGATATACGAAAATCCTATTTTTATTTGTGGCGCTGACTGATATATTTACTGAAAATGCTTGAAACAAATTGATAAACCTGCTATAATATATCCGGATGGGATTTTTTGATGTTTAATAGGAGAGCCGCTATGAGTATGGAGAAAGTACGCATACACTATATTTTTCACGGAACCGTGCAGGGCGTCGGATTCCGGTATAAAGCCTGTTACAGCGCAAAAAACCGCGGCGTGACCGGTTGGGTGAGGAATTGCAGCGACGGCACGGTTGAGATGGAAGCGGAGGGCTATCCCGCCGACATAGCCGCCGTTATACGTGAGCTTGACGAACATTCCTGGGGAAATATCGAGCGCATAGAATCGGAGAATATCCCGCTTGAGGGCGGCTACGGATTTGAGATTCGATAATTATTGCGTGGCAGTCGCAATTTATGACGGAGAAAAGATGTGAAAAATATAATTGATTCAGCGGTCAGACCATATCCGGAACCACATTATTCACTTTCGCTCACTGGCAAACTGGAAGCGGTTATCGGTAAATATTTCGTTTCCGGAGAGGGAATCCCGGATAGAAGTATCTTTACCGTTTATTATAGCGAAAAAACGGCGCATGACGAATGCGTGGAGCTTGTGCCTGATAACATAATAGCATATGTAACCTCAGATTATAAGTTCGCTTTTGTATTGGAAAAGATGTTAAACAAGTTTATTTCTGATACCGCGGAATATTCGTTGTCATATTTACCCGTTAAGGACTTCATGAAAGATGAATTCTGCATTCAGACCACCGAGCAAACGCCCGGTTTTTTTAAGAGGATCGTCTGGATAAACGACGACTTTTTATATGATGTGAAGCAAGACTTTGATTTTAACACGTTCAGGCTTATTGATGATGGAATAAAATATCTGAATCCCGGGCATTTTACAATATATGAGCTTGTATCATATATCAATTCGGCTGAGCAGTCAGAGCTTATATAAAATATGCACCCCCAAAGCAAATTGGAGGTGCTTGTTTTTATCAGGTATTGTGGAGAAGCAGCTGGATATCATCCGATTTTTCGAACTGCGCCGAAGTCTGACCGAGAGTCATTCTTTGCTGACCGGAACACGCTTTACGAGTATCGCGGAAACTATCCCTACAGCCACGCCCGCAGCTATGCCGCTGACGCAGAGAATCGGGAGGTAATACACGATCTGAGCGGTTTCCATGATGAGCATGGCAACGAGTATCTGACCTGTGTTGTGCAGTATTCCTCCGATAACGCTGACCCCAACGGTTGAGAACCTGTCCCAGCGCTTCAGAAGGATCATCGCAGTGAGGCTGAGTGCGGCTCCTGCGACGCTGTACGCGAGGGTCATCACATTTCCGAAAAGAATCGCCATCCAGGCAATTCTCACCAGCGAAACAGCGACCGCTTCCTTTGCTCCCAGCTTGTACAGCGCGAATATTACCGCGATATTTGCAAGCCCCAGCTTGATTCCGGGAACTGCGAACGACAGCGGTATAAGGCTTTCAATATAGGAAAGCACCATGGCGATCGCAGCGCAGATCCCCAGCAATGCTATGGACTTGGGTTTTATTTTCATATGACCTCCTACGCGATGATGTCAACGTCCGATTCAGCTTCGGATACGATTTTAACTACCAGCTTGTTCGGAAGGCACACTATCGTTTCGCCGTCGTAGCTTATGCTGTGCTGGTTAACGCAGAGCTTGTCGGGACAGTCCGCGTCGGTCACGTCGGCTTTTCCGTCCTTTATCACCAGGGTGTTGAACCCTGTCGGGGAATTGATCGTTACACTTGTATCCACGTTCAGCGGGTATGTCGCCACCTCTTTGCCGTCCTGGACAACCACAGCGTACCCGCCGCTCTTTTTCCCGAGCTGAATTGTTCCGAATGCTATTCCCGCCGCGGCAAGAAGTACGGCTATGAGTATCAGATCATTCCTGTGTTTCTTTTCTAATGGCTTCATTCCTGCTGTTTCTCCTGAATTATATCATCATGGGGAATGCCTTCGCACTCCCCATGATGTCTGATGTTATCACTGAGCCTTGCTGAAATCTACGCTCTTGATAGCGTGTCTCGGGCAGACCTCGGTGCATGCATTGCAGCCCACGCACTTGGTGTAGTCGATTTTGGCGAAATTGTCCTCGACCTTAATTGCGCCAGCTGGGCAGGTATTCTCGCACTTCTTGCAGCCTATGCAGGAAGTCTTGCACGCCTTTACGGCTACCGCGCCCTTGTCCTTGCTGCTGCATGCGACTACTGTCTTTGCGTCAGCAGGAACAAGCCTGATTACAAAGCTCGGACATGCCCTTGTGCACATTCCGCAGCCGGTGCACTTCGCAGGGTCAACGCAGGCAACGCCGTTGTTGTTGTAAATAGCGCCGCTGGGGCAGACCTTCGCGCAGTCGCCGTAGCCAAGGCAGCCTGAGGAACATGCTCCGTCGCCGCCGTAGAACAGCTTTGCACCGGCGCATGTGGGGATACCCTTGTAATCGTACTTCGGCTTGGTATTGTCGCAGGTGCCGCTGCAGTGTACGAATGCTACCATTCTCGCAGCCGCCTCGACTGAAACGCCGAGCACTTCGCCGAGCTGAGCCGCGGCGGAAGCTCCTCCGGGAACGCACAGGTTAGCGGGCGCAGAGCCTTCCGCAAGAGCCTTCGCATAGCCGTCGCAGCCGGTAAAGCCGCAGGCTCCGCAGTTTGCGCCAGGTAAGCAGGCGCGTATTTTCTGCTCCTTTTCGTCGACCTTCACAGCAAAGAACTTCGCCGCGATTACGAGAATGAGCGCGCAGATAAGTCCGATAGCGACCAGAACTCCGACCGCGATAAGAACTGCTGATAATAATGAATCGTTCATCTTGCAGCCTCCTTACGCAAACAGCTTGTCAACTACGCCGGCAAAGCCCATGAAGCTCATGGAAACGATGGACGCAGCGGCGAGCGTGACAGGAAGTCCTTTGAAGCTCTCCGGGATATTTGCGCTGTCAAGTCTGGAGCGAACGCCGGCAAACAGCACCATAGCCAGCAGGAAGCCAAGTCCGCAGCCGAGGGAGCTTACCATGGACTCAAGGAAGCCGTAGCCGTCCTTGATGTTGTTGATGGTAACGCCGAGAACCGCGCAGTTCGTGGTGATAAGCGGGAGGTACACGCCCAGCGACTTGTGAAGCGCGGGGATATACTTCTTGAGGATTATCTCAACGAACTGTACGAGGGTAGCGATAACCAGAATGAAAACGATAGTCTGGAGGTATCCGAGACCGAGCTTATCCAGAACGAATGTCTGTATAGGCCATGTTACTGCGGTAGCTACCAGCATAACGAAGGTAACGGCAGTACCCATGCCCGCCGCCTGGTCGAGTTTTTTGGAAACTCCGAGGAAGGGGCAGATACCGAGGAACTTGTTAAGTACATAGTTGTTAACAAGTACGCTCGACATAAGTATTACAAGAAGCGCCTTGATAGTATCCATATATTACTTGGCCTCCTTTGCTGATCCGGTGTTTTCGGGGTTCTCCAGGCATGCGCCGCGGGACGGGCAGTTTGCGCAGCCGAATTCCTTCTTGCTGATCGCCTTGCCTTTGGTGATCTTGTTTACAACAGCGATAAGCACGCCGAACACGAAGAATCCGCCAGCCGCCTGGGTAAAGAACGGTATGGAGTAATCCTGAAGGAACGGGATCTTAAAGCCGAGGAAGCTTCCGGAGCCGAGGATCTCGCGGACGGTGCCCATGCAGAACAGAGCGAGGGTGAAACCGCCGCCCATTCCGATGCCGTCGAGCGCGGACTCGACAACGGTGTGCTTGCTTGCGAACATCTCAGCTCTGCCGAGAATGATACAGTTTACAACGATAAGCGCGAGGTACGTTCCGAGTGCGGTATACAGATCGGGGAGGTACGCGTTCATCAGCATCTGGATAATGGTAACGAAGCCTGCGATAATAACGATGTATGCAGGGATACGCACCTTATCGGGGATAACCTTGCGGAGCGCGGATATTGCCATGTTGGAGCAGATAAGAACTATCGCTGCTGCAATACCCATACTGAGTGCGCGTGATACTGAATCGGTCACGGCAAGGGTGGGGCAGGTTCCAAGAACCAGCACGAATACAGGGTTTTCTTTAATGAAGCCCTTTAACATAATGGAAAGCTTGCTTTGTTTCTCCATATTACTGAGCCTCCTTTACTGCGTTGAAAGCTGCTGCCACGTCAGCGGCTGCCGTTTTAACAGCGTTTGTTGTGAAGGTGCAGCCGGATACTACGAGCACGTCGTCGCCTATGCTGTCGAGCTGCTGACCCGGATATCCATTAGTGTAGGAGCTCTGGGATACAACGTCGCCATAGTACTCGGTTTCGTTGTGCGACATTACCTTGAACTTCGCGATAGTGCCGTTTTCGTCAACGATATAGAGCAGATTTACAGGACCGCCGTAACCGAATGCGGAAGCGGTCATTGCGTAGTAGGTGGCGCCTTCGCTTGTGAATGTGTACGCGCCGTTTACGGTCGACTGAACTCCAGTGGGAGTAAGTGTAACAACCTCTGCGTCCTTGTACATCTTTACGATACGGCTGATGTTCTTCTCGCTTGCCGCAGCGTATGCCCCGGCAGCGGCAGTCTTGACTGCCTCAACAACGGAAGCGTCCTCGGAAGCCGCGTCGTCAAATGACTTGCTTCCGACATAATTGCCGAATGCGTCGGTAACATATGCTACCTTGTCTGCGACCATCGCATAGCCTGTACGGTTGGAGCTTACAAACAGACCGTCTTTCTCCTCGACCTTGCATGCGCCTGTGTTGTCAAGAGAAGAAGGAAGCAGCTCGCCGATAGCCTCGGCAGCCATCTGGTCGTCGGACATTTCACCGGCGGCTACGTCAGCGACTGCGAACAGCGCGGTGTAAGCGTCCGTTACAGCGTTTCTGAACGCCGTGGAGGAGTAGGTAACTCCGGAAACCAGCTCAACGCCGGCAAGCGCGGAATCCTGACCAATGTAGCTTGCGGGGTAGTCGTCGCCGAAATTCTTTGTTTCAGCGTAGTTTGTCAGCACGATATTCTTGATGATACCGTCGGTGCCAATACCTACTGTAATTCCCATCGGGGATTCGCTGTACTGGGAAGTTGTTTCGAGGATAACAACATAGCCGAGACCGTTGTTTTCCTTGTAAATGCTCTTTACAGTCTCGGGAGCGTCGGCGGCGGGCTCGAGTTCTTCGAATCCGTCGGCGCCGGGCAGAGCCTCGGCAAAGGAGCCCTGAACAGCCTTAGCGTTGTTTTCCGCGATTACGGGAGCGGTGAAGTAGTTGACCGCAGAAAGAGCCAGCGTAACAACGAGGCAGATGACAACAAGCGAAACAACGCTCTTTACTGAATCGTTCATGCCTTAGCACCTCCAAACGGCTTGGTTCTAGTCCATCTCTCAATATAGGGAGTGAGGATATTCATAAGGAGTATGGAGAAGGAAACGCCCTCGGGGTAGCTTCCGAATACACGGATAAGTACGGTGATAAGTCCGCAGCCAACGCCGAAGATGACCTTTCCCCACGCGGTGTTAGGAGTGGTCGCGTAGTCGGTCGCCATGAAGATCGCGCCGATGAACAGACCGCCGGAAAGGATCTCAGCGACAGGATCCTGACCCAGAACGAGGGAGAACAGGAAAACCGTAGCGATGAAGACTACCGGGGTGTGCCATGTGATAACTCCGCGGATAACGAGGTAGATACCGCCGACGAGGAGCGCCAGAGCGCAGGTCTCACCGAGGGCGCCGCCGCACTTGCCGAGGAACAGGTCAAGGTATGTAGGCAGGGTTCCTTCCTGACCGCTGAGGACTCCAAGAGGAGTTGCTCCGGAAACCACATCAGCATTCTGTGGGAATACTGCGGCGGTCATGGTGCCGCTGAAGGACAGCAGCAGGAAAATTCGTGCGGTGATCGCCGGGTTTGCAAAGTTCTGACCGATGCCGCCGAACAGGCACTTTACAACGACAATAGCGAATATTGCGCCGAGAGCGGCCTGCCAGAGAGGAATAGTCGCGGGGAGATTCAGCGCGAGAAGGAGACCGGTAACGGCGGAAGAAAGGTCGCCGATGGTCTGCTCCTTCTTGCAGATGAGGTTGAATACTAATTCGGAAAGCACCGCCGCAGCCATGCAGGTGAGTATAACCATCAGGCTGCTGAATCCGAACAGGATAACCGACGCAACAGCGGCGGGAAGCAGCGCGATGAGCACGTCAAGCATGATGGAGCGTGTTGTGCGGGGTGTAAATATATGCGGAGAAGAAGTAACAGTTAACTTGCTCATTTCTTTCCCTCCTGAGGTTTATAGTTTCTTAGCATAGCCTTAGACAGCTTGTTTCTCTGAACGAGGGGCTGTCCTGTAGGACAGACGAAGGAACAGCAGCCGCACTCCATGCAGAGGTTTACCTTGAGCTTCTTCAGCTCCTCGCAGTCGCCGTCCCTGTAAGCCTTTGAAATTGCCACGGGGTTGAGGTGCAGCGGGCAGTGGGAAACGCAGTTTCCGCAGCGTATGCAGGCGGTCTGCTTCTTGGGCTGGGCGTCCTTTTCGTTGAGCGCGATTATCGCGTTTGTGTTCTTGAGGATAGGGCAGTTGGCGTCAGGAACGGCAATTCCCATCATGGGACCGCCGTAGAGGATCTTTCCGGGCTCTTCCTTGAAGCCGCCTGCAAAGTCGATCAGATCCTGAATAGATGTGCCGATAGGAACTATAACGTTCTTGGGTTCCTTGATGGCGCTGCCGTCTACGGTAACGCACTTTTCAACAAGCGGCATACCTGTCTTGCAGTACCTTGCAAGGCACGCCAGTGTAGTGCAGTTCAGAACGACTGCTCCGGCGTCCAGCGGGAGCTTACCCTCGGGAACTACCGCGCCGGTGGTGTGGTAAATCAGCACCTTTTCACCGCCCTGGGGATATACGCTCGGAAGCGGCTTTACAGTAAGGCAGGGATCCGCCGCTGCAAGTTCGTTCATCTTTGCGATGCACTCGGGCTTGTTCTTTTCGATGCCGATGATGATGTTCTTGACCTTGAGGAACTTTTCCAGGAGCGCAAAGCCCTCCTTCATGAGATCCGCCTGGTCGAGCATGGTTCTGGTGTCGCTGGTGATATACGGTTCGCACTCCGCGCCGTTGATAACAACAGCCTTTATGCGCGAAAGATCGTCGATTTTCAGCTTGACCGCAGTGGGGAATCCCGCGCCGCCAAGACCTACCAGACCGCTGTCCTTTACAGCGTTGATGAAGTCCTCGTAGGTTTCCAGCTTGGGCGGCTTGACCGCCTCGGACACCTTCATCTCGCCGTCGGATTCGATCGTGATTGCATTCACGTTGTTGCCGGAGCTTACGAGAATGGTGTCGATTTTCTTTACTGTACCGGAAACGCTGGCGTGAACAGGGGCGCTTACAAAACCGCCTGCAGTCGCGATAACATCGCCGATATCAACATGATCTCCCACCTTTACAGCGGGAACGGCAGGCGCACCGATATGCATCACAACGGGTATTGTGACGGATTTCGGTGCAGGCATTCTTACTGCCGCCATCTGCGCGGTGTTCTTCCTGTGCGGAACATGCGCGCCTTTGAGCTTGATTAGTGGCATTTGACCTAACCTCACATTCGCATTATTATTGAATAGCTGTGCCCCTTTGCACATGAGAAGGGCATACTATATTCAGTATATATCAAGATGGGTGCTTTGTCAACACCTCTCTCCATATTATACTTTTTTATATGAAAATTTTCTAAGCAATTCTGACATTTCCACTGCTTAAAAGTCAGTCGATTATCAGCTTCGCGAATCCCTCCGTGCAGTCGTAGCTTCCGTCCGGAAGAACCCATATCGCGTCGACGCCTTCAAGATTTTCCAGAAGAGCTTTGCCATCTTGAATCGTCATGTTGAACAGCGCGGTGGAAAGCGCGTCGGCTTTACCGCTGTCATTGCAGAGAATCGTCACCGAGTCAAAATAATTGAGCGGCATAAGCGTGTCCGGGTCGATTATATGGTGATAGCGCACGCCGTCGACCTCGTAATAGCGCTGGTAGTTTCCGCTGGTTACAAGAGCCATTCCGTTGAGCTTCAGCCGCACGATATACGGCTGCTCGGATTCCGTGTCGGGGTTCTGTATTCCAGCAGCCCAGTCGGAGTCGTCGTTCTTGGTTCCGATGGTGCGTACGTTTCCGCCGACATTAAGGCTGTAACCGCTGGTGACGCCTTCGCTGGCAAGAAGCTCTGCGGCTCTTTCCACGGCGTAGCCCTTTGCCGCTGCTCCGAGGTCAAGGGACATCTCCGGGTCGCTGAGGTAAACAGTTCCGGCAGCCCTGTCGATTATCAGATCGTCGATGCTGCAGTGCTCCGAAGCGCTGACCAGATCCTCCACAGGCGGAAGTTCAGCGGATTCCGGGTCGTCTATGCCCTGTTCGCGGTACTTGTGCCAGATTGACAGAACGCTTCCCATTGCAATGTTGCACTTTCCATTTGTCACGGTGTACATTTCCTTTGAGAACTCAAGCAGATCGATCAGCTTTTCGTCGACTTTTACCGGCTCGATGCCGGCGCTGCGGTTTATCGTGCGGACGTTGTTTACGCCTTCGTAACTATGATATATGTCGGTGAGCTGGTGATATTCCTCGAACAGAGAATATACTTTCTCGCAGTTCCGCGAAAAAGTTTCCTCGTCCTCCTCGTATCCGACTATCTGGGTAACAGTGTCGAAGAACTCAAGGTAGGCTTTTGAATACCGCACCTTTTCCTTTTGCATGCTGCAAGCGGAGAGATTAATGGCAGCAGCGATCACAAGAAAGGCTCCTACAGCCTTCTTGACCATACTTCTGTACATTGAAGAACTCCTATTCAAGCCAAAAAGATGAGAGGCGTACAGCCTCTCATCTTCTTGCGTCGTATCAGAACTGTCAGTTTAACCGAATTATCAGCCTACCAGGCCCATTGCCTTAACAACAGTCTGGATCATGCCGCCTACGCTCATGGTGCAGCCAGCCTTGAGGGTCTCATCGGTGGTTACAACGTGACCGTTATCGGTGGTCTCGGTGGGGATAGCGGAGATCTCAGCGCTGGTCTTGCCAGTTACGAAGGTCTCGAATGCCTGGTTCTGCTCGAACCACTCAGCGGAGATAGCGGAAGCGCTTCTCATGCCGTACTCGTCCTTCTTCTCTCTCTTGGTCTTGATCTCAGCAGTAGGATCGGAAGTGATCTCGCCTGCTTCGTCAAATGTTACCTTAGGCTGAACCTCGTCGTAGCATACTGCTGCGAGCTTGCCCTCGCCGTCAACTGCTACTGCTGCGAAAGAAGTGTACATTGCAGCGGTGCCGTCCTCGCCGTCAGCTGCGGAAGCTGTTGCAGAATTAACGGAGGTGGAAGTTGTAAGTGCGAGCTTAGCGTCGCCGGTGAAATCAGCAGCACTGTCGTCGCTGCAAGCCTTTACGGTTGCGCTGATGAAATCGCTGATGCTCATTGTGCAGCCAGCCTTAAGAGTTTCGTCGGTTGTAACGACATGACCATTATCAGTGGTCTCAACAGGGATAGCAGCTACTTCGTCAGCGGTCTTGCCAACTACATAAGCCTGTCTCTTATACACATCTCCGAGCCCACGAGACA
>ENA-UAYF01000585-UAYF01000585.1-human-gut-metagenome-genome-assembly--contig:-NODE-585-length-19066-cov-9.834254_pt1 | contig 19066 bp, 18 predicted proteins | sample MGYA00244017_ERZ654600 | MGnify/ENA primary metagenome ERZ654600 (study PRJEB26926, sample SAMN06164490) | human gut metagenome | biome: ENVO:00009003; feature: ENVO:2100002; material: ENVO:00002003... | reverse complement strand
TAAACCCATACAACGAAAGGAAAGGAATGACTATGTGTACGGTAAAGGAAATTCAGGAAGCAATCCGGGAGGATTGCCATTCCCAGCATGATATGGAATCTGCGGAGATTGACCGTGTTCTGCAAACTCTGCCATTCTCTCAGGGAAATGACCTGTTGGACAAACCGCCCATTCCCAAGCGTCCCTACCGTCGCAAAAAAAGTGAACAAAACAGCTGACTGCCACAATTCTTTTTACAGGATTGTGGCTTTTTTCATACCCTGAGAAATTTGGAAGGAGTGAGGTCAATGGCCGTATTTCGCATTGAACGAACCAGAGATTATACCGTGATGAGCAATCACCATTTACGCAACGGGAAGCTGTCCCTGAAAGCCAAGGGGCTGCTTTCCATGATGTTGTCCTTACCGGAAGACTGGAACTACACCACCAGAGGGCTTGCTGCCATCTGCAAAGAGGGCGTGGACGCGATTGGCGGTGCGCTGCGGGAGCTGGAAACTGCCGGGTACATTGTCCGCCATCAGCTGCGGGACAGGCAGGGTCGGATCAGCGATACCGAGTATGTGATCTACGAGCAGCCACAGCCGAAGAACCCGGATACGCCCCAGCCGGATACGGCTTCACCAGATACGGAAAACCCGGATATGGAGAAACCGGATACGGAAAAGCCCGCAGAATTAAATATAGAGAAATCAAATACTCAAAAATCAATTACTCATGGATCAAGTACCGATTCCATTCCCTTCCGGGAGCCAGCGGCGGCAAGACCGCCGGAACGGAAAGGAAGGGATGCGATGTCTGTTACAGAGATGGAAGAATATCGGAATTTGATTTTAGAGAACATCGAGTATGACTACCTGTGCAGGGAGTTTGCTACCTATCGGGAGGATTTAGACGAGATCGTGGAGCTGATGGTAGAAACCGTCTGTGCCAGACGCAAAACCACCCGGATCGCTGGCAGCGACTTTCCCCATGAGGTGGTGCGCTCCCGTTTTTTGAAGCTGGACAGCGAACATATCCGGTTTGTCATGGACAGCTTGCAGAAAAACACCACCGAGGTCCGCAACATGAAGCAATACCTGCTGACGGTGCTGTTCAACGCACCCACCACCATGAGCAACCACTACACTTCACAGGTCAATCACGATATGAACGCAGGCGGCTGGTAAGGCCGTCTTTTTTCACCCCACAACAACGACTTTTACAGGAGGTTACGCTATGAACCAGATGGAAATTTTCAAAAACCCGGAGTTTGGCAGTATCCGCACTTTTGAGCAGGACGGCAAAGTGCTGTTTTGCGGAAAGGATATTGCGAAAGCACTCGGATACCAACGTACCGCTGATGCCATCACAGCCCACTGCAAAGGGGTCTGCGTTTTACCGACCCCTTCTAACGGCGGTATTCAGCGAATGAAATTTATTCCCGAAGGCGATGTGTATCGCTTGATTGTTCACAGTAAGCTGCCCTCTGCGGAACGGTTTGAACGCTGGGTGTTTGATGAAGTGCTGCCCTCTATCCGCAAGCACGGGGCTTACATCACCAGAGAAAAGCTGTGGGAGGTTGCCACTTCCCCGGAAGTCATGATGAAGCTATGCTCCGACCTGCTGGCCGAGCGCGAGGAAAATGCGGCGCTGCGAGAGGAAAACGCCATGCTGGAGGGCAAGGCAGCCTTTTATGACCTGTTTATAGACCTGAAGCACAGCACCAATCTCCGTACCACCGCCAAGGAACTGGTTGTGCCGGAGCGTCGGTTTGTCCACTTCCTGCTGGAACAGCGGTTTGTGTACCGCGCCCCGTCCGGGAATGTACTGCCTTATGCAAAGCCCGCCAACGACGGTCTGTTCACCGTCAAGGACTACTGCAACCACGGGCATACCGGCTCCTATACGCTGGTAACGCCCCAGGGCAAGCTCTTTTTTGCCCAGCTGCGGGACAGTATCCTGCTGATGATATGATGATGCGGTATCTTCTGCGGCGGCTGGTGGTTCCGCCTTAAATTTTCTGACCCATCCCTGCAAAATCTGCGGAAAGGAGGCGTTATCCCATGCAGGAAGAAGTGGAAAACAGGACTTTAACGCTGGTAGTCAACGGCACAAAGTTCACCGGGCGGCTGTTTAAGGCCGCCATTTGTAAATACCTTGCCCACTGCAAGGAAAAGAAGCTGAATAAGCAGCGAAAACGGGAAATCCCAGTCAAACCCCAGGGCAAGCAGACGGTCAAGCAGCTTGTAGGGCAGAATCAGGGCGTATCCAACATTGAGATCACCGACCCCTCCATCAAGGAGTTTGAAAAGATTGCCCGGAAATACGGTGTGGATTATGCGGTGAAAAAAGACCGCAGCACCTCCCCGCCCAAGTATCTGATCTTTTTCAAAGGTCGGGATGCGGATGCGCTGACCGCCGCCTTTACCGAGTACACCGGCAAAAAAGTGAAAAAAGCAGAGAAAACAGAGCGTCCGTCTGTGCTGGCAAAGCTGAACCAGTTCAAAGAGCTGGTCAAAAATGCCGTGGTGGACCGCACCAGGCGAAAGGAGCTGGAACGATGAAAAAGCAGCTTGACATCAAAAAGCTCCTGATTTTGAACCTGCCCTATATTCTGATGGGCTTGTTTGCCACCAACTTCGGGGAAGCATGGCGTATGGCACAGGGCGCGGACGCTTCAGCAAAAATGCTCTCGTTCTTCTCCACGCTGCCGGTGGCACTGGCAAGCTGGTGGCCCAGCCTATACCCGTTGGACCTGCTGGTGGGAATCTGCTGCGGCGGTGGGCTTCGGCTGGCGGTATATCTGAAAAGTAAAAATGCTAAGAAATACCGCCACGGCATGGAGTATGGTTCTGCCCGATGGGGAACCCATGAGGACATCGCCCCTTATGTGGACCCGGTTTTCCAGAACAATGTGATTCTGACGAAAACCGAGAGCCTGACCATGAACAGCCGCCCCAAGGACCCCAAGACTGCCAGAAACAAAAATGTGCTGGTGATTGGCGGCTCCGGTTCCGGTAAAACCCGATTCTGGCTCAAACCGAACCTGATGCAGATGCACAGCTCCTATGTGGTCACAGACCCCAAAGGTACGATTTTGGTGGAGTGCGGTAAAATGCTCCAGCGCGGTACGCCGAAAATGCGTCCCAAGCTGGGCAAGGACCACCAGCCACTAAAGGACCGGCACGGCAATCCGGTCTATGAGACCGTAAAGGGCAAAAACGGCAAAGTGGTCTATGAGCCTTATCGCATTAAGGTTCTCAATACCATCAACTTCAAAAAGTCCATGCATTACAATCCTTTTGCCTATCTGCACAGCGAAAAGGACATTTTGAAGCTGGTTACGACTTTAATTGCGAACACCAAGGGCGAGGGCAAAGCCGGGGATGATTTCTGGGTCAAGGCAGAAACGCTTTTGTACTGCGCCCTCATCGGGTATATCCACTATGAAGCCCCGGTGGAGGAACAGAATTTTTCCACCCTCATCGAGTTCATCAACGCGATGGAAGTCCGGGAGGATGACGAGGAGTTCAAAAACCCCGTGGACCTGATGTTTGACGCACTGGAAGCAGAAAAGCCTAATCATTTTGCCGTCCGCCAATATAAAAAATACAAACTGGCCGCCGGCAAAACAGCAAAGTCGATTTTGATCTCCTGCGGTGCGCGCCTTGCCGTGTTCGATATTGCCGAGCTGCGGGAGGTCACTTCCTACGACGAGCTGGAGCTGGACACTCTGGGAGACCGGAAAACTGCCCTGTTCCTCATTATGAGCGATACGGATGACAGTTTTAACTTTCTGATCTCCATGTGCTACACCCAGCTTTTCAATTTGCTCTGCGAAAAAGCCGACGATGTGTACGGTGGGCGGCTGCCGGTTCATGTACGGTGCCTCATCGATGAGTGCGCCAACATCGGCCAGATACCAAAGCTGGAAAAGCTGGTGGCTACCATCCGAAGCCGTGAGATCTCCGCTTGTCTGGTGTTGCAGGCGCAAAGCCAGCTCAAAGCCATTTACAAGGACAACGCCGATACCATCATCGGCAATATGGATACCTCCATTTTCCTGGGCGGCAAGGAGCCGACTACGCTCAAGGAGCTGGAAGCTGTACTTGGGAAAGAGACCATCGACACTTACAACACCGGTGAGAGCCGTGGGCGGGAAACCTCTCACTCGCTCAACTATCAAAAATTGGGAAAAAGTCTGATGAGCCAGGACGAGCTGGCCGTTATGGACGGCGGCAAGTGCATCCTCCAGCTGCGCGGTGTGCGTCCTTTTCTTTCGGATAAGTACGACATCACCAAGCACCCCAATTTCAAATACACAGCCGACGCAGACGAAAAGAACGCTTTTGACATTGAGGCGTTCCTGTCCACCCGGCTGAAACTCAAGCCCAATGAGGTCTGCGATGTGTACGAAGTGGATACTCAGGGCGCGTAAATCTGTTCCGCTGAGAAGGGAGTGATTTTATCTATTCGCCGCAACTGCCCCGTAATGGGGCCATTGGCGTACAAGGCGGACAGTCACCAAAAAATAATGAAAAAGGAGGACAGCCGGAATCAGCCCCCGGAAACCGGGCGGCGGATTGTCCGGTTTTTGTATGCCTATGAATGACTGAAACTTTATCAAAACGATTCCGGCTAACTATAATTTATGGCATTTTTTAATCAGGCAATCACCGTTTTGCAGACTCTCGTTATCGCTCTGGGCGCTGGTCTTGGCATCTGGGGTGTCATCAACCTGCTGGAAGGTTACGGAAATGACAATCCCGGCGCTAAAAGCCAAGGCATGAAGCAGCTCATGGCTGGCGCTGGCGTCGCCGTGGTCGGCATGGTCCTCGTACCCCTGCTCTCCGGTCTGTTTACCGTCTAAACTGTCCCTGGAAAATCCTTGCCCCTCCCGTAATAATCGGGAGGGGCTGAAAGGAGGTCGCACTGTATGGATTTTCTGCTGGACGCGCTTACTGAGTGGCTCAAGGAAATGCTGGTAGGCGGCATTATGGGAAACCTGTCCGGGATGTTCGATTCTGTAAACCAGCAGGTCGGAGATATATCCGTGCAGGTTGGGCAAACACCGCAGGGCTGGAACGGCGGTATTTTCAACATGATCCAGAACCTCTCCAACTCCATTATGGTTCCCATCGCCGGTGTGATTCTGGCGATTGTAATGACGCTGGAACTAATCCAGATGATTACCGATAAAAACAACCTGCATGATGTGGATACCTGGATGATTTTCAAGTGGGTATTCAAGTCAGCCGCAGCCATACTCCTTGTCACAAATACATGGAATATCGTCATGGGCGTGTTCGATATGGCGCAGAGCGTGGTGGCACAGGCATCCGGGATCATTTCTTCGGATGCCGCCATTGATATTTCCTCTGTCCTTACGGACATGGAACCCCGGCTGATGGAAATGGATTTGGGTCCGCTGTTCGGGCTTTGGTTCCAGAGTATGTTTATCGGCGTTACCATGTGGGCGCTGTATATCTGCATTTTCATCGTGATTTATGGCCGTATGATAGAAATTTACCTTGTGACATCCGTTGCGCCCATCCCCATGGCTGCCATGATGGGCAAGGAATGGGGCGGCATGGGCCAGAACTATCTGCGCTCCCTGCTGGCGCTGGGATTCCAGGCATTTCTCATTATTGTATGTGTGGCGATTTATGCCGTACTGGTGCAGGACATCGCTACGGAGGAAGATGTGATTATGGCGATCTGGAGCTGTGTGGGCTATACGGTTTTATTGTGTTTTACCCTCTTTAAGACCGGAAGCCTTGCAAAAGCTGTATTCCAGGCTCATTAAGGAGGAGGGAGTTTCTATGGCCTATGTACCCGTACCCAAAGACCTGACGAAAGTCAAAACCAAGGTTGCTTTCAACTTAACCAAGCGGCAGTTAGTCTGCTTCGGCGGAGGGGCGCTTTTGGGCGTACCGCTGTTCTTTCTGCTCCGTGGCTCTGCCGGAAACAGTACGGCAGCCCTGTGCATGATGTTCGTGATGCTGCCCTTCTTCCTGCTGGCGATGTATGAAAAGCATGGTCAGCCGTTGGAAAAGATCGTGGGCAATATCATCCGCGTCACGGTGATCCGCCCCAGGCAGCGCCCCTACCGCACCAATAACTTCTATGCCGTGTTGCAGCGGCAGGCAAATCTCGACGAGGAGGTGTCACACATTGTTTACGGCAATCAAACGCTGGCTGCACCGGCTGTTCGAAAAAAACGAGGAAAAAGCTGTGCAGCCGGTCAAAACAAAGAAAAAGCTGTCCCGCGCCGACAGAAAGCAGATTGAAGCGGCCATTGCCCGTGCCAACCGCACGGACAAAAAGGAAAAATCGGCACAGGACAGTATCCCTTATGAACGAATGTGGCCGGACGGTATCTGCCGGGTATCAGACGGTCACTACACAAAAACCATTCAATTTCAGGACATCAACTATCAGCTCTCACAGAACGAGGATAAAACCGCGATCTTCGAGGGCTGGTGCGATTTCCTCAACTACTTCGACAGCTCGATTCAGTTTGAGCTGTCTTTTTTGAACCTTGCAGCATCGGAGGAAACCTTTGCCCGCGCCATCAACATCCCTCTCCAGGGGGACGATTTTGACAGCATCCGCATCGAATACATGACCATGCTGCAAAACCAGCTGGCAAAGGGAAACAACGGCCTGATCAAAACCAAGTATCTTACCTTTGGCATTGACGCGGACAGCATCAAGGCGGCCAAGCCCCGTCTGGAGCGCATTGAGACCGACATTCTCAATAACTTCAAGCGGCTGGGCGTGGCGGCGGAAACGCTGGACGGAAAAGCGCGGCTTGCTCAGCTGCATGGTATCTTCCACATGGACGAGCAGCTGCCGTTCCGGTTTGAGTGGGGCTGGCTCCCCACCAGCGGTCTGTCCACCAAGGACTTTATCGCCCCCAGCTCCTTTGAGTTCCGCACCGGCAAGCAGTTCCGCATGGGCAAGAAGTACGGAGCCGTCAGCTTCGTACAAATTTTGGCCCCAGAGCTGAATGACCGGATGCTGGCTGATTTTCTGGATATGGAATCCAACCTGATTGTCAGCCTGCACATCCAGTCGGTGGATCAAATCAAGGCCATCAAGACGGTCAAGCGAAAAATCACCGATCTGGATAAATCCAAAATCGAGGAACAGAAAAAGGCTGTCAGAGCAGGGTACGACATGGACATCATTCCCTCCGACCTTGCCACTTATGGTGTCGAGGCCAAAAAGCTCTTGCAGGATTTGCAGAGCCGCAACGAGCGAATGTTCCTTGTGACCTTTCTGGTGCTGAACACCGCAGATAATCCCCGCCAGCTGGATAACAATGTGTTCCAGGCAAGCTCCATCGCGCAGAAATACAACTGCCAGCTGACAAGGCTGGACTTCCAGCAGGAAGAAGGGCTGGTGAGCTGCCTGCCTTTGGGTCTCAATCAGATCGAAATTCAGCGGGGGCTGACCACCAGTTCCACGGCTATCTTTGTGCCGTTCACCACACAGGAATTATTCCAGAACGGTAAAGAAGCTCTGTACTACGGCATCAACGCCCTGTCCAACAACCTTATCATGGTGGACCGCAAGCTGCTGAAAAACCCCAATGGCCTGATTCTCGGTACGCCGGGTTCCGGCAAGTCCTTCAGCGCCAAGCGCGAGATCGCCAACTGCTTCCTGCTGACTTCCGACGAGGTGGAAATCCTGGACCCGGAAGCGGAATATGCCCCTCTGGTAGAACGCCTGCATGGGCAGGTTATCAAAATTTCGCCCACTTCCACCAACTATATCAATCCGATGGACCTGAACCTGGACTACTCGGATGATGAAAGCCCGCTGTCCCTCAAGTCCGACTTCATTCTCAGCCTGTGCGAGCTGATCGTGGGCGGCAAGGAGGGCTTGCAGCCAGTACAGAAAACCATCATCGACCGCTGTGTGCGGCTGGTCTATCAGGACTATCTCAACGATCCGCGCCCGGAGAATATGCCCATTCTGGAGGATTTGTATAATCTCTTGCGGACGCAGGAGGAAAAGGAAGCGCAGTACATCGCCACAGCGCTGGAAATCTATGTGACCGGCTCTCTCAATGTGTTCAACCACCGGACCAATGTGGACATCAACAACCGTATCGTCTGCTATGACATCAAGGAGCTGGGCAAGCAGCTGAAGAAAATCGGGATGCTGGTGGTACAAGATCAGGTGTGGAACCGCGTCACCATCAACCGCGCCGCCCATAAGTCCACCCGTTACTACATTGACGAGATGCACCTGCTGCTGAAAGAGGAACAGACCGCCGCCTATACGGTGGAGATTTGGAAGCGATTCCGTAAATGGGGCGGTATTCCGACCGGTATCACGCAGAACGTCAAAGACCTTTTGAGCAGTCGTGAGGTTGAGAACATCTTTGAGAACTCCGACTTCGTGTATATGCTCAATCAGGCTGGCGGAGACCGGCAGATTCTTGCCAAGCAGCTGGGTATTTCCCCGCACCAGCTATCCTATGTGACCCACTCCGGCGAGGGTGAAGGACTGCTGTTCTATGGCTCCACCATCCTGCCGTTTGTGGACCACTTCCCCAAGAACACCGAATTGTACCGTATCATGACCACCAAACCGTTGGACTTAAAAAAGGAGGATGAACAGCATGACAAAGAAAGAAATTGAAAAAGGCGCAGGTCTGCTTCTGGCCGCTGTCAGCGGCTGTGAGCAGATGGTAGAGCTGCTTCGCGCCGCCGTCCATTACTGCTATGATCAGGAAAAGACAGCAAAAAAACTCACGCCCAAGGGCTATGCCGGATTTACCCGGATTCACCATATCTGGACAGAGGGCATACCGGATGTTCCCAAGCTGTTTATTGGCAGCCCAATTCAGGATCGGGACATGGCAAGAGGAACCCTGATGGCGCTTTTCCTGTCCACAACGGTCTTTCCAGCAGAAACCATTCAGATTCCGGTATATGCGGAAACCTGTGTGTTGCTGGATGACCTGATGGCGGGTGGCTGGTATGCGTAAGGAACCGCGCCTGCACTTTACAGACGAGGAACGCGCTGATCCGGCGCTGGAAAAGCCTATCCGTAAAGCAGACCGGGCCGCCGTCAAAGCAGACAAGGCGCAGGCGAAAATCCCCAAAAAGCAGGTGCGGCAAAAAACGGTTGACCCTAAGACCGGCAAAGTGACCACCAAACTGGTGCTGGAGGACAAGAAAAAGCCGCCCTCCAAGCTGTCCCATGCGGTCCGGGATGCTCCGGGAGATGCGGCGCTGGGAAAACTCCACAAGGAAATCCGTGAAACGGAACAGGACAATGTGGGCGTGGAGAGCGCCCACAAGTCCGAGGAAGCTGTTGAAACCGGTGCGCGGCTGGTCCGGGAAGGCTACCTCAGCCACAAGCTGAAGCCATACCGCAAGGCGGCACAGGCAGAACAAAAGCTGGAAAAGGCCAATGTAAACGCCCTGTACCAGAAATCTTTGCGAGAAAATCCCCAGCTCGCCAGCAATCCCATCTCCCGCTGGCAGCAAAAACAGGCCATTAAAAAGGAATATGCCGCTGCCAAGCGCGCCGGTCAAGCTGCCGGGAATACCGCCAGCACCGCAAAAAAGACCGGCAAGGCCGCCAAGACGGTCAAGGAAAAGGCACAGCAGGCCGGAGCATTTGTTATGCGCCACAAAAAAGGCTTTTTGCTTGTGGGCGCGATTTTTCTGCTCATCTGCCTGCTGCTCAACACCATGTCCTCCTGCTCCATGATGGCGCAGAGCATTGGTTCTGCCATTTCCGGCTCCACCTATCCGTCAGATGACCCGGAACTTGTGGCGGTGGAGGCCGATTACGCCGCCAAGGAAGCGGCGCTGCAAGCTGAGATCGACAACATTGAGATCAGCCATCCGGGATATGACGAATACCGTTATGACCTGGATATGATCGGGCATGACCCCCATGAGTTGGCGGCTTATCTGTCTGCTGTGTTGCAGGGCTATACTCGCCAGAGCGCACAGGCGGAGCTGGAGCGTGTGTTTGATGCACAGTATCAGCTTACGCTCACCGATGAAGTCGAGGTGCGCTACCGGACGGAAACCCGAACGGACGGCGATGGCAACAGCTATACCGTTGAGGTTCCCTACAACTACTACATCCTCAATGTGAAGCTCACCAGCAAGCCTATATCCTCTGTGGCTTCGGAACTGCTGACCCCGGAACAGCTGGAGATGTATCAGGTGTACCGGCAGACGCTGGGCAACAAGCCGCTGATTTTCGGCGGCGGTTCCACAAATACCAGCGATTCCGAGAGTTTGGATGGTGTGGAATTTGTCAACGGCACACGCCCCGGCAACCCGGAGCTGGTGGAGCTGGCGAAGCGGCAGGTGGGAAATGTGGGCGGTCAGCCTTACTGGAGCTGGTACGGCTTCAATTCCCGCGTGGAATGGTGCGCCTGCTTTGTGTCCTGGTGCTACGGCCAGATGGGGCTGCCTGAACCGCGCTTTGCGGGCTGTCAGTCCCAGGGTGTACCCTGGTTCCAGTCACATGGACAATGGGGCGCGCGGGGCTATGACAATCTGGCCCCCGGCGACGCCATCTTCTTCGATTGGGACCTGGACGGCAGCGCCGACCATGTGGGCATCGTCATCGGCACAGACGGCAGCCGGGTTTATACCGTCGAGGGAAACAGCGGCGACGCCTGCAAAATCAGAAGCTACGACGCGAACTACGAGTGCATCAAGGGCTACGGTCTGATAAACTGGTGACAAATCTTTTGATAAGGAGTGATTGATTATGGCTACGAAAATTGAACGCATTGACCGGGAAATTACGAAAACCCGTGAGAAAATCGCAGAGTATCAGGAAAAGCTGAAAACGCTGGAAGCGCAGAAAACCGAAGCGGAAAATCTGGAGATCGTCCAGATGGTGCGCGCCCTGCGTATGACCCCGGAGCAGTTAAGCACCATGCTGTCAGGCGGCACGCGCCCCGGTATGGCTGCCCATGACGAACAGGAGGACACCGCCCATGAAGAATAAGAGAATTTTTAAGACCCTTTCCGCTCTCTGCGCCGCATTGGTGCTGATGGGCGGTTTTTCTGTCACCGCTTTTGCTCAGGGGGCGGAACAGCCCCCGGCAGAGGACGCCACCAACGATGAAAATGTGGTGGTGGAAGAAACCGAGGACAGTCCTGCCCTGACCCCGGAGGGCAACGCTGCTCTGGTGGATGATTTCGGCGGTAACAAGCAGCTGATTACCGTCACCACCAAGGCGGGCAACTACTTTTACATCCTCATTGACCGGGCCAACGAGGACAAGGAAACCGCTGTCCATTTCTTAAATCAGGTGGATGAAGCTGACCTGATGGCGCTGATGGAGGATGGGCAGTCCGCCGAGAAACCGCCCGCTGTCTGCAACTGCACGGAAAAATGTGAAGCCGGTGCGGTCAACACCAAATGCGAGGTGTGCAGTACGGACATGACCGGCTGTACCGGCAAGGAACCAGAGCCGGAAACACCGGCGGAACCTGCGGAGCCAGAGAAAAAAGAACCCGCAGGGCTAAACCCAGCTATCCTGCTGCTGGTGCTGGCTGTGATGGGCGGCGCTGCCTTTGCCTACTTCAAATTCATTAAGGGTAAAGCCAGTCACAAAAACAGCGGCAATCCAGACGATTATGACTATGAGGATGGCGAGGAACTGCCGGACGAGGAAGAAATCGAACTGGAGGACGAGGAATCGGACGAACTGGACGCTGACAGGGGCGGCGGTGAGGAAAGTGAGGATGAGACCCCGTGACCCGGTTTACCGACAGCCCCTATGAACGCATGATGACACGCAGGCCGGAGGGCGGGAAGGACACTTCCCGTCCTCTCTCTTTGCCCAAAAGCCACCCCTGCTATGGTTGTGGGAATTATGGCCAGCCTTGCGTGGGAGTCTGCCACCGTGAGATGGAACGATGGCTCAAAGAAAGGAAACGAAAAAAATGAGTATTCTGATTACATTTATCAAGCTGCTTGCAGTTTTTGACCTGTTGGTGATCGCCGTGTATTTTGGCAGCGACATTCTCTCAACTGTGTGGAGCAAATTTCGGAAAAAGCCCACACGGGAGGAACCCTTTGATTTCTCCCTGGACGCCGCAGCGGTTCCCTTGTCCATAGATTCCATCCGTCAGCTTTATTCAGGAGACGCGGTGGATTTTGTGGAAGAAACGCTCCTGCCGGATGCCGCACAGACAATGGCGGTTTTGACAGACCGGGAACAGACAGCCGCCCGCCTGCTCTTATCCGCATTGGTAGGCTTTCTGGCAGAAGAAGCCCCGATGGATGAACGGAGCTTCCCTATGGTGATGGAACTTCTGAACTGCATGGAGGGTGAAAAAGAGGACGGCTGCCAGGACCCGGTGGATATTTTGTTTGAGGAAACCGTCCACCGTACCCGCCGCCATGAGGAATATTACAGCAATTATCAACGCTACCGGCTGATGCAGGTGGATAAAACCCGTGTCGTTCTGGCTTGCCGTATCCTTATCAACGATCTGCTGGGGAAACTGTACCGCTATGACTACCGGTTCGGCTATGACCTGCTGCTGGATGAGGAAAACAGCATTGAGAAAAAACTGCACACGCCTGTGCGGGAAGAATGGGAGGATGAAGATGATGGGATATAAACTGGTAATCGCTGAAAAACCGTCTGTTGCCCAAAGTCTGGCCGCCGTGATCGGCGCGACTGTCCGCAAGGACGGCTATCTGGAGGGAAACGGCTGGCGGGTCAGCTGGTGTGTGGGCCACCTGGCTGGACTGGCCGATGCCGATGTATATAACCCGGACTATGCCAAGTGGCGCTATGACGATCTGCCCATCCTGCCGGAACACTGGCAGATGGTGGTGGGTAAAGACAAGAAGAAACAGTTTGCTGTGCTGAAGCAGCTGATGAATGCCCCGGATGTGACCGAGGTGGTAAACGCCTGTGATGCCGGACGCGAGGGTGAGTTAATTTTCCGCAGCGTCTATGAGCTGGCGAGATGCCAAAAACCCATGAAGCGGCTCTGGATTTCCTCGATGGAGGATTCCGCCATCCGGGAGGGCTTTGCGAACCTGCGCCCCGGTGCGGACTATGACGGCCTGCGGGATGCGGCTCTCTGCCGCGCCAAGGCGGACTGGCTGGTGGGTATCAACGCCACAAGACTGTTTTCCGTGCTGTACCACCGTACCCTCAACATCGGGCGCGTCATGTCTCCAACGCTGGCGCTCATCGTCCAGCGGGAAGCCGAGATCGACACCTTCAAGCCGGTTCCATTCTACACAGTCACGCTGGAACTGCCCGGTTTTTCCTTTTCCGGGGAGCGCATGGCGGACAAAGCCGCCGCCCAGCAGCTGAAAACCGCCTGTCAGGGTGCAGATGTGACGGTCAAAAAGGTGGAGCGCCGCGACAAATCGGAAAAGCCGCCCGCCCTCTATGACCTGACTACCCTCCAGCGTGACGCCAACCGGCTGCTGGGATTTACCGCCCAGCAAACCCTGGACTATCTGCAAAACCTGTATGAAAAGAAGCTCTGCACCTATCCCCGCACGGACAGCCGATATTTGACGAGTGATATGGCTGAAAGCCTGCCTGTGCTGGTCAATCTGGTTGCCAACGCCATGCCGTTTCGCAAAGGGATCGCCATTTCCTGTGATGCAGCTCAGGTCATCAACGATAAGAAAGTGACCGACCACCATGCGGTGATTCCTACCCGCAATCTCCAAAACGCCGACCTGTCCGGTCTGCCGGTGGGTGAACGGATGATTTTGGAACTGGTAGCCTTGCGTCTGCTGTGCGCGGTGGCGGAACCGCATACTTACTCAGAAACTGCTGTCACCGTGGCGTGTGCCGGTGCGGAGTTTACCACCAAGGGCAAAACGGTGAAGCGCCCCGGCTGGCGGGCGCTGGACGCTTCCTACCGTGCTGCGCTGAAAAATGCGGAGCTGGACAAGGAAAACGAGGACAAGGCTCTGCCTGAATTAACCGAAGGACAGACTCTTCCCCTGTCCGGCGCTACCGTCAAGGATGGCAAAACCAGCCCGCCCAAACACTTCACCGAGGATACGCTGCTTTCCGCGATGGAAACTGCCGGGAAAGACGATATGCCGGAGGATGCGGAACGTCAGGGTTTGGGAACCCCAGCCACCCGCGCCGGTATCCTGGAAAAGCTGGTGTCCACCGGCTTTTTGGAGCGCAAAAAGAGTAAGAAAGCCGTGCAGCTCATGCCATCCAAAGATGCGGTGTCCCTGATTACCGTTCTGCCGGAACAGCTGCAATCGCCCCTGCTGACCGCTGAATGGGAACACCGTTTAAGCGAGATCGAGCGCGGCGAGCTGTCCCCGGAGGAGTTTCTGGATGGGATCAGCACCATGCTGAAAGATCTGGTGGGGACTTATCAGGTCATCAAGGGAACCGAGTACCTGTTCTCTCCACCCCGTGAGGTGGTGGGTAAATGCCCCCGCTGCGGCGGTGAAGTTGCAGAGCTGCAAAAAGGGTTCTTCTGCCAGACAGAATCCTGCAAATTTGCCATCTGGAAAAACAACAAATGGTGGGCCGCCAAGAAAAAGCAGCCCACCAAGGCCATTGTGACGGCGCTGCTCAAAGATGGTCGCGCAAGGATCACCGGCTGCTATTCCGAAAAGACCGGCAAGACCTATGACGCCACGGTGGTTCTGGAGGACGATGGGCGGTACGCCAACTTCAAGCTGGAATTTGACCGGCAGAAAGGCGGTGCAAAATGAAGCTCTCCCTTTATGAACAGGAAACCATTCTCCTCTACAATCAGGCCGAGGACACCGCCGAAGTTTATACCCATGACCGAAAACTGATGGAGAAACTGACCCGCCTTTCCAAAAAGAACCCGGAACAGGTTTGCAAAAAGGATAAGCACAATTTTACAGTCCCCAAACGCTGTGTGTCCGTCCGGGAGCCATACAGCGCCGAGCGCCGCAAGGCTGCCAGTGAACGGGCCAAGGCTGCCGGGTACAGGCCGCCCATCCCCAAACCGAAAACTGATTGACGATGGGCGCAAATGTATTTGAGATAGTCAAGCAGTCTGTCACCGTCCGGGAAGCCGCAGAACGATATGGGATTGAGGTCAAAAGGGGCGGCATGGCCTGCTGTCCCTTTCACGATGACAAAAATCCCAGCATGAAGCTGAACGAGGAATATTTCTACTGTTTCGGCTGCGGAGCCACCGGCGATGTGATAGACCTGACCGCCCGGCTCTACAACCTGTCCCCCAAGGAAGCCGCCGAGAAGCTGGCGCAGGATTTTGGCCTTATCTATGACGGTCAGGCTCCTCCCCGGCGCTATGTCCGGCAGAAAACCGAGACGCAGAAGTTTCAGGAGAACCGGGATCATGCCTTTCGGGTTCTGGCGGACTACTTCCATCTGCTCCGCAAGTGGGAAACGGGCTACACACCCAAAACACCGGAGGCCCCCATGCACCCTCGTTTTTTAGAGGCGGTGCAGCAAAAGGATTATATCGGCTATCTGCTGGATTCTTTTCTGGAGGACAGCCCGGAGGAACAAAAGCTATGGATCGCTGAACATCAATCAACAATCGCCAATTTAGAGAGGAGAGTGAAAATCATGGCTGATAAGCCCACCAACCGGGAACGGTTGCAGGAAATCACGGCGGGTATCGAACAGGGCATCAAGGAGCTGTTCGAGAGTGAAAAGTATATGCGCTATCTGTCCGTTATGTCCAAGTTCCACCGTTATTCGGTCAACAACACCATGCTCATCTATATGCAGAAGCCGGAAGCTACGCTGGTGGCTGGATTCAACAAGTGGAAAAATCAGTTTGCGCGCCATGTGAAAAAGGGCGAGCATGGCATCACCATCATCGCCCCCACGCCCTATAAAAAGAAAATCGAGGAAATGAAGCGTGACCCGGATACCCATGCCCCCATTCTGGATGCAGACGGTAAGGCGGTCATGGAGGAAAAGGAAATCGAGATTCCCATGTTCCGCCCGGTCAAAGTGTTCGATGTAAGCCAGACGGACGGTAAGCCCTTGCCGGAGCTGGCCTCCAGCCTTTCGGGGACTGTGCCGCACTATGAAGCGTTTCTGGAAGCCCTGCGGTGCTCTGCCCCGGTTCCTATTGAGTTTGAGCCGATGGCTGGCAACATGGACGGCTATTTTTCACCCGACCAGCAGCGCATCGCCATCCGGGAAGGCATGAGCGAGGTACAGACCGTTTCCGCCACTGTCCATGAAATCGCACACAGCAAGCTCCATAATCAGAAAAAGATTCAGATTGACAATGACCAGCAATATCAGGAGGTGGAGTTGTTTGAGAAACCCGCCCTGTTTTCCAATGGGCGTATTTCCCATGATGATCTGCCCGAAGGCGTTTATTGCTATGACCTGCGCGGTTCGGATGATGACCCCGGTTTCCCGATTTGTGTTGAGGAAAGAGTGGTGGTGAACCACGCTGGTTCTGTTATTTTGACTGCTCCGTTAGAATTTTCAGAAGAAGGCAGGCTGTATTTTACAGATGAGAACGGACTGAATTTTAACGGCGGTATGCTTACCCTCTCGCAGTTTTTGCAAGAACAGAAAAAAGACCGTCGCACAGAGGAAGTCGAAGCAGAAAGCATTTCCTATGCAGTCTGCCAGTATTTCGGCATCCAGACCGGGGAAAACAGTTTCGGTTACATCGCTTCCTGGTCCAAGGGCAAGGAACTGAAGGAGCTGCGAGCCAGTCTGGAAACCATCAACAAGACTTCCTGTGAGCTGATTAACGACATCGAGCGTAACTACAAGGAAATCTGCAAGGAGCGCGGCATTGACCTGACCGCCAAACAGGAGCCGGAACAGGCGGATATACCGCAGGAAGCCCTGTTTCTTCTGAACGATGCCACCTATCTGCATATTCAGCCGTGCGATACCGGCTGGGACTATACCCTCTATGACAAAGAAACCATGAAAGAACTGGACGGCGGCCAGCTGGATACCCCAGAACTGTCCCGTTCCGCCGCTGTCCAGCAGATTTGTGAGGGGCTGGAACTGGAAAATCCGTCTGTTCAGGATGCCCCGCTGTCTATGATTGAGACCTTGCAGGATGCAGCCTGTCAGCAGATGCAGGAACAGGTCAGCCAGCAGAGCGCAGAAACTGCCGCCACCCAGCTGCCGGATGCTCAGGAGCAGGCATTGGACGAGTACCCCATGCCCGACAGCGAGGTATCTGTTTCGGATATGCAGGAATACGGCTACTTTTACGATGGGATGCTGCCTGTCACCAGAGAACGGGCGCTGGAACTGGACGCTGCCGGGTTGACCGTCTATATCCTCCATGAAGATAACACGGAAAGCATGGTGTTTGACACCGAGGAAATCATGGAGCATGGCGGGCTTTTCGGCGTGGAACACGAGGAATGGGAGCAAAGTCCGGCGTTCCATGAAAAGGTGCTGGAACGGCAGGAACGACAGATGGAGCGAGAGCAGGCATTTCTTGCCCATGAGGGCAGCTGCTTTGCCATTTATCAGGTTAACCGGGACGATCCGCAGAATGTGCGGTTTATGAATCTGGACTGGCTGCAATCGCACAATCTGGCTGTGGACCGAAACAATTATGACCTGATCTACACCGCCCCGTTGCACGGTTCCGGCAGCGCCATGGAGCAGCTGGAAACGCTGTATGAGCAGTTCAACCTGCAAAAACCGGTGGATTTTCACAGCCCGTCCCTGAGCGTCAGCGACATCGTTGCCATCAAGCAGGACGGTAAGGTATCCTGTCATTACTGCGACAGCGTTGGTTTCACCGAGATTCCCGGATTCCTGCCGGACAATCCGCTGAAAAACGCGGAAATGATGCTGGAGGATGACTACGGCATGATTGACGGCATCATCAACAACGGTCCAAAGGAGCTGACCGTGGCGCAGCTGGAACAGCAGGCCCGCAGCGGCCAGCCTATTTCCCTCACGGATTTAGCGGAAGCTGTCCACCGGGAGGAACGGGACAAGAAAAAGTCCGTCATGGAGCAGCTGAAAAACCAGCCCAAGGCGGAACACAAAAAGACAGCGCCTAAAAAGAGCGCGGAAAGGGAGCTTTGATATGGGAAACTTCACGTTTGAGGAAATGAACCTGCTTTGTATCTACAACACCGGCAGCCGCACCGGGCTGATGGAGGCTCTGACTGAGATGCGCGGCGAACTTTCGCCGGAGGAAACGGAACTGCGGGAGCTGACAGACAGCGCCCTGATGAAGCTCCAGGCTATGAGCGACGATGCGTTTGCTCAGCTGGAACTGTACCCGGATTTTGATGAATAAGCATTTCATAAACACCCAACGGGGCGGCGCAAAATGCCGCCCCATTTCCATTTAACACGAAGGGAGGACAATAACCATGCCATCCAAAACAGAATTTTACCGGCAGATGGCCGACCATGTGGCAACCCAGCTCACCGGCAGCTGGCAGGAGTGGGCGGGGTTTCTGACCACCGCTGCCCGTCTTTACAAGTATCCATTCCATGAACAGCTGCTGATCTATGCCCAGCGTCCCGACGCTACCGCCTGTGCAGAGTACGACCTGTGGAATGAAAAGATGGGCCGTTATGTAAGGCGCGGTTCCAAGGGGATCGCTCTGGTGGATGATTCCGGGGACAGACCCCGCCTGCGCTATGTGTTCGATATTTCCGACACCGGAACCCGTGAACATTCCCGTACCCCTTGGCTGTGGCAGCTGGAGGAGCGCCATCTGGATTCCGTGCAGGCCATGCTGGAGCGTACCTATGATGTTTCCGGCGATGACCTTGCCGGACAGCTCACGGAGGTAGCCGGGGAACTGGCTGAGGAATACTGGACGGAGCATCAGCAGGACTTCTTCTACATCGTTGACGGTTCCTTTTTGGAGGAATATGATGAGTATAACATCGGAGTACAGTTCAAGGCAGCCGCCACCGTCAGCATCACTTATGCTTTGATGTCCCGCTGCGGACTGGAGCCTGAACGCTACTTTGACCACGAAGATTTCATGGCGATCTTTGATTTCAATACCCCGGCAACTATCGGGGCGCTGGGAACAGCGGTCAGCCAGATTAACCAGCAGGTGCTGCGGCAGATCGGCGTTACCGTCCGAAATGCAGAGCGCGAAG
>ENA-UAYF01000575-UAYF01000575.1-human-gut-metagenome-genome-assembly--contig:-NODE-575-length-19159-cov-7.364897_pt1 | contig 19159 bp, 14 predicted proteins | sample MGYA00244017_ERZ654600 | MGnify/ENA primary metagenome ERZ654600 (study PRJEB26926, sample SAMN06164490) | human gut metagenome | biome: ENVO:00009003; feature: ENVO:2100002; material: ENVO:00002003... | reverse complement strand
CGTGTCTCAGTCCCAATGTGGCCGATCAACCTCTCAGTCCGGCTACTGATCGTCGACTTGGTGGGCCGTTACCTCACCAACTATCTAATCAGACGCGAGCCCATCTTTCAGCGGATTGCTCCTTTGATTGCCAAACGATGCCGTTCGGCAATGTTATGCGGTATTAGCAGTCGTTTCCAACTGTTGTCCCCCTCTGAAAGGCAGGTTGCTCACGTGTTACTCACCCGTCCGCCGCTGATCATGAGAGCAAGCTCTCAATCTCCGCTCGACTTGCATGTGTTAGGCGTGCCGCCAGCGTTCGTCCTGAGCCAGGATCAAACTCTTTAAAGTTTGTATCAAAACACTCTTTCGAGCATTCTAATCTTGGTTCAGATAAACGCTAACGTTAATTTAATTAACGCAATCTGTGTTTATCCAGAATTTACTCATTCTCTCAACCTCGACATTTCTGTCAAGGAATCGACAAGGTAATGTTAATTCGTTCTGTATTGTTCAATTTTCAAGGAGCTTTTCTTAACTCTGTCTTTCTGATCTCTCAGACGACTTTGTTATTATATCACATCTTTTCGAGTTTGTCAAGAGGTTTTTCAAACTTTTTTCAAAGTTTTTTTCAAACCATCTTGGTTCTTTCAAAAGAAGCGACTTCCTTTTCGAAAGCTTTTATATTATATCACATTGTCTCTCGTTTGTCAAGAGGTTTTCAAAACTTTTTTCAAAGTTTTTTGTGACCTTTTCGCTTTCGCTGTGCCCTCATCTCGAGTGCTTGTCTATTATATCACCTTCACCGGCAAAAGTCAACACTTTTTTGAAAAGTTTTTTTCATTCGTTACTTATGTCCTATATATTTAACTGTTTTTCAACAATACACAGCAACATGCACTGTTGCACGCCCTTTTTACACTCTTTTACTTACTTTACTCGCGCTTTTTCACAAACAACTAATTCTTTTTTATATATTTTTACACAAATTCTCGTAAACCTATAGCCTTTTTCCCCGCTTTATGTTATAGTAATATTGTATTTCTTTAATATATTGAGGTATTATCATGAAACATAAGATTATAATGTCAGCAGCGCTTATTATTTCAATGACCGGTATGACCGGCTGCTTTTTTTTCCCTGCCGAGGAAGAACTCCTCGAACCGCCGACCGTTGCGATCGAGGACATAGCCTACTCCACCTACACAGCCAAGCAAAAAACAATAGAGGACAAGACCGTTGCGACCGGCTACGTATTCTGCAAATCTCAGTATAACGCCAGCTTCCCTGAAAGCGGCGGAACCCTGAAGACGATCTATGTAACCGCCGGGCAGCATGTTGAAGAGGGTGACCTTCTTGCCGAGCTTGACGTCGGCGACCTTGACTATTTGTATAAGCAGCAGCTGCTGATCGTCCAAAAGGCTCAGATTGCCTACAACTCGTCCGGAACGGCAGACGCACGACTGACCCTCGAAATGGAGCAGAACACCCTGACCGAGTACGAGCGCCAGCTCAACAACTCCCGCATATATGCGGGAATGACCGGTGAAGTCTGCTTCGTGCAGGATATGGACCCCGGAACGACAGTGACCGCATATAAGACTATAATAAAGATAGTTGACCCTTCGCAGCTCTGTATACAGTATAGTTCTTCCAATATGAAAAGCTTCCCGCTGGGCGAAGAGGTCACCATAACGGTAGACGGCGAAGATTACTCCGGCTGCGTTTCCAAAACTCCCACCGATGTAAAGGAAGGACTTTACGACGACTTCCCCGCCGTGATGAAGGATACTTCGTCGATATACTGTGAATTCACAGACGGAACGCCCTCATTCCTGACCGTAGGACAGACCGCGGATATAACCGCAGTGTTCGCGTGTCATGAGAACGCTGTAGTAATATCCAAGACCCTGGTAAAAACCGACGGCGACCGCACCTATGTAACCATACTCGACGAAAACGACACCAAGAAAGAAGTCGACGTAACTGTAGGAATAACCAACGCCACCGAAGCCGAAATACTCACCGGGCTGAACGCAGGCGACCGAGTTGTAGTACGCTGACGGAGGTACGCTGTGTTAACACTATTATTCAGAAAAATGCGAAGCACCCGCTGGATGGTGCTGTGCCTGTTCATCGGATTTCTGCTTGCGGCAGGAATGATGAGCACCGTGCCCATTTACATGGACTCATCTCTCCAGCGCATACTTATAAAGGACATGCAGGCGTACCAGCAGGAGACCGGCGAGTATCCCGGCGAATATGTCGTAACGAAATCGGTGCCGATAAAGGCGGATAACGCCCAGCGCCGCTCTGCGATCCAGGAAATGACGGAACTTGTAGACGACCGCACTTCCAGGATAGACATGCCCCAGGCAAATAAAAAGACCATCATCTATGATGATTACATGTACCTCACCACAGGCAAGACCGCCCGCGTCAAGGTCATAGGAATGACCGGGCTTGAGGATCACGTAACCTTCATAGAGGGCGGAATGTACGCTCCTGGTCAGCAGCCCGACGGAACATTCCAGGTCATATGCAACGAGGAGTGCCTCAAGACCCTGGGAATATCCTGCGGCGGAACATACGAGATACAGAATAGTTTCTACACCTCCGCCGAGCCGCTGTACGTAACGGTATCCGGAGTATTCCGGCAGTCGAGCGAAAACGACAGCTACTGGTCAGAAACGATGGAGCCGTATCTCAACGCATTTCTCATCGACTATGACACTTTCCTAGGCGATTACCTCGACACCGGCGTAACAACGCTGGGCTCTGCGGATATCCGATACTCCTTCGATTATCAGAAGATGGACCTGAACGACCTCAGTTCCATAACCAAGACCATAGACGAGGATTTCACCATATACCCCGCGAACGACCTCCGCTTTTCAATGGGAATAAACGATATCCTGTCGGAATACGCGGTGCGCGCCGCAAACCTGAAATCCATGCTCTGGATACTCCAGATACCGACGATAGTAATGCTTGCATTCTACCTGTTCATGGTATCCCAGCTAAACGTTGAGCAGGAGAAGAACGAAATAGCGGTATTCAAGAGCCGCGGAGCCTCCTCCGGGCAGATATTCGCAATATACGCGATGGAAGCAGGCGTGCTCGGACTTGTGACGTTCATCGCCGCTCCGTTCATAGGAATGCTCCTGTGCAGCTTCCTGGGCGTATCAAACGGATTCCTAGAATTCGTGAACCGCACCGGGCTTTCCGTGAAGCTCAGCCTTGACGCGTTCATCTATGCGCTGCTTGCCGTGGTGATATTCTTCATCACCACCATGCTCCCGATAATCCCCGCCTCCAAGCTCTCTATAGTAAAGTACAAGCAGAGCAAGGCGCGGGTAGTAAAAATGTCCCTGTGGGAAAAGCTCTGTATCGACGTGATACTGCTCGTCGGCTCACTGGTGTGGTACTTCTTCACGGCGCGGAGCATAAAGCGCCTTTTCGCAGACGGCACCTATGTCTCCGACGGCACGATAAACCCGCTGTATTTTGTTTTCTCGACAATGTTCATCATGGGCGCGGGGCTTCTCTTTATAAGAGTTTACCCCTACGTTCTCCGGCTTGTCTATTATATAGGAAAACGTTTCTGGACAGTCCCGCAATACATCGCGATAACCTCCGTAGCACGCTCACAGGGCGGCAGGGAGCGCTTCCTCATGCTGTTCCTGTCCGTGACCTTCGCGCTTGGAATATTCTCAGCGAATACAGCCCGGGCGATAAACAACAGCAAATCCGACCGCATCTACTACTCCAACGGAGCCGACGTAGTGATAGACGCCTACTGGCGGCTTGAAAACGTCGAGGACGAGACCAGCTATGTTGAAATAGACATGGACGACTTCCAGAATCTCTCCGGCGTTGAGACCGCCACAAGAGTGCTCCGCACCGACGTTCGCGCGACATACAACGGTCAGCGCTCCGACGTAGACCCCACCCTTATGGCGATAGAGCCGGGCAAATTTTCACAGACCGCATGGTTCAGAAGCGACCTGCTTCCTGTTCACTGGTGGAACTACTGCTCCGCCCTTGTGGACTACAAGGCGGGCGTGCTTGCGTCCAGGGGCTGGGAGGAAAAGGGCGTGCAGCTCGGCGACACGATATCGGTAAAACTGAGCGGAAACGACTCAATAGACCTGACAGTGCTTGCATTCGTAGATTACTGGCCGGGGCTTGACCCCACCGAGCAGGTGGAAGTAAACTCGAGCACCAGCGAAACCACGGCCAAGGACTTCCTGATATGCAATTACAACTATATCCGTAAGCTGACCGAGCTTCAGCCCTACCAGATATGGCTGAAACTCCAGGACGGCGCGACAAGCGAGCAGCTCTACGCCGACATATCGGCAAAGAACCTGAAGATACAGCGTATCCAGGACAGCAGCCAGATGCTCATTGAAGAAAAGACCGACCCGGCGCTCCAGGGAATGAACGGCGCGCTGACCCTCGGCTTTGTCGTAATAATGCTGATGACGGTCATAGGCTTCCTGATATACTGGATAATCTCCATACGCTCCAGAACATTGCAGTTCGGCGTATTGCGTGCGATGGGCGTTACGTTCCGCGAAGTCATCTCAACGCTGGGCTGGGAGCAGCTTCTTGTGAGCCTGGTGTCGATCGCGATGGGATTTGTAATAGGCGGCATTGCAAGCGACATGTTTGTACCGATGTTCCGCACGATGTACGACGCAGCCGACCAGGTACCGCCGTTCCGCGTGCAGGGAGATCCCGGCGACTATATAAAGATGTACGTGATAATAGCGATAATGCTGATAGGCGGCTTTGCAGTCCTTGGCGGCATAATACGCAAAATAAACATCAACAAGGCGCTGAAACTAGGCGAGGATTGACAATACAAGCGGCATCGTTCAGGTTCAGCTTAAGACCGTCGAGAAACCATAATTCAGCGACCAGGGTTCCATTTTATCGTGCGACAAGAGCGGAGCCCCTGTCGGCGTTGCAGACGGCGAAACCTCCGTGCGAAGCACGGCAACTCTGCGCGTAGGCGCGAAGTCAAAACAACTAAATGGGTGTGGGGGAAAGTAAGAGTTTTCCCCCACTAGTCATATATAAAGTTTTCAACCAATCAGACTTTTTTGCGCATGTTTTTATATATTTTCCGAAAAACTCCTTGATTTCAGGAAGAATTTTTGGTATAATTGTACATGAAGCAATGTAAACGCATGGCCTTTACCGGAGAAATCAGAAAGGAACAGTACCAATGTTATCAAAAATCGGAATCAGACCCGTCATTGACGGAAGACAGTTCGGAATACGCGAAAGCCTTGAAGTCCAGACCATGAACATGGCAAAGGCGGCGGCGGAGCTCATCAGCAGTAAAGTACGCCACGCAAGCGGCGAACCCATGGAGTGCGTCATCGCGGACACCACCATCGGCGGAATCGCAGAAAGCGCAGCCTGCGCCGACAAATTCGCCACTGAAAACATCGTAGCGACCCTCACGGTAACACCCTGCTGGTGCTACGTCACCCAGGTAATCGACGAGAATCCGAACACCATCAAGGCAGTGTGGGGCTTCAACGGGACCGAGCGCCCCGGCGCGGTGTTCCTCGCAGCGGCGAACTCCGCATACGCGCAGATCGGCATGCCCTGCTTCTCCATCTACGGGCACGACGTAAAGGACGCCGACGATACTGTTATACCCTCCGACGTTGAAGAAAAGATACTGCGGTTTGCACGCTGTGCAGCGGCTGTCGGCGACATGAAGAACAAGAGCTGCGTTAATATCGGTTCACAGGCTATGGGTATTGCCGGAGCCTACTGCAACGAGGAATTCTTCCGCGATTACCTCGGTATACACCCCGAGTGGGTCGACATGACCGAGATAATACGCCGCGAAAAGCTGGGGATATACGATGAAGCCGAGTACAAGAAGGCGCTCGCCTGGATAAAGGAGAAATGCCCCGAGGGCGTAGACATCAACCCCACCCCGGGCATGACCTACATGCGCCCGGTACTCTCCGCAAAGGAAAAGGAGGAGAACTGGGAGTTCATCGCGAAGATGACCTGCATAATCCGCGATATCCTCAAGGGCAACCCGAAGCTCGCAGAAATGGGCTGGCTTGAGGAATCCAAGGGCAGGAACGCCGTACTGGGCGGATTCCAGGGTCAGAGAATGTGGACGGACTTCATGCCCAATGCTGATTTCACAGAAGCTATACTTAACACCACCTTCGACTGGAACGGCGCACGCGAGCCTATCCCCTTCGCAACGGAAAACGACACGCTCAACGGAACTACCCTGATGTTCCTGCACCTGCTGACCGGACGCGCAGCGGTATTCGCAGACGTGCGCACATACTGGTCTCCTGATTCCGTGAAGCGCGTGACCGGCTGGACTCCAAACGGCAAAGCGGCAAACGGATTTATCCACCTGATAAACTCCGGCGCGGCAGCACTGGACGGAACCGGCGCAGTAAAGGACGAGAACGGCGAGAGCGTAATGAAGCCCTGGTGGGACATGACCGAAAAGGACATCGACGCATGCCTGAATGCAACGACCTGGCCCTGCGCAAACCTCGGATACTTCCGCGGCGGCGGATTCTCCTCCAGCTACTCCACACAGGGAGTTATGCCCTGCACCTTCGCCCGCGTGAATTACGTAAAGCACCTAGGTCCGACAATACAGATAATCGAAGGCTACACAGTGGAGCTCCCCGAGGACGTAAACAAGACCCTCCTCGGCAGAACGGACCCGACATGGCCTTCCACATGGTTCGCCCCCATCACGGTTCCCGATAAGGTAGCCGTTTCCGACGTTTACAACGTCATGGCAAACTGGGGCGCAAATCACGGCTGCTTCGTATACGGCCACATCGGCGAAGATCTCGTCACCCTGGCAAGCATGCTGAGGATACCGGTATCCCTGCATAACCTCTCTGACGACCGCCTGTTCCGCCCGCACGCATGGAGCGCATTCGGCACCACCGACCTTGAAGGCGCCGATTACAGAGCCTGCGCAGCTTACGGCAGCCTCTACAAATAAAACACAGCCCGGGAAGCAGCGAGCCTCCCGGGCTTATAATGTCTATAATTTAAAAAGGCTGCGGATCCGCAGCCTTTTTATCAGCCGTTCCCTTCCTCGAGAACGTAAATATCAACCTGAACAGCGCCCCATGCGCAGCTATCGTAATAATGATCCGCCATGCTGCCGAAATAAAGGTCGACCAGCACGGTGCCGTCCATCAGACCAAGACCGGTATCAGCGGCAACGGCGTAGCCGTATACCTTTCTGCCGTCGTGGGATACGATGTAAAGCTTGCTCCCATAAGGGATAACGTTCGGATTTACGGCGCAGGTGCCTATCTCGGCGGCTCTGCCGCTTGCAGTGCGCGCTCCGTAGCCCGCGGTGTACGCGGTGGACTTACCCGAAAGAACGCGTGTGTAGTTCTCCGGAATGCCGTTTACCAGCTTCACAGCCTCGGGGTCGGAAGTCTTGGAATACGGAACAGCGGAAGCCGTGCCGCGCTCGACGACCTGGGTAACAGGCTCTGCGGTGGTCTTTTCGCTGATAAGCTCCTGGCTTGTCAGCTTGCCGTCTACGTACTTTTCCTTGACGGTGTATACGCACTTGCCATTAACTCCGGCGGTGACAACATTCTCTGTGCCTATGGCGAGGTTGCAGTTGTCGGTGTATTCCGTGTCGTAAGCGATATCAGAGGTGCTTTCGCGGGTGACGTACTCAACGCGGGTCACGGTGATGTCCATGTCCTTGTAAGCACGGTCGGTGAGTTCGCAGGAAAGCTCGTCGTATTCGCCGAGAGTGATTCCTGCCTTCTCAAGGACGTCTGCAACGGTTCCTTCAATCATCGGAACTGCCTTTGTTTCGCCGTCAGCGGTGACGTTCACGTCGAACGCGCGATAAATGGTGATGTAGGCGGTGTTGCTGCTGACTTCCTCGTAGGATACCTTGTCGTTGCTGCTGAGCTGGTAGTTGCCGAGCTTCAGTATAGCGTAAACATCGGATTCAGACGTCATGAGTTCTCTTGTAACGCCGTTATCCGTAATGTAGACCCGATCCTTGAAGTAGATCGAACCTGTCATAACTGCCACCATAAATATCGTGGCTGCGAACATAGCCGCCTTGACGAGCCTGCTTCTGAGATCCAGCTTGTTCATCTTGGCGTTTATCATCTGTGGTTTCATATTTGCCTCCTGAGTAGTTACTCATGCCCTCCCGGCAATCTCCCCGTATCCGGCAGGTGCCGGAATGCGGGTGTAACTTCCGTACAGCGTCAGGCTTTGGGGAAAGCCCTAAGCTGAAGCAAAACGCACTGTCCCCAACAGAGCTTTGCATTTCGAAGCCTGTTATCTATCTACCCTCCGCTAAGGCGGAAGTCGGCTTCTGATCATTCTCTTTTTTGAAAGCAGCACAAAAGGCCGCACGGAGCTTTTCGCTTCGATGGTTTGTATTATAGCCCTTTTCCTTGTCAGTGTCAAACGAACGGAAGTTCATAATTTTGTTGAAGTTTCACAAATCTCATTTGTAACCAATTTGTAATCATTCGATTAAAAGCCAAGTTTCTGTAAAAATCTGTAATTTAAACGTTTTCTTTTTGTAAAAATCACTAAAAATCAAACCTGTGAGTTTGTCGTCATTCTTAACAAAAATCAACAATGTTGCGTTTTATAAGTTTGTTAGTTTAAGACAATGAAACGTCCATGCTTTTTCACATCGTAAACTCCATCTGCATAAGAATGCGGGTTTGCAAAAATATATGGTGACAAACGTCCGGATATGTGTTATAATAGTATAGAAATAGTAAAAGCGCCCGGAGAATCCGGGACAAGAGATATCGTTATATTATATATAGTATAAGAGGAAAGGACAAACGGGGCATGAATCACGAGAAATCCTGCGGTGCAATAGTATACAGAAAGCGCCACGGGAACACAGAGATCCTGCTGATAAAGCATGTAAGATCCGGCTGCTGGTCGTTCCCGAAGGGTCACATGGAGCCCGGCGAGAACGAAATGCAGACAGCGATCCGCGAGATAAAGGAAGAAACGAACATCGACGTATCAATAGACGACCCGTCGTTCCGCCAGGTAGTGGTATTCAACCCACGCCGGGACATAACCAAGGAAGTAGTGTACTTCCTTGCCCGGGCGGTAACGTTCGAATGCGAACGCCAGGAAGAAGAAATAGCCGATGTGCGCTGGGTCGAGATAGGTCAGGCAGGGGCGGTGCTGAACTACGACAACGACCGGCTGCTTGTAAACCGGGCTAAAGCATTCCTGGCAAAAACCAAAATATAAAAAAACTTGCAACCTTTTTATGGGGAACTTTGTTTTATAGACAGAACGGGTCGAACGCCCGGGAGATCCAAAGCAAAAACGCGCCGGATACAGACAGTCCGGAGTATTAATCAAACACCCAAGGGAGGTTTCACCATGAAAAGAAGAATACTTGCAATGAGCATGGCGGCAGTTACCGCGCTCACATCGACTAGTATCTGCGCATTCGCAGACGGACAGAACAGCGAAGCCCTCGCTTCCGCAATAACGATCGCAAAGACCCGCCTTGACATTCCGGAGGAGCTGACCGAATTCAGCTACAACACCTCTGAAAATTACAAGACCACCACCTACAACCTCACATGGAGCACCCCTGCCGACGCAGACGAATACAGGGAAGTATCAGTAACCGTATGCGGAAGCCTGATACTGTCCTATTTCGACAGCTCCATGTATTCGTCCAAGAATGCCGACAGCCACTTTGCAAAGCTCACCGGCGACGCGCTCTACAAGAAGGCTCAGGCAGCGGTCAAGAAGCTGAATCCGACGGTTGCCGACGTTATCTCCATCGACCGTGACAGCCTTAACATCACCATGTACGGCAGCAAAGCGCAGTTCTCTTTCGTAAGAACCAAGAACGGCGTACCGGTCAGCAACGACCGCGGCTCCATAGTGCTAGACAAGGACACCGGCGATATCATAGGCTTCCACATGAGCTGGCATGTCAATGCGTCTTTCAGGGACAGCAAATCCGCTATCTCACTTGACAAGGCAAAGCAGAAGTACGCTGAGATGATACAGCTCACCCCGCAGTATGAGTTTGATTACGACTGGCAGACCAAAAAAGTGACCGCAAGACTGGTATACCGCCAGGGCCAGTACGGCGAGATAAACGCGTTCACCGGCAAAAAGAGTGATTTCAGCGCCGACGGCTACTATGACGACAGCAACGAAACCGAAGCTGCAGTCGCCGACATGGACACCGGAAAGGGCAGCGGCGAAGGCGGCTATCAGTTCACCGAGCAGGAGCAGGCAGAGCTTGATAAGAAGCTCCCCTACGCAAGCAGCGAAGCTGTAATAAAGCTCATGCAGGCGGATAAGTGGCTGACCTATTCCACTGATATGGAGCTTGTTTCATCTGACCTTTACAAGGTAAGCTTTACCGGTAAGGACAAGTATTACTACACCGCGAACTTCTCCAGCTACGTTCCCGACGAGAACGACTACGTTTACGAGGAGATAGTCGAGGAGGACGGTTCTGTAAGCGTTCCGGCAGTAGAATCAGCCCAGAACTGGCAGGAGGTCAATATCACCGTTGACGCGGAAAGCGGTCAGATAATGAGCTATTATTTCTGGGATACCCGTGACAGCAGATCCAGCTCATATGACCTCGATAAGGCTGACAAACTCGCCGAGGAGATCGCAAAGGCCTACGCCGGCGACCGCTTTGTGGAATACAAGGGCAATCCTTCCACTGATTACTCCTGGACAGACCAGAACAACAAAACATTCTATAACGGAAGCAGCCATTCCTGGGACAGATACTCCAGCGACATACTGGTCAGCGGAGATTCCATCAGCGTAGGCCTTAATGCAGATATGAAGCTGACTAACTACAGCTACAGCTATACTGACGTTAAGCTTCCCGATTCCTCCAGAATGCTCAGCACCGACATGGTAATGCAGAAGTTCTGGGAAAACAACGACCTGAACCTCTACTATCTCGCAAGATTTACCGATAAGAAAACCAAGACCGTGCTCGTATACGGCACCGATTCCGACGTTTACGTTGACGCGACTACTGGCGAGCCGGTATACGACTGGCAGTATGCTTCCGATGCTGCGAACGACCTCTCCGGCATAAAGGACAAGAAGATACTGAAGATGGCGAAGGCACTGGACGATCACGGATACCTCATCTCCACTGAAAAGTTCAGCGAGAACGACACCGCCGATTCCGCAGTATTCGAGCAGCTCATGGGCGTAAATACCGACGAAGAAAGCAAGAAGCTGACCCGCGGCGACGCACTGGTGATCTTCACAAAGTCTGTAGCAGGCGACGCCATTCCGGAGCTGAAGGGCATCTACAAGTCTCCGTTCAGCGACGTTAAGGACACCGATAAGAATGTTGGCTATTACGCTATAGCATACGCAATGGGCGCTGTAAGCGGAAACAAGCTCAACGCAAAGGCAGACTTCACCTACGGGGATATGATAAAGATGGTTTATACGTTCTACGCAGCGGAATAAATCACATCAGGGCTTAGATATATGCGCTCCCGCCGGACAGCGGGAGCGCTGTTTTTCGGTGTATTGTAAGAAAAACCGACCAGAGTTTTGGCGATAATACCCAAAATTCCCGCAGAGTGTGAAAATGTAGTGAAATCATATTAACAAATCACATGTTGTGTGGTAAAATAAACTTGTAGTATGGAAATTATCATGCTCCCTGAAACCCGGGAGCTGGTTTGTGGAGGTATATATGGACGAAAATTCGAGAGTAAGCCTTACTAAGCCCACTGGTCAGGCAAGTCAGGCAGGTCAGACTGTTCAGGGCGGCACCCAGGGCTGGAGAGACCCCGCCACTGGAGAAATATACGCACAGCAGCCGGTACAGTACCAACAGGCTCCGCAGCAGGCGCAGCCCTATCAGCAGTATGCTCAGCCAGTTCAGCCAGCGCAGACGTACCCCCAGGGAGTTCCGAATAATATCCCGCAGCAGGTAAACTGGCAGGGTCAGTCCCAGAACAATGCATATCAGCCCTATCGTCAGGACGCTGTACCCCAGGGAGGATATCAGCAGCCAGTACAGCCTGTGAATGGATCGACAAAATTCTGTAAGCACTGCGGACAAGTCATTCCTGCTGACGCGGTAATATGCACCCACTGCGGCAGGCAGGTCGAGGAGCTGCGCACTGCGCCGTCAGCGGCACAGCCTATAATCATTAACAACAGCAACAACAATACGAATAATAACTTGAACACAGCCGCGATGATTCCGATGGGAAAGCCGAAAAATAAGTGGATAGCATTTTTCCTGTGCCTGTTCCTCGGCGAATTCGGAATCCACCGTTTTTACGAAGGCAAGATAGGCACCGGAATTATCTGGCTGCTGACGTTCGGACTTCTGGGGTTAGGCACCCTGATAGACCTGATAATCATTCTGTGCAAGCCGAACCCGTATTATGTAAGATAAAAAAACCGCCCGGCGGGGAAACCGGGCGGTTTTCTTATGCACGGACGGGGGAAGTCCGCGCAGCCTGGAGCGTCAAAATCAGCAGAGCTCAGCGAGATAGTTCTCAATTATCTCATAAATATGGACAGGCGATGCGTCAAACCTGTTAAGCGCGTCAGCGAACTGCTGAATAGCTGTTCTGCTTGGGGTGATGTCCTCAACAAGACATTTGCCGAATTCCACACCGTAGCCCGTATAACTTTCGCCGTCCTCGTTGGTGTACTGCTTTTCCGTGATCGTCCACATACGTTCCTTCTCCTTTTTATTACTGGGATATTTTTGCTCTGTGTATACTAAAAGTATACCATAACCATTCGCAAATGTCAACCGATATACTGTTAAGATTCCGCTAAGAGTAACGATTAATAAAAACTTTACAATTTGTTATATTACAATTTAACATATATAGATATCTGTTGATAATTCCGGCTAAATATTGACACAAAGCGATAATTATGGTATAATTAACTTTGGCGGCATAACCGCCGGAAAAACAAACTGAACAAAAGGTAGGTAATGAAATGAGAGTTGGATTTGGAACATGGAGGCTTCTCTACACGGGAATAGTGCTTCTGGGAATAGGAATTGCGTTCATCGTGATGATCAGCGGAGAAATGGCTGATTACGCCAAGAAGGGAGCCGACTACAGCACATTGCAGTGGAGCGATTTCAAGGAAGGCATGATGATTGAGGGCGACCTCCCGGTAAACTACGGCTCGTACGAGGAAATCGTGAACGACGACAAGAATAAATCCATAGGCCAGTTCTATCTGATAGACGCAGGCGACGACTGCTTCATGGGTATCTACACCCCGATTGACGAGCTGATAAACTCCCTCGACGACCAGTACGACGCATGGTCTAACGGTGAGGACATCAGCCCTGTGCACTTCAAAGGCAAGGTAACAAAGATGGACAGCCAGGACAAAGGCTTTATAAGGGATTATCTTATCTCCGCAGGATACACCAGGGACGAAGTTGACAACTATATAGTCGACCTCTACATAAAGTGCGTAGACACAGAATCTCACCCGGTAATGCTGATCATCGGAATAGCCGCAGCCGCCGGCGGAGCTATATTCCTGCTGATGTTCGTCCGCAGAAAAATCATGGGACGCTAAATTACTAGGCGCACGGGCGCCCGAATATTTGACAAAAATCCCCCTTTCCAGCCGGAAGGGGGATTTTATTATAAAAACTGCCCCTCCCGAATGGAAGGGGCAATATTGTTGAAACAGGATATCAGAAGAAAATTCTTTCCTCGATGTAAGCCTTGACCTCAGTCAGCGGGATACGAACCTGCTGCATGGAATCACGCTCACGTACTGTTACACAGCCGTCTGTCTCGGTGTCGAAATCGTAGGTAATGCAGAACGGAGTACCGATCTCGTCCTGTCTGCGGTAACGCTTGCCGATAGCGCCAGCGTCGTCGAAATCAACGTTGAAGTACTTAGCAAGCTCGTCGTGAAGCTCTCCTGCCTTCTCGCTGAGCTTCTTGGAAAGCGGCAGCACAGCAGCCTTAACAGGGGCCAGAGCCGGGTGAAGGTGCATTACTGTACGGCTGGTGCCGTCCTCGAGCTGCTCCTCATCGTAAGCGTCGCATACAACTGCAAGGAACAGTCTCTCAACGCCGAGGGAAGGCTCGATAACATACGGAATGTACTTCTCGTTGGTCTCGGGGTCGAAGTATTCAAGGCTCTTGCCGGAGGTCTTCTGGTGCTGAGTCAGATCGTAGTCGGTGCGGTCTGCAACGCCCCAGAGTTCGCCCCAGCCGAACGGGAACATAAACTCGAAGTCGGTGGTAGCCTTAGAGTAGAAGCAAAGCTCCTCAGGGCTGTGGTCGCGCAGGCGGATATTCTCCTCCTTCAGACCGAGGGAGAGCAGGAAGTTCTTGCAGTAGCTTCTCCAGTACTGGAACCACTCAAGGTCGGTGCCGGGCTTGCAGAAGAACTCAAGCTCCATCTGCTCGAACTCGCGCACGCGGAAAATGAACTGACCGGGGGTTATCTCGTTACGGAAGGACTTACCTACCTGAGCAACGCCGAACGGAACCTTTTTGCGGCTTGTGCGCTGGATATTAGCAAAGTTAACGAAAATACCCTGAGCAGTCTCCGGGCGGAGGTAGATCTCATTCTTGCTGTCCTCTGTAACGCCCTGGAAGGTCTTGAACATCAGGTTGAACTGACGGATATCGGTAAAGTTTGTGGAACCGCAGTTCGGGCACTTGATACCATGCTCCCTGATGTAAGTCATCATCTGCTCGTTGGTCCAGCCGTTTGCGTCGCCGCCGTTGTCTTCAATGAGCTTATCTGCGCGGTGACGGGTCTTGCAGTCCTTGCAGTCCATCAGCGGGTCGGAGAATCCGCCTACGTGGCCGGAAGCCACCCATGTCTGCGGGTTCATCAGGATAGCGGAGTCCAGTCCTACATTGTACTTGTTCTCCTGAATGAACTTCTTGCGCCACGCGTTCTTGATGTTGGTCTTGAGCTCAACGCCGAGGGGGCCGTAGTCCCATGTGTTAGCGAGTCCGCCGTAGATCTCACTGCCGGGGTAAACGAAGCCTCTGCCCTTGCAGAGGGCAACGATTTTGTCGAGGGTCTTTTCTGTGTTGTTCATGTTTGATTCCTTTCAGCCCTGCATGGCTTGCAGGGACAGTAAAATAGTTACTTATATAGTATAACGCAAAACCGCTCATTAGTCAAGTATCAGGGCGCAAAAAACGGGAGCGTACACTCCCGTTCAGTATTTTATCCGCCGAGGTGAAGCACCTGCAAAAGCAGAAGCCAGCTCAGTCCATAATAGGTAACGACAGCCACGAGGTCGTTGACGGTGGTGATCAGCGGACCGGAAGCCACAGCCGGATCAACTCCGATCTTCTTGAAGAACATCGGAACCAGCGTGCCGACTCCGCTGGAAATAAGCATAGCCAGCATGAGAGCCGAACCGATACAAGCTGATACCGCAAACGAGAACCATACCGGATACCCCTTGAACAGCATGATATACAGCCCTACGAACAGTACCGAAAGCACTCCGAGAATAAGCCCGCATGAAAGTCCGACGCGCATTTCCTTAGCAACGAGCTTGAGCTTTTTGCCCGCTGTGAGGTCCTTGTCCATCAGCACGCGGATAGTCACCGCCAGCGACTGAGTTCCCACATTGCCCGCCATATCGAGTATAAGCGACTGGAACGCCATGATTATCGTAAGCTGCGACACGACCTTCTCAAATGCGCCGACAACTCCGGATACCGCCATACCCAGCACAAGCAGTATAAGCAGCCACGGCATACGCTTTTTAAGGCTTGCGAAAAGTGGCTCATGGAGATCCTCCTCCTCTGACAAACCGCCGAGTTTTGCATAATCGTCGCCCATTTCATCATCGACAGCTTCCAGGAGGCTTTCCAGCGTGATCACTCCGAGAATGTGATTCCCGCTGTCCAGCACGGGAATGCTGCTTTCAGAATAGCTCTTGAGCCGCTCTATGCAGTCCTCCGTTTTTTCAGTGCTGTAAACATACGGAAAGCTCTGCTGTATCAGCGGCTTTAGCTCCGAGTGCTTCTCAGCGGTAAGCAGTTCCCTAAGCCCCACCGCGCCACAGAAAAATCCGTTCTCTGCCGTAACAAAAAGTATGGAGATGTTGTCATTTTCCTTAGCCTGATCCATCAGCGCCCGCGTAGCCTCTGCCGCGGTCATTCCGGAGCTTATCGAAATGTAGTTTGTGGTCATTCGGCTGCCGATCTCATCGTCGTCAAACGACACGATAAGCTCCAGCTTTCTCCTGAGCTCCTCGTCGAGAAGCTCGAAAAGCTGATTTCTCTTTTCTTTCGGAAATTCTCTAAGAACGTCCGCCGCCGCGTCGGTCTCCATTTTGCCGATCAGCAGAACAGTTTTCCCGAGATCCGTTTCCTTGAGGTACTCTGCGGAATTCTCCGGCTCGAAATACTCGAAAACGTCCGCAAGCTCGTCCATGTCCAGCGTGCGGAACAGCTTCGTGCGCTCCCCCGCGCTGAGAAGCTCCGCCGCCGCTGCTATATCACCCGCATGATATTCCGCGAGCCGCTCCTGAGCCGCCTTCGGTGAGAGATCGCTCCTGACAAGCTCTGCGATCTCCGCTGCGCGATCCCTGATAACTGCTTCGTTCATTGACATAATAGTACCCTGCCTTTCATCAAATTTTGCTGCATCTGAATGAAAGTGAAGCCGGGCACAGTATGCGCCTATTTATTCATAAAAGCGGGCAGAGCCGCAATTCCGGGCGTCATACCGTGTACTTTGCCCGTGACTGTCACCATTTTTCAACTCTGCTCACCTCTCTTTTACGTTTTTTTGCAACGTGATAATTATAGCACCATAATCAATTGCCTGTCAACCCCGAAAAAATCTTTTCACAGGATTTTCAGAAAAACTCTTACAGCTTATACTGAATAAAGCTGTCGTATTTATTGACCCGCATACAGCCCATAAAAAGAGGGCGCAAGCCGATATCCTCGGTCGCGCCCTAATCATGCAGTTAATTTACCGAAATAGAGTCTGCAATATTCGGCGTTTAATTCGTTGAAACCCCATCTTTTTTCATCTGCATTATCAGATTGAATACCGATGTATGAAACTGTGACGAATAAGCTGCGTCTGTGATTTCTTGAAGCATGTCATCGGTTAATTCCCTGTCCTCCGCTACCTTTGCAACTGCCTCACACCATTCTCTTTCTGACTGTATATCCTCGCAGATATTGCGGTGCTGGGCGCTGTATATCGGCGGCGGAGACAATTTCTCAATAGCGTCAAGACTGTCCCGGGCGCCTTTCAGATCGCTCTCAAAGCTGTCCCAGTCGACACTGCCGGGATCCGACTCCGCATCGCCTAACTTTGCCGACAGCGACAGCAAGTTCTTATTATACGCCTTATAGTTCTCGGAGAATCTGTTGTAATATTCGCCTTGTGACAGCGCCATCGAACAGCCCGATATCATCATTATAAACGCCATAATAATTACAGCAAGTTTTTTCTTCATAGTAAATTACCTCCAAATAACCATATACAAAACCGCGCCGGTACATCAAAAGTAATACCAGCGCGGAAATATTTGATCTGTCAACAGAATCAGAGCTTCTCAATCCAGCCCATGTCGTCCGGAATCTTACCGAACTGCATACCTGTCATGGTGTCATAGAGCTTCTGGGTGATCGGGCCGATCTTACCGCCGCCGATCTCCATTACCTTGTCGCCCCACTTGAGGTGGCCTACAGGAGAAACGACAGCCGCAGTACCAGTACCGAATACCTCGTCGAGCTTGCCAGCGTCGTAAGCGTCAGCAACCTCCTGAATGGTGATGCGGCGCTCGGAAACCTTCATGCCCCACTTTCTGCAAAGCTCAAGTGCGGACTTTCTGGTGATACCGGAAAGAATACTGCCCTGGAGGGACGGAGTAACGACCTCGCCGTCGATAACGAACATGATGTTCATAGCGCCGACTTCCTCTATGTACTTACGCTCAACGCCGTCGAGCCAGAGTACCTGAGAATAGTTCTGCCTGTGAGCCTCGTCCTGACCCGCAAGAGAAGCAGCGTAGTTGCCGCCGGTCTTGGTGAAGCCCATACCGCCTCTTACCGCGCGGACATAGTTGGTCTCAACATAGATATTTACGGGGTTGATACCGGTGCTGTAGTAAGCGCCGGAGGGGCTCATGATGATCATGAAATAGTACTTTTCGCCGGGGCGTACGCCGAGGAACGGATCAGCCGCGAAGATAAACGGACGGATATAAAGGGAAGCGCCTTCAATATGCGGAACCCAGTCCTTATCGATCTCAACGAGCTTGTGAAGAGCCTCGAGAGCGTCCTTCTCGTTGATCTGCGGGATAACGAGACGCTCAGCGGAGACGTTCATTCTCTTGAAGTTCTCCTCGGGGCGGAAGAACTGAATGTCGCCGGAAGGGGTTCTGTAAGCCTTCATGCCCTCAAAGATCTCCTGACCATAGTGGAGAACCATCGCGGAAGGCATAAGCTCGATCGGACCATAAGGCACAATGCGTGCGTCATGCCAGCCCTGACCAGCGTCGTAGTCCATAACGAACATATGGTCGGTAAAGATATGACCGAAGCCGAGCTTGGTTTCGTCAGCGGGCTTGGGCTTAGGGTTTTTGGTTAATTCGATTTTGATATCCATAGTAGTATCCTTTCCTGCGCCGGCAGGACGTCAGCGCGACTTTAAATACACATTTATTATACCACTATTACGCCCGATTGTAAATATTATTTTCGGATTTTTTATCAAAAATGCAATTTTCACATATCAAATCCGGCAAAACACACAAATCCGGCATAAATGTAAAAACGGTCTGAACGAAGAACGTCCAGACCGCATACTCATTAGATTGCCGAAGCAGTCATCAAGTATTATCACTTAACGATGTACTTCTTGATAGCGTCGAGGAAATCTGCGCAGTCATCGCTGTGGATATTCAGGGTCAGCTCCTTGGAGAGGTCGAGGCTGAAGATACCCATGATGGACTTAGCGTCGATGGCGTATCTGCCGGATACGATATCAACGTCATACTCGCAGCGGGAAACGATAGTTACGAAATCCTTGACGTCGTTGATGGTGTTAATGTTGATTTTTAGGTCAGTTTACAAGGAACTACACGCAGACCACGAAACGGGGGCTGCTGACA
>ENA-UAYF01000567-UAYF01000567.1-human-gut-metagenome-genome-assembly--contig:-NODE-567-length-19291-cov-4.960855_pt1 | contig 19291 bp, 14 predicted proteins | sample MGYA00244017_ERZ654600 | MGnify/ENA primary metagenome ERZ654600 (study PRJEB26926, sample SAMN06164490) | human gut metagenome | biome: ENVO:00009003; feature: ENVO:2100002; material: ENVO:00002003... | reverse complement strand
TGGCTTTCCTGATCGTCACCGTCGCGCTGCTTGCCTTCAGGCCGTGCTCTTTCGCAACGGACGCGTCGATGGTGACGGTGTAATCGCCGTCATCGGCAACGGAGAAGGCCCATTTGCCGTCCGCCGCGGTTTTGGTTTCCGCGGTTGCCTTGCCGGACAGCGTGATGGTGACGTCGGCGATCGGCTTCTTGTCGGCGTCCTGCAGGATGCCATTGACGCAGCCGTTGCTGGCGGTCGGATTGCATTCATCGACGGCCTGCGCGCCGGAATCGGCGGCGGACGCGATGGCGGGAGGGAGTACGAAAAGCATCGAGAGAACGGCGACAATCGAACAGAGTATGACGATTCCCGGTCGACGATGCCGTGTGAGATACGTTACGGCTGTCATAGGTTTTTCCTCTCTTGTTGCTTTCACAACGTAGGAGAGGAAACAGCTCGCGCGGTTGCGCTCAGATTTCCTGAACGTTACCCGATGACCGCCCGTGTAACGTGAAAATTACGCGCGGCTGAGCCGGTGACAGCTATGCGTGGCCGCCCAGCATGGCGATGCCGAATCCGAGCGCCACGCAGGCGAGCGGCACCGCGACCGTGGCAGCGCCATAGCCCAGGGCCATGGCGAAACGGCGTTTGCGAATCAGCGACAGCACCTCGTTGATCGCCGACGAGAATGTTGAGAATCCGCCGAGGAACCCCACAACGAACGTCATTACCGTGCCCATATCAACCGACTGCGCATAGTACGACATCATGGCGATGCCGGCGCACAGGGAGGCGACGCCGTTGATGACGAGCGTGGCCAGGGGGAAGCTGTGGTTGCCGTCACGGTTCCAGCTGCGTTGGATCGACACGTCAAGCACATAACGGGCCATGGCGCCGATGCCGCCGAACAGGCAGATCATCCAGGTCATCAGCGCACCTCCCCTGTGGTCGGGTCGGCGACGAGCGGGATTTCCGCGGTGACCGGCTTGGGTTCGAAGCTGGGCAGAGGTGCGACGGGTTGCGATGACTGCGGCTGCGATTCGATTTTCGGCACCTGCCCGGTCTGCGCGACCTGCTGGGCGACCTGGGCCGCCTGCTGTGCCGCCTGCGCGGCCTCCAACGCGGCCTGCGCGGCCGAATGCGCCGCATCCGCCACCTTCACGTGGCGCACGCCCTGCGCGTCCGGCACGTTGTTCTGCACATTTTGCGCGGCCGGCACGTCCGATTCGCCCGAATCGGCCATGGGGACCGTCTGCGTAACACTCTGCGTAGCCGATACTGCAGTGTCGGTCATCTGGACGTTCTGCACAGTATCGTACGCGTCCGATTCACCCGAATCGGACATTGAGGATACGGAAGCCGTGGAAGCATCGGCGATCGCGTTACGGACCCGCTTGCGTGTGCCGCGCGCCAGCAACGCCTGCATCAGCGCCACGCCAACCGCGGCCGCGATCAGACCGCCGGCGAAACTTCCCGCAAGATAGCCGAGCGCGCTGCCGAAACGCTGCTCGCGCATGCCTTCCATGGTTTCCAACATCACGCCGGACATCGTCGACAGTCCGCCAAGCAAACCAAGCCCGACGCCACGGCTGACGACCTGCCGCACCCTGCGGCGCAGCCACGACGCGGTCGCCATGTATTCGGTCAGCATCGCAAACAGGAAGCAGGCGAGCATATTCGACACGAACGTGCCCACCACGAACGGCGAACCGTTCACCGACGGCAGCAGCAGGTCCGTGGCGCGACGGAAACCGACGCCGACGAAGCCGCCGACGAACACCACGAGATACATCAGACCATCGGCAAGAGGGTTGAATCGCGCCTGCATGCGTTTCATCGGCGCGAGCGGAATCTGCGGCGGATGCTTGGATGCGGCGGCACCGGACGGGCGCACATCCGCGCGCGCCACTTCGGCGACGTCGATCGACTGTGTGGCGGGATTCGGCTCATCACCCGCGTTTGGCGAGTCTGCCGCCCGTTGTTCTTGCGATTCCATCACGTTCCCCTTGTACTTGGCTTTCCGCGGACAGCGTCGTTCCACCCCAGCCATACGGCAACGAGCTGGCCGCAGGTGCCGTCTTCCTAACCTTGTACGAGTCTACACGTGCATTGCAACCAAACATCGAACATGTCCGATTCGGTGGATAACTGTGGATAACTTCGGGTGGCCCTAGACGTCTACGAATGGTTATGGAAGACGGTAAGGCCGCGTCAGACGGATACGTCGCACAGCCGCCGCATCGCATGCCGTGCGTCGCTTTCGTCCTCGCCGCTGAACAACACGACCAGATAGTCGCCGGCGCGCAGCCGCGTATCGCCATGCGGCACGATCTGCCGTTCGCCGCGACGCAGGCCAATCACCAGACAGCCGTACGGCCAGCGCACGTCACGCATCAGCTTGCCGTCCGCGGTCGCGCCCATTTCCACAGGCAGTTCCATGATGCCGTTGTCGATGCGATTGGCGATTGCCGTCGTGCCGCCTTGCGCGCGCATGTACCGTTCCAGCAGCTCGCCGTAGATCGGTTTCGTACGCAGCAGGTCGGAGACGAGCAATGCGATGAACGCGACGGCGGCGACCGGCAGCATGTGCGTCAATGTGCCGGACATTTCCACGGCCAGCAGAATCGACGTGATCGGTGTTTTCACGGACGCGGCCAGCGTGCCCGTCATCACGCATACCGAGAAAATCGCCACGGAATCGGACGGCAGGTTGCCGAACTGGTGCAACGTCTCGCCGCAGATACCGCCGGCGAGTGAGCCAACCGCGAGAATCGGCATGAAAATGCCGCCGGGAGCGCCTGAACCGAAGCTGGTGGAGGTGAACAGCACTTTCGCCACGAACAGCACGCACAGCATGCCCAAGCCGACGCGCGCATGCTCGGCCATGGCGATCAGGTTCGAGCCGCCGCCGAGCACGTCAGGCAGCCAAATGCCGATTGGCAGCGCGAGTGCGATCGCGATCAAAGGGCGGCTCCATGCGGGAAGCTTGCCGTACAGCGTTTGGAAGCCGAGCAGCGAACGGTTCATCAGCGAACCAACCAAACCGGCCACCAATCCCAGCGGAATCAGCCACCCGTATTCGCCGAGCGGCAGTTGGCCGATGGTGCCGAAGTCAAGCACCGGACGCAGGCCGAAACAGTATTTCGATACGAAATCGGCGGTCAGGGACGCGGCGGTGGCGCCCATCAGAATCGCGGGCGAAAAACTGCGATGCACCCCTTCCAAAGCGAACATCATGCCGGACAGCGGTGCGCTGAACGCGGCGGACAGGCCGGCCGCGGCACCGGCGGTGACCAGATAATGCTCCTGCATGTCCTCACGTTTCTTGCCGCGCAGCCGGTGCGATAGGAACTGCGCGCCCGATGCGCCGATTTGGATGGACGGTCCTTCGCGGCCGAGCGAGAGGCCGAAGAGCGATCCGAGCAGGCCTCCGATGAAGCGAACCGGCAGAATCGTCTGCCATCGCATTTTCAGGCCGCAGATCACCACGCCGTTGGTTTGCGGAATGCCGCTGCCGCCGGCCATCGGCTCTTTTTTGACCATCCATGCGATGGCGAGCGCGGCTGCGATTGCGGCGACCGCCCACGGTGCGACCAGCCACGGGGTTTCGCGGATGCGCGCGTAGATCCAGCGCGCGGTGTCGGTGCCGTATTCGATGCCGAGACGGTAGAGGACGACGAGGAAGCCGGAAATCAGGCCGACGAGAATGCCGGCAGCGGCCATCTTCCATTTCAGGTGGTCGAATCGCGGGACCAGTTTGCTGAACCTGTCAAACCTGTCGAACCTGTCGTTAGGCGGCATTGCAGTCATCGCACTCCCCTTTTCCGTTCCTCCGCCGCGCACCCCGTCGGTGTGTATGCGGTGTGCGTCATACGCGCACGCCATCGCACGCACCATACGCAAAGTGCCGGCAGGCACAGGCCCACCGGCACTTGTCATTGACGTTCGTTACCGACGTTCATATCGACGAATCAGCCGAATCAGCTTCAGTCGATCAGCGAGTTGATCTGGATGATGTGGTCGCGCTGCGGGCCGGTGCCGATCACGGAAATGCGGCAGCCGGACAGTTCCTCAAGACGCTTGACGTAATCCTGGCAGGTCTTCGGCAGATCGTTGAAGTCATGGACCTGGGAAATGTCCTCGTCCCAGCCCGGCATGGACTCGTAAATCGGCTTCGCGGCGGCGAATTCGGCCTGGTCGGTCGGCATATCGTCGCGACGCTCGCCGTTGACGTCGTACGCCACGCACAGCGGGATTTCCTTGAGGCCGGTGAGCACGTCGAGCTTGGTGAGCACGATGTCGGTCAGGCCGTTGACCTGGGCCGCGTAACGGTTGACGACCGCGTCGAACCAACCGCAGCGACGCGGGCGACCGGTGGTCACGCCGTACTCGTGGCCTTGGGCGCGCAGCCAATCGCCTTCCTCGCCGAACAGTTCGGTCGGGAACGGGCCTTCGCCCACGCGGGTCACATACGCCTTGGAGACGCCGATCACGCGGGTGATCTTGGTCGGGCCAACGCCGGTGCCGGTGCAGGCGCCGCCGGCGGTCGGGTTGGAGGAAGTCACGAACGGGTAGGTGCCGTGGTCCACGTCGAGCATGGTGGCCTGGCCGCCTTCGAACAGCACGGTCTTACCCTCGTCGAGCGCCTTGTTGAGCACCAGGGAGGTGTTGGCCACGTACGGCTTCAGGCGTTCGCCGAGCTTGAGCAGCTCGTCGGTGGTCTCGTCCACGTCGATCGGGCGACGGTTGTACAGCTTGACGAGCATCTGGTTCTTCTGATGCAGGCTGGCCTCGACCTTGTCATGCAGGTGCTCCGCGTTGAACAGGTCGTGCACGCGGATGCCCACGCGGTTGATCTTGTCGGCGTATGCCGGGCCGATGCCACGGCCGGTGGTGCCGATCTTGTGCTTGCCGAGGAAGCGTTCGGTCACCTTGTCGAGCACGCGGTGATACGGGGCGATGATGTGCGCGCTTTCGCTCACCAGCAGTCGGGAGCAGTCCACGCCACGGCTTTCAAGGCCGTCGATCTCCTGGAACAGCACTTCCGGATCGACGACGACGCCGTTGCCGATGACAGGGGTGGTGTTGGGGCTGATGATGCCGGACGGCAGCAGATGCAGCGCATACGATTCGTCGCCGACCACCACAGTATGGCCAGCGTTATTGCCGCCGTTGAAGCGGGCCACGTAGTCGACCTTCGTGCCGATCAGATCCGTTGCCTTGCCTTTGCCCTCGTCTCCCCACTGGGCACCGATCAAAACAATTCCAGGCATGTTGTTGCACCTCCGTGCGTACGCGATTCTGCCTTAAGCCTTGCGCCTAAAGCCTTACAAAGGTTACTCTTCACCCTCTACCGGGTCTGAGGGATGCTCACGGCTCCGGACCGACCGTAATCGGATTGCAACCGGTCCGAAAAACAGACCAGAAAACGCCCGAAAACAGTTCGAAAGACCGTTGGCTAGTTCAGCGCGCGCCCGGCACTGCCGAGCTGCTTGCATGCTTCGACCACACGCGCGGCCATCGCGGATTCAGCTTCACGACCCCAGGATCGCGGATCGTACAGCTTCTTGTTGCCCACCTCACCGTCGATTTTGAGCACCGAATCATAGTTGGAGAACATGTGACCGGCCACCGCACGGCTGAATGCGTACTGCGTATCGGTGTCGATGTTCATCTTCACCACGCCGTAGCTCACGGCCTGCGCGATCTCCTCCGGCGCGGAGCCGGAACCGCCGTGGAACACCAGGGCGAACGGCTTACCGGGAGCGACATCCAGCGAGTGCGCGGGGTCGGGCATTTCGCCGGCCTTGATCGCGAGCGCGACCGTGGTCTGGATTTCGTCGAGCAGTTCGGGGCGCAGTTTCACCACGCCCGGTTTGTATGCGCCGTGCACGTTGCCGAAGGTGAAGGCGGCCATGTAGCGTCCGCGCTCGCCGAGGCCGAGTCGTTGCGCGACGGCGATGCCTTGCGCGGGCGTGGAATACAGTTTGTCATTGATTTCGGCGCTGTGCCCGTCTTCTTCGCCACCGACCGCGCCGATTTCGATTTCCAGCACGGTGTGCGCGGCTTGGGATTTGTCGAGCAGTTCTTCTGCGATGTCGAGGTTTTCATCCAGCGGCACTGTGGAACCGTCCCACATGTGTGACTGGAAGGTCGGTTCCTGACCGTGCTTCACCTGTTCGACTTCATGGTCGAGCAAGAGGCGCACCCATTCGTCCAAATACTGTTTGGCGCAGTGGTCGGTGTGCAGGGCGATGGTGATGTTGGGGTATTTCGCCGCGACTTCGTGCGCGAAGGCTGCGAAGGCAAGCGAGCCGGTGACGCGGTCGTTGACGCGTTGCCCGGAGAAGTAGGCGGCGCCGCCTACGGAGACTTGGATGATGCCATCGGATTCCGCCTCGGCGAAACCCTGGAGTGCGGCGTTCAGGGTCTGCGTGCTGGTCACATTGATCGCGGGATAGGCGTAACCGCCGCGGCGTGCGGCGTCCAGCATTTGCGCATAACGTTCCGGCGTTGCAATAGTCATGCCTCCATTATCGCCCAACCCTATCCCACTTGTCATGTGACAACATTCGCCATCTTTCCTTTCCGTTTTCCCGACCGTCCGCTCCATATCCAGGTCGCCCGCCCCACTAGAGCCATATGCCGAGCGTTTTCGTCTCATATCCCGACACTTGCGGGACCGACCAATAAACATGGCGAAACCATTGCGATCGTTCCATCGGAAGTCATAGAATGTCCACCGGATCGCGCGACGAAGAGCCCAACCGGGTGTTCCCGCACGGGCATGCCGCCGCACGTAGATGTTGCGACCAATACCCGCGAGGAGGCTTGATGCACCAGGTTTTCGCCATCTTCCTTCGAGACGTGAAACGCATTCTGAAGAACCCCGTGGCGCTCGTCGTCACGCTGGGTGTGGCCATCATCCCATCACTGTACGCATGGTGCAATATCCTCGCCAACTGGGACCCGTACGCGAACACGGGCAACATCCAAGTCGCTGTGGCGAACGAGGACAAGGGCACAACCTCCACGCTGGTCGGCCATCTCGACGCTGGCCAGCAGACCGTCAACCAGCTTAAGAAGAACCATCAGCTCGGCTGGCGTTTCGTTCCCAAGCAGCAAGCCATCGAAGGCGTGGAATCCGGCAAATACTATGCGGCGATCGTACTGCCGGAAGACTTCAGCTCCAGACTAATCGGCACCGTCACCGGTAAAGGCGACCGACCGTCGATCACGTACTACATCAACGAAAAGCTGAACGCGATCGCGCCGAAAATCACCGATACGGGCGCGACCACGATCGACGAGCAGATCAACACCACTTTCGTTTCCAGCGTGGCCGACGCCGTGGCAAAGGAAGTGAAGGAGGCAGCGGGAGAAACCACCGGCAGCGTGAAAAGCGCGCAAAGCGACGTCGTCAACGATCTGACCGACACCATCAACCAGCTCGAAACCGTCCAACAGCAGCTGCGCGACACCCGCTCCACGCTCGACAAGGCCCTCACCACCATCGATTCGGCCAAACAGTCCAACATCGCGCTCGCCTCGGAAATCACCAACTCGCTTGACACCGTCGGCAAGGCGTCCGACTTGCTGAGCGAGACGCGCACACAAACCGAACGATTCTCGAACACGCTGGTCGGAGCGCTCGACAACGGCAGCACGCAACTGTCCGGCCTGCAGGTCAACGTGAGCAATGCCACCGGCACCGTGCTCAGCGGACTGAACACCACGCAGGACGCGCTCGACCAAGTGTCCAGCACCATGCATCACGTCAACGCCACCACCGGCAATGTGCTCGACGGCGTGGAGAAGGCGTTGCAGGCCAGCCAGCTGGATCCGAACAGCCAAACGTATAAGAATCTTTCCGCGCAGCTCGCCGAAGCCCGCAAACAGCTGACGTTCCAGCAGCAGCGCATCGACGCCTTCGATCAGGACACCACGGCTGCGATCAACGCGGGGAAGAACACCGCGAACGGGTTCAACGACGATGTCACCACGCTGGCGAAGAACGGCACGGCGTCGATGGCGAGCGCACACACGACCATCACCGGCACGGTCATGCCGAATCTCAACACCGGGCTCGATACACTCAGCCTGGCCAATGGGTCGCTGTCCGGCACGCTTACCACGCTGCAAAGCACGCTGGAACAGGGCAACGGGCTGCTCGACCAGTTGTCGCGCACCGTGACCCAAACGAACACCACCATTGCTGGCACGCAGACACAGCTCGCCAATCTCGCCAAACAGCTCAACACCACGCGCACCGATGTGGCCGCGTTGAGCAGTTCGGCGATGTTCCAGCAGCTTTCCCAAGCGCTCGGACTTGACGCGAGCGAGGTCGGCTCGTTCGTGGGCGAGCCGGTGCATTTGGACGAACAGGTCCTCTACCCGGTCAAAAACTATGGTTCCGCGGTCACGCCGTTCTACACGAATCTTGCGCTGTGGGTCGGCGGATTCGTGCTCGTCGCGATCTACAAGCTTGAAGTGGACCGCGATGAGAAGATCCGCATGTACACGCCACGCCAAGGCTATATGGGCCGTTGGCTGCTGTTCGTCACGGTCGGATTCCTGCAGGCGATCATCGCCACGATCGGCGATCTCGCGCTGGGCATCCAATGCGAGCATCCGTTCCTGTTCATCCTCGCCGGCATTTTCGCCTCGTTCGTCTACGTGAACATCATTTACGCGCTCGCCGTGGCGTTCCGGCATATCGGCAAGGCCGTCGCCGTGATTCTGGTGATCATCCAGATTCCGGGCGCGGCAGGCCTCTACCCCATCGAGATGATGCCGGAATTCTTCCGCCGTCTGAAACCGTTCCTACCGTTCACCTACGGCATCAACGCGATGCGCGGGCCGATCGGCGGCATGTATGCCAACCATTATTGGATCGACATGCTCTCGCTGTTCTGGTATCTGCCTGTGGCGCTGTTCATCGGCTTGGTGGTCCGCAAGCTGGCGTTGAACCTCAACCGCCTGTTCGACAACCGTCTGGCGGACACTGATCTGATGATCACCGAACATAACGAAGGCACGGTGGAACCGTTGCGGCTCACCGAGACCGCGCAGCAGATCGCCGAGGAGTTCCCCGAACTCGCCCGCAGACGGGCGATTCATTTCTTCCGCCTGTACCCGCGCCTGGTGCGTTGGGGATTCCTCGCGCTGGCGGTACTGCCGTTCGTGTTCCTGCTATTGCTATTCATCACGCGCATGAAGCTCGCCATGCTGCTCGGTTGGATCATTTCGATCATCGCCATCGACACGTATCTCATCGTGGTGGAGTATCTGCGCGAACGGTATGCGAATTATCTGGGCGAGGAAGCGATGAGTGCGGAAGAGTTCCGCAGCGCGATCCTGCACGAGAACCTGCTGTTCCGGCCGGGCATGCATTACAAGCCGATGCATGCCGTACGTACGAGGCTGTATGAGGTTGCGCATGGTGGTTTGGCCGGACATGCGACTGAACATGCGGCTGAGTATGCGGCTGGAAACACGGACGGAAATGCTGGCAGGAGTCTGCGTGAGGAGGGGAACGAACAGTGAAAATGATCTGGGGCATCTTCAAGCGGGACATGTGCCATGCCACCCGCAACGTGATCGCCGTGATCGTCTCGATGGGCCTGGTGGTGGTGCCGGCGCTGTACGCCTGGTTCAACATCGCGGCCAGCTGGGACCCCTACGGCAACACCAAGGCATTGAAGGTCGCCGTGGCCAATAACGACAAGGGTTACAAGTCGGATCTCATACCGGTGCGCGTCAACGTGGGCGAAACCATCATCAGCACACTGCACGCCAACGACCAGCTGGACTGGCAGTTCGTGAAAAGCGACAAGGCAATCGACGGGGTGAAATCCGGCGAATACTATGCGGCGATCGTAATTCCGAAAGGTTTCAGCGCCGACATGATGACGCTGTTCTCCCCCGACATCAAACACGCGCAGCTCAAGTACTATCTGAACGAGAAAATCAACCCGATCGCCCCGCATATCACCGATCAGGGCGCGACAACCGTGGTCAACACGATCGACAAAACCTTCGCCAAAACGATTGCGCAAGTCGGACTCGACCTGGCCTCAAGCATCCTACACTATTCGCAAAGCCCGCAAATGGCCGAATACATGCGCAACCTCAACGGCAATCTCACCACCATGGCGGATACGCTGAGCGGCGCATCGCAGCAGGTGACGTCGTATTCGCAGCTGCTCGGCTCGGCGAACGACATCGTGGATTCCACGGGCAAACTGCTCGCCTCGGCGACCAAGGCGGGCAAACAGGCCCAGAACGCGTTGAAGCAAGGCAAATCAGGTGCCACGTCACTCACTTCTGCAGGTGCGAACGTCACCTCCTCGGTGAACACCGCGCTCGACCAGGTGTCAGGCGCGTTCGACCAAGTAGCTGCCAAGGTGAACAAGGCGTTCGACGCGATCGGCAAGGACTCAGACACCGCAGCCAGCCAGTTGGCAACGTTGAGCGAACAAATCTCCAGCGGCGAATCGCTGTACGACACGTACATCACAAGCCTCAACCACATGCGCGAATCGGTGGAACAACTACCGGACAGTGATTCCGCGAAACAGGCGCTGCTGGAAGCCATCGACCGGGAGATCACGCTGCTGGAAGCCGCCAAAGGCGATTCGCAGAAGCTCGCGCAGCAGCTGAAAGACGCTTCCACGCAGGTCACGCAGGATACCGCAGCCGCGGAAAGCTCCCGCAAGGAGATCCTGAACCGCATCACCTCCGCGAAGCAGTCGATCAGCAATGTGCGCGACGATTACGCCACGAACGTCAAGCCGAAAATCGACGCGCTCGCCTCCACAGTCAGCACGCTGATCTCCCAAACCGACAGCATGATCACCCAGCTGAGCGGCACCGCCGACGGTCTGGACGATGTGACGGGCGATGTGGGGACGAATGTGACGTCCATCCGTTCCACGCTCGGCGCGATCGCGAAGAAACTCGACTCGTCGGCAGCGACGGTGAAGGAGCTGATCACGAAGCTGGAGACGGGCGGGAACGCCGGTGACGGCAACAGCGATGGTGGCGACGGTGACAACGACGCCGATTCGGGCGAATCGGACGAACTACGTGCACTGGCCACCGCCAACGCGTCCACACTGTCCACGCTGATTTCCGCGCCCGTCGCACTGCATCGCGTCTCGGTGTACCCGATCGCGAACTACGGTTCGGCCATGGCGCCGTTCTATACGATCCTGTCAATCTGGGTGGGTGCGATCATCCTGTGCGCCATGCTGAAAGTGACGATTTCGGACCGCGAGAAGGCGCATGTGCTGGGCTTGGGCGACACGCTGCCGCGCATCGCCGGCCCGTCCGGCCCGGGGAACGCCTCACGTTGGGGACTGCGTCTCGACCACGAGTATTTCGGACGGTACGCGATCTTCGCACTGCTCGCGTTGCTGCAGGGCACACTGGTTTGCCTGGGTGACACGTATTTCCTTGGCGTGCAGGCGAATCATGCGCTGCAGCTCCTTGCCGTGGGGTGGCTTGCCGCGCTCGTGTTCTCGAATATCGTGTATACGCTGACCGTGTCGTTCGGCGATATCGGCAAGGCCGTGGCCGTGGTGCTGCTGGTGATGCAGGTCGCCGGTTCGGGCGGTACGTTCCCTATCGAGACGCTGCCGAAGTTCTTCCAAATGCTCTACCCGTTCCTACCATTCCCGCACGCCATCGATGCCATGCACGCCGCGATGGCCGGATCATACGGCAATGAGTACCTGCTTGACATGGTGTATCTCGCCTTGTTCCTGATTCCTTCGCTGCTGCTGGGATTGGTGTTGCGCAAGCCGGTGATCCGGTTGAACAACTGGGTGAGCCGCAATCTGGAGTCCACCAAGGTGATGTGACGAGGCGGATTTGAACGGGCTGGTTTGAGCCGGTTTAGATCGGTTTCGGCTGGTACACGTGAACGCGCTGCCCGCCATCATCGACGACCTGAAAACCCAAAGCCACGAATTCGTCACCATCGACCAGCCGGCAAAAACCTAAGCTAGCGTGGAGGCGTAGGGCATTGTCCTGCCCAGTCACTTCCCTTACGTACCGCTGCGCCATCCCGGCGCTCCTCTGCGCCGCCACTACCCCACATGTCGCCTCCTCACGCACCAACAAGTGTCCGATCCCCCCGAATCAGCCACCCACGCGTCATCCGGTCACCCCAGGTTGTCCGATTCGGGAGAAACGGACACTCAGGGGCACCGTGCAAACCACACGTTGATCAGAGAACCGGCAACCACCAGCACAACACCGATCCAGAACGGCATGCCCAGCGCCACGCCCAACAGAAGCGTGCTAGAAGCCGTGGAAAACAGCGGAGTCGCGTACGAACCAATCGCAAGCGTTTCCATACTGCCGTGCAACATGCCGTATCCCCAGCACGCGTAGCCGCCCGAAATCGAAGCGGCGCACGCAATCAGCGCAGCATATCCACCGATGCCGGGCGCCGTGTCCGGCAAACCGTCTCCCGAAACGAAATGGATGGTCCACAGTACAACGGCCACACAGCAGAAGAAAATCGTCGTGCCGTCGTAACCGCCGGACAACGACGGCGTAAAAGTCGCATAAATCGCCCAAATAAAGGCGCCAACAAACGCGAGCACATACGGTAGGGGGTTACTGGCGATATTGTGGACCGCTTCCTGCATATCAAGGCTTTCTCCGCCAACCGCCATCGCCACACCGATGGTTGCGATCACCGCGCCAGGAATCGCTTTGGCGACCGCACCACGTTTGTGCGATACCGCTGCGGTCATCAGCACCAGCAGCGTCGGCCACAAGTAGTTGACAAGGCTGACTTCCACGGATTGCGCGTTCGTTGTGGCCAGGCCGATCGACAGCGAGATTGACGCCTCGTATGCGATGAACATGAGTCCGCCTGCGATGAGGTACTTGCATGGCGCTTCGCGGATTGGTTTCGGACGGCGCACAATGAACAGCATGACACCACCGACGGTGTAGATGAGCGCCGAACCGAGCGTGGCGCCGAACGATTCGGAGACCAGTCGCACGAGGCCGGCCATGAAGCCCCACAGGACGATTGCGAACAGGCCGATGAGTGTCGCCGCGTGTGATGTGGCATGGCCGAGTAGCGGATTGCAGGAGTTGCCGGTGGGGTGGTTTGCGCCGGAATCGGAGGGGGACTTCTGGTTCGTGTTCACGGGCTCCAGCCTACCCATCGCCCTCCACGAGTGTCCGATTCTGCAGAATCGGACACTCCTGCAACCTGCGATGCCGCGAACCCGATTACCCCCGGAACCGCACCAACAGCAGAGTCAACCACCCCATCCGACGCTGCCACACCAGCCGTATCGGCAGCCAAGTCCATGCGTCCCGCATCCACACAGCCCACGCGTCCCGCACCTCCACGGCCCGCCGACGCGCACACGTCGCCCATGACCAAATCATCCAACGTCACACCGAACATGTCGCAAAGCATCAGCAGCTTGTCACAAACGTCGCGTTCCACGCCACCATCTTGCGGTTGCATTGCGATTCGCAACCAAATTTTGCGACGCAACCGACAGTTGCGCGACGCGAAGTTGGCTTCACGGGTCTTTTACGACAATAGAAAAACCCTTGAAATTCCAACGATTCCAAGGGTTTCGAATGGAGCGGATGACGGGAGTCGAACCCGCCTTTAAAGCTTGGGAAGCTTTCGTTCTACCGATGAACTACATCCGCAAGGTGTGCCTTTTGGGCACGAGCCATTAGTCTAGCACGCAACGGATGCGTATGCGGACACAGACCGACATGCGATACCAATTTTCCGCAATATCATGGAGACTCAACCACGCGGCCGCTGCGAATAGTCGCGAGAATATCTGCCAGCCGAGCCGCCCGAATCATGCGCGGATCCATACTGCGTTCCAAATTGCGGCCCACCGGCACCAGCCATCGCAGAACGTCCGCCTTGCCGAATATCCGCCGCCGCAACGCCGCTCGTGGCATAGCCACCGGCCAAATATCCGGACTGCACGCCCTGCTGCCGCATCTCCTGACCCATCTGCATGAGCCGCGCAATGCGGTCCTGAATCGGCGGATGCGTGGAAAACAGGCGCGAGAAGCCTTCCGCGGAGAACGGACTGGCGATCATCATCGCAGCCACCGACTGCGTGCCGGCGGTCTTCTCCATCGGCATCGCGGCTGCGCCGCCGGAAATCTTGCTCAACGCGGAAGCGAGCGCTTCCGGATCCTCCGTCAACTTGGAACCGTCTTCGTCGGCGTCGTATTCGCGTGTGCGGGAGATTGCCATCTGTATCAGCGACGCTGCGATCGGCGCCAGAATCGTGCTCAGCAGCACACCCAGCAATCCCAAGCCGCCGGACGCCGAATCGTCGCGGTCGTCACGCGAACGGCCGCCGCCGAAATACATGAGCGAGTAGCCGAGGTACGAGATGACGGTGGCCATGGCGGAGGCGATTGCGGACGTCAGAATGTCGTGGTTGTAGACGTGCATGAGTTCGTGTCCGAGCACGCCGCGAATCTCACGTTCGTTAAGCGTCTGTAGGATGCCTTGCGTGCAGCAGACCGCCGCGTGTCGTTCGTTGCGCCCCGTCGCGAACGCGTTGGGGCTCATGGTGGGGGCGATGTAGATGCGCGGCATCGGCTTACCTGCCTTCGCCGATAGCTCGCGGACGATCTTGTATAGTACGGGGGCTTCCTGCTCGCTCACCTGTCGAGCGTGCATGCTGGCGATCGCCAGTTTGTCGGAAAACCAGTAGGAGACGAACGTGGAGCCCAGGCCGATGAGAATGTAGTAGCCGAGCGTGCTTTGACTGGCGCCGGTCGCCCACCAGATGAGCATGATGACGCCCCACATCAACGCGAACAAAAGCGTTGTTTTCAAGCCATTGCAATGGCCGTGCACCTGCAATTTGCCGTTCATGGCCACCAGCCTAGGAATTCAGACTGGGATTTTGCTGTATACAAGCTGAAGGGTGGATTTGCAACATCTAGAAACATGCCACGCAACGACGCTACAGCATCGGCCATAGACCTATCTGCGGCACGGCGAGAGTCACCCCAACTTGAAACGTATTACCCTCGCATATCCTCCGAATGCACTGCGTCGAGCGTGCCGATCAGGCTGGTCAGCAAATCGTTGCGGCCGCACGCATTCGTCAGCACCGCCAGCACGTACGTGCCCGACTGCGACATCACCAGTCCGGCATCGTTCAGCGCGTACAAATCGCCTTCGCCGTTGATCCATCCGGCCTTCGTGTACACGGTGTCCGCATCGCCAAGGGCCGCGTGGATGCAGGAGTTCAGCGAATTCGTCATGTCTCCGGACAGCCATTGCAGCGATTCGGGCGTGATGTTCTGCACCCCCGCCGTTTGCCCGGCGAACAGGAAACCGTATCCGGCGGTCCACAGTTTGGCCATGTCGCGCGCGGAGGTGAACAGGTACCCGCCGCGATCACCCATTCTGGAAGCCGCGCCTGCCTGTTCGGCCCACGTGTTGAAGCAGTCGAGGCCATACGTTTTGTACAGCCAGTCGTAAGACGCGTTGTCGGAATTGCGCAGGACGGCGTCGACCTTTTGGTGGACGGTGGCGGACTGCGCGTCAGCGGATTGGGCCACGCTGTTCAGGTCGACGGTGCCCGTTGAGAACAGCGATATCAGGTATGGCGCCTTCGCCGACGAGGCCGAATAGATCTGTGCATCGGCGTTGTATGCGATCGTGCGGCCGGTCGTGATGTCGGCGAGCACGAATGATGCGGTATATCCGTCGGCTTCGAAAGTGGCGATTTGAGACTGCACGGCGGCCTGCGAATCGGCGCTTAGCGTGAAGCCCTGCGTTGTGATCGTGGCGCTGCCCTCGACTGCGGAAATGCCGTCCAGCGCGACCTGCGTCGGCGACGAGACGGCTTGTGTCTGCGATTGCGACGCGCTGTTTTTCTTAAGCGCGCCCGACGTGGAGGACGTTTCCGAAGACGCCGCTGCGTGGGCTTCCTCTTCGAGATGCACATCGACAAGACCCACGCCCATGGCGAAGCCGATCAGGCAGGCGATCAGCAGGCCCACGACGGACACGGAACAGCAGTACAGTGCCTTGCGCTTGACGTGTTTTCCAAAGTTCATGCCGACTTCACAACCTTAGATTTCAATGCCCGCATCCGTTTGCGATGATATTGCGCACCGCGTTTCACTGGGGTCAGCCTAGCGCATGGACCCGAACTTCGGGGGTAATAGGTCAAAACGACCGCGTATGTCCGATTCTGGAGAAACGGGCGGTTGTGCGATCGAAAACGCACGCTACGCGACCAGTCCGCCGAAAATCGACCACTAAAGCGGCAAAAACTAACGCCCTGCACGTCCGATTCAGAGGAATCGGACGTGCAGGGCGTTACTAGATTGCGTTAAAAGGCTTGGAGTTAGGGTGTCAGGAAGTCAGCACTCCCACCCTAATTCCAGCCGGCCCGATTCAGGCATGCGCCAGCGCGCGCATCTGCTCCGGGTCGATGACCTTCTTGTGCTCGCGGCCTTCCTTCGCGCCTTCGGCACGTTCGAACGCGTCGACCTTCTTCCAGCCGGCGAAGTCGATCGGCTTGACACCGCGGGAAGCCAGCAGACGGTCGATGGATTCCGGATCGCGGTCAGCGGCCACGCGACCGCCTTCGGCGGCCTTGGACAGGTCCTCCAGCATGTTGGTGACGATGAGCAGCGCGTCGGACTTGGTGGAGCCGATCAGGCCGACCGGACCACGCTTGGCCCAACCGGTGGCGTACAGACGCTCACGCACCTGCGCGCCCTCGCCGGAGGCCTCCGTGGTGATGCGGCCGTCGCCGTTCGCGTTGGCCAGGTGCGCGCGACGCTCGTCGTACGCGATGCCCGGCGCGGTGGCCGGCTTGTAGCCGATTGCGTGATACACGGCCTGCACCGGGTACTCTTCGAATTCGCCGGTGCGAGTCATCTTGCCGTCCGCGGAAGTCGTCGTCTTCTCCACGCGAATCGCCTTGACCTTGCCGTCCTCGCCCAGCACTTCGACCGGAGCGGAATTGAAGTGGATGTAGTACTTGCGATCCGCCGGATTGCCTTCGAAATCGGTGTCGCCGTCGTCTTCCATGTCCTCGGCCATCTCGCGGATGGTGAACAGCTCCTCGACCATCTGACGGGTCAGCTTGTCCTTGCCGGCCTCCTCGATAGTGTCGTCGTCCAGATCAAAGTCGTCTTCGTTGATGATCAGCTGCACGCCCGGCAGCTTCTCCATTTCGCGCAGCTCCTGCACGGAGAACTTGGCCTGAGCCACGCCACGGCGGATGAACAGGTGCAGGGTCTTCGCCTTGTTGGCCTTGATGCCCTCGTACACGTTGTCCGGAATGTCGGTTTTGGCCTTGAGATCGTCGGCGTTGCGCATCAGCTCGCGCGCCACGTCCATGGCCACGTTGCCGCCGCCGATCACAGCGACTTCCTCGGCATCGAGCGGCCATTCGCGGGCGCCGGTCGGGTAACCGTCGTACCATTCCACGAACTTGGCGGCACCGTACACACCGTCCAAGTCGGCGCCCGGCAGGCCGAGCGGCTTGTCTTCGACGGCACCAGTGGCGAACAGCACCGCGTCGTAGCGTTCGAGCAGCTCGTCGAGCGTCACGTCCTTGCCGAATTCCACGTCGCAGTACAGGTGGATGTCCGGGTTGTCGAGCGTCTTCTCGAGAGCGGATGCGATGAATTTGATGGAAGGGTGGTCGGGGGCCACGCCGTAGCGCACCAGGCCGAACGGCACCGGCAGCTTTTCGAACAGGTCGATGCGGGCCTTGGTGCCCAGTCCCAGCTCTTCGCCGAGCTTGCCCAGCTGGCGCAGGAAAATATCGGAAGAGTAGACGCCTGCGGGGCCGGCGCCGATTACAGCAATACGAAGTTCGTTGGTTTCGCTCATATGTTCCAGCCTAATATATTCCCTGCATTTCCAACAGGGGGCATACGGCACTTTCTTGCGATTCCCTTACTTGCCTCGCAACGCGCAGCCCGGCCCATGTGCCGGCGCAGGAGAACGTACAATCGCAGAAGATCACAATCGGTCCCTCACTAAAGAAGGTCCTTATCGTAAGAGGGTGGGCATATGCGCATTCACATCACGTATACCGGCGGCACCATCGGTATGGTCGAGTCACCGAACGGTCTGGTTCCGGGCGCCGATATGCGCGGCTGGCTGCGCCGGCTGATTGAGGACGCGCATCTGGACTCGAGCTTGTTCTCGTTCACCGAGCTGGACCCGCTAATCGATTCGTCGAACGCGACGCCCGACAATTGGCAGACGATGGCGGACGACCTGCGCGCGCACCGCGATGACGCCGATGCATTTGTGGTGTTGCACGGCACCGATACGATGAGCTATTCGAGTGCCGCGCTGTCTTACGCGCTGACCGGTTTCGGCAAGCCTGTGATTTTCACGGGGTCGCAGCATCCGCTCGGCAAAATCGAATCGGACGCCACCGCGAACGTCACGGGTGCGCTGAACGCCGCGATGAGCGGACGTTTTCATGGCGTCGGCCTGTTCTTCGGCCATCATCTGTTCGCCGGCAACCGTGTGAGCAAATCGTCAAGCTGGGCGTTCGAAGGGTTTTCGGCGCCGTCCACCGGCCCGCTGGCACGTACCGGCACGCCGTGGCATTGGTATGCGGGCGATTCGGCCGGCTCCGGTTGCGGTTGGGCGTCGCCGCTGCCCTACTCCCGTCACGATGTGGCCGTGATCGACATGGCTCCCGGCATTTCCGCCGCGCGATTGGCCGCGATGCTCGACCCTCGTCCGGAAGCGGTGCTGTTGCGCGCGTACGGCGTTGGCAATGTGCCGAGCGACGAGCCAGGACTGACCGACGTGATCGCCGACATGCTGCATGACGGCGTGCCTGTCGTCATCGCATCGCAATGCCAGCAGGCGGAAGTGCTGCTCGGCCATTACGAGACGGGCGACGCGATCGCCCGCGCCGGTGCGATCGGATCGGGCGACATGACGCTGGAAGCCGCATACGCGAAGATCATGTTCCTGCTGTCGCAGGGCGTGGACGCGGCCGATTTCGGCACGTGGATGCGCCGGAACATCGCCGGCGAAATCTCGCCCAGCTCGATGTAGCACGGCGCAACGCGGTTCAGCCTCCGCACGGCTCGTCGCCGCAACCGGCGCTACTCGCGGTCGAGCAGGGCGGTGAGCGCCCACAGGATGCTGACCACGTCGATCGCCTCCTGCATGAACGCGCCGACGACCACCGGAATGAGGTTGAACGCGGCCGCGACCATGCCGATAATCGCCAATCCAAGGCCTGTCTCTTATACACATCTCCGAGCCCACGAGACACTGAGC
>ENA-UAYF01000562-UAYF01000562.1-human-gut-metagenome-genome-assembly--contig:-NODE-562-length-19473-cov-5.527655_pt1 | contig 19473 bp, 16 predicted proteins | sample MGYA00244017_ERZ654600 | MGnify/ENA primary metagenome ERZ654600 (study PRJEB26926, sample SAMN06164490) | human gut metagenome | biome: ENVO:00009003; feature: ENVO:2100002; material: ENVO:00002003... | reverse complement strand
CAGGCTGTGTTCGCGCCAGTTGCCGCACTCCACAGCGGAGCAGCCGGGGATTTTTCCCCAGAAATCCGCAATAAACTGAAACGCATCCTTGATCAGTTGTATAGAGTATGTATCGGTCAGAGAACGCGTCAGGAAATAAAAGCCGGTGCGGCAGCCCATCGGGCCGAAATAAATGATGTTGTCACCAAACTCGCTGTTTCGCACATAGGTGGCAAACAGGTGCTCAATGGTGTGCAGCGCCGAGTTGGCCAGCGGCTGGTCGATATTCGGCTTTTTCATGCGTATGTCGTATGTGGTGATGTCGTCGTCGATACGGGAAATGTAAATGCCTTTTTCCAGTATCGTGTGGTCTACCTGAAAGCTGGGGATGGTTTTCATTTGACTTCAACTCCTGTTAAAAATGATCGGTTTTGTGTGATTTCGCTGCCGCAGGCCTCGCCGCGCAGAACGGCGTCAAAGCCGTCCAGCAGTTCGGCAGCATCGGTCTGTGCAGCGTAAAAAAGGTCCAAAAAACTTTCGCGTCGCGGCACATCGGGCTGCCAGGGGCTGCGCCAGCAGACGTGCTGTTCGTTGGCATAAGCCGCGCCGCTTTGCGCTGTGGTCGGCCGTATCATTACGGAAAGTTTCAGGCCGCCTGTCAGCGGCAAAAGCGCTTTTTCGGCTTGTACGGCCAGTGTGCGCTTGCAGCCGCTTTTGTCGTGCAGCATCCTCTGCGCAGTGCGCGTGTCTGTGATCGCCTGTACGGCGGCGCCTTTCGGCAGCATATAGCCGCATGCGTTTTTCAGAATGGCCTGTATGCAGGTCTCGACCGCATTCAGCATGCGCGCATTTGTAAAAAAGGTCAGCGCCGGCTGAAAATCGGCCGGTGCTTTTTCGTGCAGGACTTTGCTTAGAACGTATGCGTCCAGCGCCAGCTCCACCTCGTTGTGCAGGGTGAACGGGTGCAGATACGGGTAAATGGTTTGCATTTCATGCTGCTTGGCATAAATATAGGGGTGGCAGCACCGGTCCAGCGCGTAGTGCAGAATAAAACCGTAAAAGTAGGAAAGGGAGATCTCCTTTTCTTTGCTTTTGCGGATATGCTGTGCCGCGGCGTCAAAAATGTCGCCGGGCTTGGCACGGTGCAGGGCAGAACCGGTTTTGCGCAGGGAATGCCCCGGCATCAGCACCGGTAAAATTCGATGGAAAAAGAAAATGTCCGGCCCCTGCGTGCCGACCATCAGGGCGTTTCTGTCCGGTAGAAAACCGCAGTGGGACTGCACAAGACCGGCGCAGCGGCAGGCAAAGGCATAGTGTGTGGAAAAGGCAGGCATCTATTCACCTCGCATACAAATCATAAACTCCGGCGGAAACGCCGTGTAAAAGTGCATGTGCGCACCCGTGACCGGGTGGCACAGCGAAACGCGGCCGCAGTGCAGCGCCTGGCGCATGATCTGCGGGTTTGCTTGGCCGTACAGCGAATCGCCCACCAAGGGCATGCCGATGTGGGCAAAATGCACGCGGATCTGGTGCGTGCGCCCGGTTTCCAGTTGGATCTGCAGCAGCGTTCTGCCGTGCAGGCAGACAAGCGGCACAAAGTTCGTGGCGGCGTAAACACCGCGCGGAGAAACGCAGCGTTTGATGATGCTGTCGCCCATGCGGGCGATGGGCAGGCAGATGCGTCCCGGGCGTGCCAGCACGCCCTGCGCCACGGCGTAATAGGTCTTTTGGCATTGTCCGGCCAGCTTGGCGGCGCTCAAACTGTTTTTGGCAACCACCACCAGGCCGCTCGTGTCGCGGTCCAGCCGGTAAACGCTGCGAAAAGCGCCGTCCAGTTCGCCGGCCACGGCGTTTGCCAGTGTGTCGCCGATGTGGTTGCGGCTTTCGTGCACCGGCATAAACGGCGGCTTGTCCGCTACTAAAATGTCGTCGTCTTGGTAAAGGATGCGCACTTTTTGCGCGCTTTGCTTCGGCGGTGTTCCTTCGGTTGGAATGTTGATCTGCAGCCGGTCGCCGGGCAGCAGCGGGTCAATGGTGCGCGCGGCACGGCCGTTTTTCAAAATGCCGTTTGGGTCGTTTTTCAGCGTTTTCAGCAGCGAGCCGGAAACGCCGAAACGGTGCAGATAGGTTTTAATATTCTGTGCCGGCAGGTCCTGCGGCACGGTAAAATCGATCGTTCGCATTAAAATTTGAAAAAGGACTGCTGCAAAGCAGCAGTCCGAAAAATCAGTCGACTTTGACCGTCCAGCCCATATCATCCGGCAGTTTGCCGAACTGGATGCCGGTCAGGGTATCGTAAAGCTTCTGGGTCAGCGGACCGGTCTGGAAGCCGCCGATCTCTACGGTCTCGTTTTCGTACATCAGGCCGCCCACGGGGCTGATGACCGCCGCAGTGCCGGTGCCGAACACCTCTTCCAGTTTGCCGTTTTTGGCATCCTGCATCACGTCGGTGATCGCCAGGCGCGTTTCGTTGACTTTGTAGCCCCATTTTTTCAGCAGCTCAATGCAGCTCATGCGGGTAATGCCGGGCAGCACGGTGCCGACCGTTGGTGCGGTGTAGATCTCGCCGTCGATCTTGAACATGATGTTCATGGAGCCGACTTCTTCCACATATTTTCTTTCCACGCCGTCCAGCCACAGCACCTGGGAATAGCCCATTTCGTGCGCCTTTTCGCTGGCGATGATGGAGGCTGCGTAGTTGCCGCCGCATTTGATGTAGCCTGTGCCGCCGGGTGTGGCGCGCACATACTCGTCTTCTACATAGATCTTGACGGGGTTCATGCCTTCTTCATAATAGGCGCCGGAAGGCGAGCAGATGATGATGAATTGGTATTTGTCAGAAGCTTTAACACCGAGCACCGGTTCTGTTGCGATGGTAAACGGGCGGATGTAGAGGCTGGTGTCCGGCTCGCTGGGCACCCAGTCTTTGTCCACTGCCACCAGTGCCTTGACTGCGTCTACAAAATCGGCTACCGGAATTTCGGGAATGCAAAGACGGCGGTGCGTTGACTGCATTCTTTCGGCGTTTTTGTCGGGGCGAAACAGCTGTACGGAGCCGTCCGGGCAGCGGTAAGCCTTTAAGCCCTCAAAGCACTCCTGCGCATAGTGGAACACAAGCGCCGAGGGGTCGAGCACCAGCGGCGCATACGGTACGATGCGGGCGTTGTGCCAGCCTTTGCCGGTCTCATAGTCCATAATGAACATGTGGTCGGTAAAGTAGGTGCCGAAGCCCAGCTTCTTTTGATCTGGCTTTTGTTTCGGTGTTTTTGTTTTTTCGATTTTGATTTCCATTTTATATGCCTTCTTTTAAAAATTTTTCAAAATCAGTGGCAGAACGACACGATGATGCCGCCGTCGTTTGCATAAAGGGAATTGAGGCCGCTCATTTTCAGTGTTTCCACCTTTTCAAACTGCAGGTTCTCGCTCAGTTTGGCAGCGACCAAATCGGCGCGCTCTGGGCAGCGGCAGTGTGTCACGATCAGCTTTTTCGGCGCGGTGCCGGCTGCCAGTTCCTCGCGCATGATGTTGCACATTTTTAAAATGGCTCTGGATATCGTGAAATCCTGCGAAACTTTTTCAATGTCGCCGTCTACTGCCTTGCAGATCAGCTTGACGTTGAGCCTTTTGAGCACGGCTGCCGCCAGGTTGGAAAGACGGCCGTTTTTGCGCAGGTTTTCCAGGTTGTCCAGGCAAAAATACAGCCCAAGGTGATTTTTAATAAAGTCGTTGACACCGTCCACCACTTCGTCAAACGGTTTGCCGGTTTCAGCCAGTTCGTGGATCTTTTCCACGATCAGCACTTCCATGCCCGAGGTACCTTCACTGTCAAATACATGGATGTTTTTGGATGCGTTGCCGTCCTCACGGTACAGGTCAATGCCCTGCAGCGCACTGTTGTAGGTACCGCTGAGTTTCTTCGTAATGGTGACGACGTAAATATCGTCTGCATCGCCGGCATAAGCCTCGGCAAAAGCGCCGGGCGACGGGCAGGCCGATTTGGCAGTGCCCTCGTACGCCAGCATGCGCGTGACAAAGTCGTTTTGGTCAAAGTTTTCATCGTCGGCGATTTTGTAGTCGCCGATCTGCAGCGTCAGCGGAACGGCCTGAATGTTTTGGTAGGCTCTCAGCGTTTCCGTCAATTCACAGCAGCTGTCAACAACAATTTTATAGGACATAGCAATCTCTCTTTCATGGTGCTGGGCGCCTCAAAAGAAAGATACGCCCTTTGAAAATTATTATAATCTAACCGATTTTAATAGTCAATCTTTTCTTGCTTTGTCCGGCTATAATCGACAAGTGTCGCAAAATCCGGTTCGGTTTCGCTTAGTATTTCTGCAAAATGGCTTTTGTATGCGCGATCTGCGCCAAAACGCTTTCGGGGGCCGGACCGCCGCGCGACAGGCGCTGCTTTACGCAGCGGTCCAGGTCAATCGCTTTGTACACGTCCTCATCAAAAAGCGCGCATACGTTTTGGTAGTCCGCCAGGGGCAGCGCCTCCAGCGTGGTGCCTTTTTGAATGCAAAGGGCAACCAGTTCGCCGGTCGCCTTGTAGGCGTCGCGAAACGGCAGACCCTTGCCCACCAGGTAATCGGCGCAGTCGGTTGCGTTGATAAATCCCTTGGCTGCTGCATGGCGCATGTTCTCGCGCAGCACAGTCATCGTTTCGATCATCGGCGTAAACGCGTTCAGGCACATTTTTACGGTGTCCACCGCATCAAAGATCGCCTCTTTGTCTTCCTGCATATCTTTGTTGTAGGCCAGCGGCGTGCCTTTGAGCATCGTCAAAAGGGTCATCAGGTCGCCGAACACGCGGCCGGATTTGCCGCGCACCAGCTCGGCAATGTCGGGGTTCTTTTTCTGCGGCATGATGGAGGAACCGGTCGAAAACGCGTCGTCCAGCTCCACGAATTTGAATTCCCACGAGCACCACAAAATGATCTCTTCCGAAAAGCGCGACAGGTGTACCATTACGGTGGAAAGGGCGGCCGCCAGTTCAATGCAGAAATCGCGGTCCGACACACCGTCCAGGCTGTTTTCACAGATCTTGTCAAAACCCAAAAGACCGGCCGTGACCGTGCGGTCGATGGGGTAGGTGGTGCCGGCCAGCGCACCGCTGCCGAGCGGCAGGGCATTCATGCGCTTTTTCGTGTCCTGCAGTCGGTCCAGGTCGCGCAGCAGCATGGCTGCGTAGGCCATCAGATGGTGGCCGAATGTGATGGGCTGCGCGCGCTGCAGGTGTGTGTAGCCCGGCATGATCGTGTCTTTCTCCTGCTCGGCTTTTTCGCACAGCACCTCGACCAGGCTTTTGATTTTTTCGCTCAGCACGTCACATTCCTTTTTCAGGTACATGCGAATGTCCAGTGCGACCTGGTCGTTGCGTGAACGGGCGGTGTGCAGGCGCTTGCCGGTCTGGCCCAGGCGCTTTGTCAGCTCGCCCTCCACAAAGGTGTGGATGTCCTCGGCCTCCGGGTCGATCGCAAGGCTGCCGTTTTTCAGGTCGTTTAAAATCTGCTCCAGACCGTCGATGATCTTGTCGCTCTCGCTCTTTTCAATGATTCCGGTCTGGCCGAGCATAGCGGCGTGCGCCATGCTGCCGCGGATGTCTTCCTCGTACATGCGGCTGTCAAACGCAATGGAGGCGTTGAAGTCGTTTGTCTCTTTTGCCAGCTCCTTTTGGAACCGGCCTTTCCATAACTGTGCCATACTTTTCCCTCGCTGTATAAAAGGTGAAGGGATGCCGGACTTGCGCATATGCAAAGGGCATCCCTTGGTGTTTTTACTGCTTGTTTTCGCGCTCGGCGTCGAGCAGAGCCTTTACCTTGATCGGCAGGCCGAACAGGTTGATAAAGCCGCTGCTGTCGTTCTGGTTGTAAACCTCGTCGGCGTCAAACGTGGCAAAGTCTTCGCTGTACAGCGAATAGGGGGAAGTTACGCCCACGTTGATGACGTTGCCCTTGTAAAGCTTCAGCTTCACGTCGCCGGTCACGGTCTTCTGCGTTTCGGTCACAAAGGCCGACAGCGCTTCGCGCAGCGGGGTGAACCACTGGCCGTAGTAAACGAGTTCGGCAAACTTCTGGGCAACAAGCGCTTTGTAGTGCTGTGTTTCGCGATCCAGACAAATCTGTTCCAGCGTCTCGTGCGCTTTGTAAAGGATCGTGCCGCCGGGCGTCTCGTACACGCCGCGCGACTTCATGCCGACCAGACGGTTTTCCACCATGTCGATGATGCCGCAGCCGTTTGCGCCGCCCAGCTCGTTGAGCTTTTTCACGAGTTCCACACTGTTCATCTCTTCGCCGTCGATCGCCGTCGGCACGCCTTTTTCAAAGTGCAGCGTGATGTAGGTGGGCTGATCCGGCGCTTTTTCGGGAGAAACGCCCATTTCCAGGATCTCGTCGTACTTCGGCTCGTTGGCCGGGTCTTCCAGGTCAAGGCCTTCGTGGCTCAGGTGCCACAGGTTCTTGTCCTTGGAGTAGTTCGTTTTGCGGTTGATCTTCAGCGGGATGTTGTGCGCCTCGGCGTACTCGATCTCTTCCTCGCGGCTCTTGATGTTCCAGGTGCGCCAGGGTGCAATGATCTGCATGTCAGGCGCAAAGGCTTTGATGGCCAGCTCAAAACGGACCTGGTCGTTGCCCTTGCCGGTGCAGCCGTGGCAGATGGCGTCAGCGCCCTCGGCCTTCGCGATCTCTACCAGGCGCTTGGCAATGATGGGGCGGGCGAACGCCGTGCCCAGCAGGTACTGCCCTTCGTACACAGCGCCGGCCTGCATGCTGGGAATAATGTAATCATCCACGAAAGTCTGGGTCAGATCCTCAATGTACAGCTTGCTGGCGCCGGTTTTAATGGCCTTTTCCTCCAGACCGTCCAGCTCTGTGCCCTGGCCCACGTCGCCGCTTACAGCAATGACTTCGCAGTTGTTGTAGTTTTCTTTGAGCCACGGGATGATGATGCTCGTATCCAGCCCGCCGGAATAGGCAAGCACTACTTTTTTGATCTCTTTCATACGTTTGTTCTCCTTTTGTATTTTCATGGCTTTCATTATATCCGCGTACTTTGCATTCGTCAAGCGGTTTTCCGATAAATTGTATAAACATACAAAAAATCGTGAATAAAAGCGTGGTTATATGTATAAACTTGCAGTTTAGCGGCGCTGAATATGCTGCCGCCGGCTTTTGGACCCCCCGGCGTGTTTCTTTCGTATAATAGCGTGCGCCGTTTGCGGCTGCACGTTGTCTTGACACTGTAAAAACAGATTATAAAATGTATATTAAATAAAGCCGTTATAAACGGCAAAGTGTGAAAAAATTAGCAAACAAAACGATTTTACCTTGTGTTCGGTTGACTTCTTTTCACATTTATATTATTATTGTAGTATATTTTGTTTTGCGCGCGCCTGTTAGGCGCGCGCAGAGAACGGAAGAGACAATATGAAGATTTTGATCGTCGGTCTGGGTCTTATTGGGGCCAGTCTGGCAAAAACACTGCAAAAGAACACGACGCACTACGTTATGGGCTGGAACCGTACGGCGTCTGTTATGAAAAAAGCCTATGCGGACGGTGCGATCGATACATATGGCCCGCTCGAGGAGCTGATCCCGGAAGCGGACATAACGATCGTGAATATTTACCCGGACGGGATCGTGCCGTTTATTCTGGAGCATAAGCACTTGTTCAAAAAGGGCAGCATCGTCACCGATTCATGCGGCATCAAAACCAAGATCTGCCGTGCGCTCGAGAAAGAGTCGCTGGACTTTACGTTTATCGGCGGTCACCCGATGGCCGGGCGGGAGGTCAGCGGCTACGACGCCAGCCTGGACAATTTGTTTGAAAAAGCCAGCTACATCTTTACGCCGCTTTGCGCGCCGCAGGCGCAGGTACAGCGCCTTTGTGACCTGGCCGACGAAATGCATTTTGCACGTTGTGTGGTCACCACGCCCGAGCACCATGACGCGATGATCGCCTACACATCACAGATCGCGCATGTGCTCGCATGCAGCTATATTTTAAGTCCGCGCGCGCCGGAACATGACGGTTACAGCGCCGGCAGCTACCGCGACGTGTCGCGTGTGGCAAAGATCAACGCCGACATGTGGACGGAGCTGTTTTTGGACAACAGCGCCAACCTGACGGCTGAGATCGATGAACTGATCCGCAACCTTACGGCGTTTAAAGATGCGATCGCCGCAGGCGACAGCGAAAAGCTGCACGCGCTTCTTTCCAAGGGCAATGCGATCAAAGAGGAGATCGGGTAAATGAAAAAACTTCTTGTAAATACGGCGCGTCCGTATGAGATTTTGATCGGGCACGGTCTTTTGGACGACTGCGGCAGCTGTATCAGCCGCATATCCCAGGCGCAAAAAGCTGCCGTGATCACCGATTCCAATGTGGAGGCGCTTTACCTTTTGCGTTGTGTGCAGTCGCTCGAACCTTACTTTGACGTCTGCACCTACGCTTTCCCGGCCGGCGAGAGCTCGAAAACGACCGGCCAGTGGGTGAAAATCGTGGAATTTCTGGCAGAGAACCGCCTTTCGCGCGGCGATCTGGTCGTTGCGCTCGGCGGCGGCGTTGTGGGCGATATGGCAGGCTTTGCGGCTGCAAGCTATATGCGCGGCATCGACTATGTGCAGATCCCGACCACGCTTCTGGCGCAGATCGATTCCTCCGTCGGCGGCAAAACAGCCGTGGATCTGCCGCAGGGCAAAAATCTGTGCGGTGCGTTTCACCAGCCGGTTCTGGTGCTGATCGACCCGGAGGTGCTTTCCACCCTCAGCCGCCGCTTTTTCAGCGACGGCATGGGCGAAGCGATCAAATACGGCTGCATCAAAAGCCGTGCGCTTTTTGACCGCATCCAAAATGAGGATGCACACGATTTTCTGGATGAACTGATTTACGACTGCGTAGATATCAAGCGGCAGGTGGTCGAAGCAGACGCCACCGAAAAAGGCGAGCGTGCGCTGCTGAATTTTGGTCATACCGTCGGCCATGCCATCGAAAAACTCAGCCACTTTTCGGGCATTTCCCACGGGGCGGCTGTCGGCGTCGGCATGGTGTATGTCAGCCGTGCGTGCGAAGCGCTGGGGCTGACGCCGCCCGGCACAGCCGATGCGATCGCGCAGGTGCTTCAAAAGTATGATTTGCCGACCGAAACAGCATTTGGCGTGCCGGAACTGACGGCGGCACTTTTAAACGATAAAAAGCAGACCGGCAAGGCCGTGCGCTTTGTTACGCTGCAGTCGCTTGGCTGCGCTGTGCTCACGCCGGTGCAAAACGAAAATATCGAGGCTTTTTTGGGGGCTGCCCATGTCTGAGGTCATTTTAACACCGTCGTCCCTTTGCGGCAGCGTCACACTGCCGCCGTCCAAATCGGCGGCGCACCGCGCACTGATCTGCGCGGCGCTCAGTGACTGCCCCTGCCGTGTGCAGCCGCTGTCTGACAGTGTGGATATTTGCGCCACGCAGCGTGCGCTGCAGTCACTTTTGCAGGCGGACGGCACGCATGTTACAGAGATAGACTGCGCTGAATCCGGCTCGACCCTGCGTTTTCTGATCCCGGTCGCGGCAGCGCTCGGCAAGGCGGTGCGCTTTGTCGGGCACGGTAAGCTGCCCACCCGGCCGATCGGCGACTATCTGCGCCTTTTGCCGCAGCACGGTGTGCAGTGCGTGAGCACAGGCGGCCTGCCGCTTGAAATTCGCGGCCGGCTCACACCGGGCACGTTTGCACTGGCCGGCGATGTCAGTTCGCAGTATATAACGGGTCTGCTGCTTGCGCTGCCGCTTTGCGGCGCTGATTCGCAGATCGTGCTGACTACGCCGCTGCAGTCCGCGTCTTATGTGGACATGACGCTTGACGTGCTGCGCCGGTTCGGCGTTCGTGTTCAAAAAACAGAAAACGGCTATTTTGTGCCCGGCGAACAGTGCTATCATGCGCCGGAATACACAGTGGAGGCAGACTGGAGCCAGGCGGCGTTTTACTTTGCAGCCGGCGCCATCGGCGGCGATGTAACGGTGCAGGGCGTGGACCTGCACAGCGTGCAGGGTGACCGGGCCGTTGTGGAACTGACCCGGCGTTTTGGCGCAGAGGTAACGGCCGACGAGGCGGCGCATACAGTGCGCATCCGCAGCGGCGCGCTGCACGGTATTTCGATCGATGCGAAAGATATTCCCGATATGGTGCCGGCGCTTTGCGTTATGGCTGCGTTTGCAAAGGGCAAAACGGTAATTTCCGGCGTAGAGCGCCTGCGCTATAAGGAGTCGGACCGCATTGCCAGCGTGGTGCAGAATCTGCAGGCCATGGGGGCGGACGTATCGGACGGCGGCGACGCAATTGTGATACAGGGCGGCCGGGCGCTCCACGGTGCGCGGCTGCGCGGGTTCAACGACCACCGCATCGTTATGGCGTTTTCGGTTGCGGCGCTGTATGCCCGGGGGGAAACGGTCATGGACGATGCCGAAAGCATCCGCAAATCCTACCCCGATTTTTTTGAAGATTATAACCGTCTTGGAGGAAAAGCATGGGTTCAACATTCGGACAAAATATAAAGCTTTCCGTGTTCGGCGAAAGCCACGGCGAGGCAATCGGCTGCGTGATCGACGGCCTGCCGGCAGGTTTTCGGCTGGATATGGACGCCATCCATCTGCAGATGCGCCGGCGCGCGCCGGGCAGCGACCCCACGGCCACGCCGCGCAGGGAAAAGGACGAACCGCTGATCCTGTCCGGCGTGCTGAACGGATGCACCACCGGTGCGCCGCTTGCCGTGATGATTCAGAACACAAACACCAAAAGCGGCGACTATGCCAATTTGCGCCGTGTGCCGCGCCCGTCGCACAGCGACTATCCGGCTTTTGTAAAATACGGCGGGTTTAACGATATTCGCGGCGGCGGCCATTTCAGCGGCCGTCTGACGGCGCCGCTCGTTTTTGCCGGTTCTGTTGCCCGCCAGCTGCTTGCGGCGCGCGGTGTGCAGATCGGTGCACACATTCGCCGCATCGGTGCAGTGTGCGACCAGGACTTTGATTGGAATGACGTGCCGCCCGCGCTTTTAAAACGCCTGTCTGAAAGCCATTTCGCGCTGATCGACCCGGCTCGTGAGCCGGCGATGCGCGCCGAGGTGGAGCGTTACCGAATGGAACAAAACAGCATCGGCGGCGAAGTGGCGTGCGCCGTGACCGGCTTGCCGGTCGGCGTCGGTTCGAATATGTTTGACACGGTGGAAAGTAAGCTTTCGGCTGCGCTGTTTGCCGTGCCTGCCGTCAAAGGCGTACAGTTTGGGCTGGGGTTCGGTTTTGCTGCGGAAAATGCGCAGCATGTCAACGACGCCTACACGGTGCAGGATGGGCAGGTGCGCCTGCTGTCCAACAACAACGGCGGTGTGCTCGGCGGCATGACGACCGGTGCGCCCGTTGTTTTTTCGGCGGCCGTCAAGCCTACTTCGTCGATCTCGGCGCCGCAGCAGAGCGTGGACCTGGATACAATGACCCCGACGGAGCTGGTGGTACATGGCCGGCATGATCCGTGCATCGTGCCGCGTGCCGTCAGCGTGATCGAAGCCGTTACGGCTTTTGCCCTGCTGGATCTGATGGGCGTTTAAAATTTTTAAGATAACGGGAATTTAAATATATGGAATTAAGTGAACTTAGAAAAGAGATCGATGCGATCGACGACCAGCTTTTGCCGCTTTTGCAGCGGCGCATGGCTATTTCCCGCGAAGTCGCGGCGTATAAGCATGCGCGCGGCATGGCGGTGCTCAATGAACAAAGAGAGCAGGAGATTTTGGACGAAGTCGGGCGCAAAAGCGGCGCAGACGCAGCCTTGATGCGCACGGTGTTTTCCGCCGTTATGGACGCTTCGCGCGCCTTGCAGCACCAAATCATGGGCGGCGGCGATACGCTGCGCAAAACGGTCGATTCCGCACTTGGCAAAACGATGTGCACCGACGGCGCCCATGTGGCCTGTTTTGGTGATTTCGGCTCCAACGCGCACGCCGCGTGCCGCCGTGTGTTTGCGGAAAACTGTCCGGTGCAGTTTTATAAAAGCTTTGAAGAGATTTTTCAGGCTGTGCAAAGCGGTACAGCCGGCTACGGCATCGTGCCGGTCGAAAACTCTACGGCCGGTTCTGTGCATGAGTCGTACGATCTCATTATGAAATATAAGTTTTTTATCGTCCGTGCGATCGATGTGCCGATCAGCTACTGCATCGGTGTGAGAAACGGCACGTCGCCGGAAAACGTCACCAAGGTCTACTCTCACCACCAGGCGCTGCGTCAGTGCGACGGGTATATCCGCCGCCACGACCTGGTGCCGATCCACTTTTCCAACACAGCCGGCGCTGCCAAATTCGTTGCGGAGAGTTCGGCACAGGACACGGCGGCGATCTGCACAGTCGCGGCCGCGAAGCAGTACGGCCTGCAGATCGTGGAAAATGAAATTGAAGATGTGCGCGGCAACACTACGCGTTTTATCGTGTTTGCCAAAGAACTGGCGATTCCGCAGAATGCCGACAAGATCTCGCTGATCTTCCGGCAGCCGAACCGCACCGGCTCGCTTTACCATGTGCTCGGCCGGTTCGCTATGGCCGGTCTCAACATGACGAAGCTGGAGAGCCGCCCGCTGCAGGACAGCGCCTTTAATTACAATTTTTATGCCGATCTGGAGGGCAGTGTGCGCGATGCACGCACGCTGGATCTTTTGTGCGCCCTCAGCGACGAACTGCCGGAATTTACATTTCTCGGCAATTTTGTGGAGTCGGATTAGTATACTATTACAAGGCGGAAACGGGGTGACGGCATGAAGCAGAACAAAAGGCACCGCACAAGCTTTATTAATATTGTTATTTTATTGGTCACGGCAGTGCTGCTGGTTTTGCTGTCGGTCGCGCTCGCGAATTCTGAAAAACTGCAGATCCGTTTTGAAACACTGGTGCTGTTTCTTTCGCGCATTGAAAACGCCATCGTGTCGCTCGATTCCGATTCGGGTATCGTGCTGTGCGTGTTTGCGCTGTTTCTGGCCAAAACGCAGCTGCCTATACCCATGAGCTTTTTGTGCGTGATTTCGGGCGCTGTTTTTCCGCTTGCGCAGGCCATTGCCATGAACGTGGCCTTTATGGGCATGTTTTACGCCATTAAGTACTGGGAAGGCAGCTGGATCGGCGGCGGCTGGGCCCGAATGATCATCAACATCAAACAGGTCCGGTTTGTGCGCGAATGGATCGAGTTCAAGGGCAACGGCAATCCGTACATTCTCTTTTTGTGCCGCCTGATCCCGACGATCCCGCTTGGCATGGTCTCCAAGCTTTACGGTTCCATGCATTATGATTTTCTTTACTATATGGTTTTGAGCCTTTTGGGATTTTTCCCGCGCACCTATGTGTATACCAGCATCGGCGGCGAGTTGTTCAACCCCTTCTCGGCGCGGTTCATTATTTACGTTATGCTGGCGGTCGTGTTTACCGGCTTTGGTGCGCTGGTGATGAATTTGATCTACGGCAAAAAATCCAAGCAAATGACGCAGACACTTCTGATTTACAGTCAGAAAGAAAAATATAAAATTGTTTTTTAGGAGAATCTGTTATGAAAACAAAAGAGCTGATCGCCGCGATCGACCGCGGCGTATTTGACGAAAACTTCCGCCGTGTCTATGTGCAGCCGGACGAGGTCGCACGCCAGAAGCGCAGGTGTATTGAAACGGTGGAAACGTTCATGGAAACGTTTGGCGAGGATCGCGATGTGATCGTCTGCAGCGCGCCCGGGCGCACGGAAGTCTGCGGCAACCATACCGACCATAACCACGGTAAGGTGCTGGCCGCTTCCGTTAATCTGGATGCGATCGCCGTGGCCGCAGTGAATCATGATGGCATCATCCGCGTGAAATCAAAGGGCCATGCCATGAATGTGACCGACCTTTCCGACATGCAGCCCGACCCGGCGCAGTTCGGCCACTCCACTTCCATGGTCACCGGTGTTGCCGCCGGTCTGCGCGAGTGGGGCTATAACGTTTCCGGCTTCGACGCCTGCACCGATTCAAACGTAATGGGCGGTTCCGGTCTTTCGTCTTCGGCGGCGTTCGAGGTGCTGGTGGCCACCTGCATCTCGGCACTTTTTAACGATGAAAAGATCGACCCCGTCACGCTTGGCCGTGTGGCGCAGTACAGCGAAAACAAATTCTTTGGCAAGCCCTGCGGGCTGCTTGACCAGATGACTTCGGCCGTCGGCACTTTTGTAACGATCGATTTTAAAGATACCGAATCGCCCGAGATCCGCAAGATCGATGTGGATTTTGACTCGTTCGGCCACAGTCTTTGCATTGTGGACACCGGCGGCAGTCACTCTGATTTGACCGACGATTATGCGGCCGTACGCGGCGAAATGGAGTCTGTGGCGCAGGCAATGGGCTGCAGCGTGCTGCGCGAAACGACGTTTGCAGCGTTTTTGGAAAAGCTGCCCGAACTTTACCGTTCGGATGCGGTGAACGACCGCGCCCTGCTTCGCGCCTACCATTTTTACGAGGAAAACGCACGCGTAGACGATGCGGTCAAAGCGCTGGAAGAGAAAGATTTTGACGCATTTAAGCAAATCATCATAGCCTCCGGCCGTTCTTCCTATATGTACAATCAAAACGTGTTTACGCCGAAGGATCCGCTGGATCAGAAACTGTCTTTGGCGCTGGCGCTCAGCGAATACCTGCTGGCCGGTAAGGGCGCCTGGCGTGTGCACGGCGGCGGCTTTGCCGGTACTATTCAGGCTTTTGTACCAAACGATATGCTGCAGACATATAAAACAGAAATGGAGCGTGTCTTTGGTGAGGGCAGCTGCCATGTTTTGTCTATTCGTCCCTGCGGCGGCGTAAGGGTTTTATAAGGGTGTGTTGATTTTAGGAAGTCCTGTTTGTGCAGGAAGTCCTTTGATTTAAGAAAGAGGGGAGCATATGAAGTACATATTCGTTGAAAATCCGATTGCCGGTAACAAGAAAAAGCAGCTGCTTTTCCGGCAGGTACAGTCTGCTTTTCGCCTGAGCAATGATGAAATGATCATTGAACCAACGAAAGGTCCGAAGCATGCTGTGCAGATCGCAAGGCAGTATGCTGAACAGTACGGCGACCAGGCCGTGATCGTTTCATGCGGCGGCGACGGCACCGTGCATGAGCTGGCCAATGGCCTGGCCGGCACGGACACGCCGCTGATGATCATTCCGCTTGGCACCGGCAACGATTTTGCCAAAAAGATCTACGGCAGCAAAAAACTGAATATGGAAAATGTGGTCAAGTCTTTCGGCCTGCACGACGGCAATCTGCGCTACGATGTGCGCCCGATCGATCTGATCGACTATAACGGTGAAAAGTGCATCAATATTATGAGCTTTGGCGCTGACACGCTGGTGGAAACGATCGGCCGCAAAATTGCGGCAAAAGTGCCGTTTCTGGGGCAGTCGGCATATACGGCGGCTGTGCTGCCGGTCATTGCAAAACCGCTGCGCTACCGCATGAATATTGACCTGAACTGTATCGACAAGGACGGGCACGCGTTTAAGCTGACGGCTGAGCCGCACGAGTATGCGCTGATGGCCATTTGCAACGCCTCCTACTACGGCGGCGGTTTTTGCCCTGCGCCGGATTCCGTGCTGGACGACGGTTTGCTGGATATGGCCTATATTGACAGCATCAGTGTGCTGGAGGCGGCGCCGCTGATCCCGAAATACGCCGACGGCTCTCTTGCGCGTGACGGCAATGTGCACCTGCACACCTGTTACGTTACCTCCGGCCGTGTTTGGAGCTATGAGGGCGCGCCGCTGCTTGGTAATTGCGACGGTGAAAATTTTGATTATTCCGAAGTGCATTTTAAAGTGGAACCGAAAGCGCTTAAGCTTTGCTTTATAAAGGAGTAACCGCCTATGAAGCCGCATGCACTGAAACGGCCGCTTAAAATTTTTCTGGCGGTTCTGGGTGTTTTGCTTGCCGTTTTGACCGCCGCAGCCGTTTACCTGTTTGCCGTTTACAAGCCGTCGCTGACGGTCGATTTTTCGCAGCCGCTCGGCGCCGTCTCTTCAAAGGCTTCCGGCTACCTTTACGGTATTGCGCAAAGGGAAGTGCCGTCCTCCAACATGACCGAGAGCGTGGACATTTCGTCTGCCTCGGTCAAGATCATGGACGGCCTGCAGCACCCGGTCGGCGATGTGAGCAACGTGTACACGCAGCTTGAAAATGCCGACTATATCGTCGTTTACCTGCAGGATATTTACGACACCTGGTACTATGAGAACGACACGATCCTCTCGCAGCGAAGCGAGGGCAGCTATGACTGGCGCGCGTTTGTGGAAGATGACTATTTTCCGCGCATCCGCGACAAGATCACGGCCATGGCCGAGCTGCCCTGTGCCGGCCAGCTTGTGTTTTGCCCGTACAATGAGTGCGACAACGGTGTTTGGTTCGGCAGCTGGGTCGAAGACGCGAACAACGAAAACGGTTTTGGCGGCTACTGCACCTATGACGAGGCCGGGGCTGAAAACTTTTTTGCCGCGTGGAAAATGACCTATGACTTTCTGCGCGAGCTGGCGCCGGACATCCTGATCGGCGGGCCCGGTTTTGCCGGTTACGACAGCGGCAATATCCGTGCTTTTATGGAGTATTGCGCCCAAAACGACTGCCTGCCCGATGTGATGATCTACCACGAGCTGGGCTCCAACTCGGTCTACAACTGGCAGAAAAATGCGGTGGACTGCCGCGGGATCATGCAGGAAACGGCCGGGCGTGAGCTGGACATCATCGTCAGCGAATATGGCCAAATGCGCGACAACGGCCTGCCCGGCAAAATGCTGCAGTATATTACGCAAATTGAAAATTCCGGCACCTGGGGCGACAACGCTTTCTGGCGTCTGGCCAATAATCTCTGCGATGTGGCTGCCGATTACAACAGCCCCAATGCCAACTGGTGGCTTTACCGCTGGTATGCAGACCTGGAGGGCGACGTGTACCCGTCCGATTACCAGGATCTGTTCAAATCAAATTTTGCCGTCTCTTTGCGCAGCGGCACCAAGCTTTCTTCCAAGGGCTTTATGGGCATCGGCACCTATGATGCTGATGCAGACCAGATCACGCTTTTGGCCGGCGGCCGTGACGGCGACGGCGACATTTACCTGACCTCGCTCGATCAAACGGCGCTGGCCGGGCAAAAGGTGCGCATAACGGTCGAAGAGACGGTTTACAAGGGCCTTTCCGGCATTGTGAACAGCCCGGTCACGCTGCGTTCCTACACGGCCGATGTGTCGGACGAACTGAAGATCGAAATGCGCGGTATGGACGCAAGCTCCGCCTACCGCATTACGGTCGTACCGGATGACGGCAGCGGCAAGGACGTGGCGCAGGGTACGCCGTATGTGCGCTATGAGTTTGAAGATGGAAAGCTCCTCGGCGACGCCTATACTTACGAGAGCGCCTACGCCTCCACCGGTGACAAAAAAGGTCTGGTCGGCGGCATCGAAAAAGACGGCGACGGCGTGGAAGTTACGGTAGAAGTGCCCGAGGGCGGCGCTTATGCTCTTAACTTGATTTTCGGCAACAGCAACGACGGCGATACGCCCGATGACCGCACAGACACGGCGGTGGGCTTTGCGATCGATGGCCAGGAACAGGACCCGCTGGTGTTTGAAAATACGATCAAAAGTGAATATACTTCCTGTAAAAACCTGGGCTTCAGTTTGGCGCCGGGCGTGCATACGCTGTCTTTTACGCATGATACCGGCACCATTGTGTTCGACAGCCTTTTGCTTACGGAAAAAGAGGCCTTCCCCTCTAACGCTGTACTGCCCGATGCCGACCGCACGGGGAACGGTGTGGTGTCGTACCTGTGCGTGGCGGAAAGCGACGGCTACTATGACCTTGCCTTCGCCGGCGAGGGAGGGGACTATGCCTTTTCAGTGGACGGCGCAGCGTGCCGGAGCATTAACGGCAAGGCGTGCGTTTATCTGCGCCGCGGGCTTAATTATGTGGATATTCAGTCAGATTCCCCGGTTTCGTTCACCCTGGCTGTTTCTGCCGAGACGCAGACTGACCGTATTTTCACGCTGCTGCCTGAAGATGCGGTGCTGAACGGCAGTGCATCGGTTGCGCAGGATAAAAGTCAGCAGACCTATCTGACCGGCATCTCTTCTGCGGGCGGCGGTGCGCGGTGGAACGTGGCTTGCGACATTCCCGGCACTTACCGTGTGACCGTTACTTATGCCAACAATGACGAGGGCGGCGCCCACGATTACAACGTTGACCTGGTCGAACGGTATTTTACTTTTTCCGTTAACGGCCGTGCCCAAAACGTTTACTGCCGCAACACCTACAGCTGGGACACCTACAAAACGGTCACATTCAATGTGGAACTGAATGCCGGTGAAAATGAGATCGTGCTCACCAACAGCGGCGACGAGAAGTTTAACGGTCAGGAAACGTTCATTCCGAACATCCATCGGCTTTCTCTGAATCCCGTACAATCTTAAAACCGAACACTTTTGCATAACCTTCATAGAATATAGAGAAATCCCTGATTTCAAATATTCTATGGAGGTTTTTTTATGGCTGATGTTAACAATGCCGGCACATCCCGGATCTCAGAGGCTGTGTGCATCGACACCAAACGCATCTACGATTCCTGCGTCAGCAAGGACTGTCTGGAAGATCTTCGCGTTACGTTCTTCTCCAGAAGCCAGCGCCTTGTGGACGACGCTGTGACCGTAAAGTGCAGAGACGCCGTGATCGACGCGGTCAGCATCGATGTGGAAGAGGTGCCCTTTAACCGCGGCTTTTACAGCGTGGACATCACGTTCTACTTCAAGCTTTGCTTTGATACTTATGCATCGCCCTGCACCACGCCGCAGACGGCTGTCGGCTATGCCAAATTCAACAAAAAGTGCATTTTGTACGGTTCAGACGGCAAGGTAAAGATCTTCACATCCAACCCAACGTCTGAGTCGCTCGACTGCCCGGAGGCGCCGCAGACCAGCAACCCAACGGCTAAGGTGCAGGCCGTTGACCCGGTCATCCTTTCTACAAACGTGGTCAACGCCTGCGACTGCTGCATCCCGCTTTGTACGTCGTTCCCGCAGTCCATTCTGAACAATGCAGACGACAGCTTTGTAAACGGCAGCTCCAACCGCGCCGTGCTCGTTACGCTGGGATTGTTCTCCATTGTGCAGATGGAACGCGATGTGCAGATGACGGTGCCGGCCTATGATTTCTGCATTCCGGACCGCGAGTGCGACTGCAACACCGACAGCCCGTGCGAAACGTTCAGCAAGATCGATTTCCCGGTCGATGAATTTTTCCCCAGGGAAAAGGAATGCAGCTGCGACCCGTGCGATAACAGTGATTAACAAAAAGAGGGTTTCACCCTCTTTCAGCGTGTCGAAAAAGGTATAACGGCAATAAAATATACAGCCCGACACGCTGAGAGGCTGTCAAAAAGGTGAGTTGGATTTTGTATTTTGCGAGGCGGTGCCGTACAGCGGTACTGCCCCCGAGC
>ENA-UAYF01000557-UAYF01000557.1-human-gut-metagenome-genome-assembly--contig:-NODE-557-length-19602-cov-5.728501_pt1 | contig 19602 bp, 23 predicted proteins | sample MGYA00244017_ERZ654600 | MGnify/ENA primary metagenome ERZ654600 (study PRJEB26926, sample SAMN06164490) | human gut metagenome | biome: ENVO:00009003; feature: ENVO:2100002; material: ENVO:00002003... | reverse complement strand
CCGTACAGCGGTACTGCCCCCGAGCAAAAGACAAAAAGCGCAAAAACCGCACAGCCGTGCGGTTTTTCTGCTTTCTCTGTTGCTTTTTATAATAGGGCGATTTTACATTTTGTTTCATGGCCGGAAAGCGATCCTTTTATCCTGAGATTTATGATGCGCGGTCCGGCCGGCTTTTTCGACAGTCTGAGAGCAGCCGGTCAGGCTGCTCCGTTGCTTTAAATTTGGCCGTTTAACGGTCGCGGCGTCTTCTGGGGCCGCCGTTTCCGCGCGGTCTTCTGGGGCGTGCCGCCTCTTCCTCTTCCAGGTCGTTTTCGGGCTTCATGCCTTCCAGTTCGATCAGGGCGTCGCGTCTGGAAAGATTGATGCGGCCCTGGTCGTCGATCTCAATGACCTTGACGATAACGGAATCGCCGACGTTCACCACGTCCTCCACCTTATCGGTGTGCTTTACATCCAGGCGGGAGATGTGCACCAGACCCTCTTTGCCCGGGGCGATCTCTACGAATGCACCGAAGTTCATCAGGCGGGTGACTACGCCGTTGTAGAACGTGCCGACTTCGGGGTCGTTGGCAATGGTCTCGATCAGGGAGATGGCGCGCTTGGCGTTCTCTACGTCCAGACCGCTGACAAATACGCGGCCGTCCTCTTCAATGTCTACCTTACAGTCGCAGTTGGCCTGGATCTCCTGAATGACCTTGCCGCCCTTGCCGATCACGTCGCCGATCTTGTCGGGGCTGATCTGGGTGGTCAGCATCTTCGGTGCGTAGGGGGACAGCTCTTTTCTGGGTTCGCTGATCACGGGCAGCATGATCTCGTCCAGAATGTAGTTGCGTGCCTTGTGCGTTTTGGCCAGCGCCTCTTTGATGATGGCGCCGGTCAGGCCGTGTACTTTCAGGTCCATCTGAATGGCGGTGATACCCTTTTTGGTACCGGCTACCTTAAAGTCCATGTCGCCGTAGAAGTCTTCAAGACCCTGAATGTCGACCATTGTCATAAAGTCGCCGTAAACGCCGTCGTCACCGGTGATTAAACCGCAGCTGATACCGGCTACCGGGGCTTTGATCGGCACGCCGGCCGCCATCAGCGACAGCGTGGAACCGCACACGGAGCCCTGTGAGGTGGAACCGTTGGAGGAAAGCACTTCACTCACAACGCGGATGGTGTAGGGGAATTCGTCTACGCTCGGGATCACGGGCAGCAGGGCTTTTTCCGCCAGTGCGCCGTGGCCGATCTCGCGGCGGCCCGGACCTCTGGAGGGGCGGGTCTCGCCAACGGAGTAGCTCGGGAAGTTGTAGTGGTGGATGTAGCGCTTTTCTTTCTGCTCATCCAGGCCGTCCAGCTGCTGCGCGTCGCCGGCGGTGCCCAGCGTGGTCACGGAAAGCACCTGGGTCTGACCGCGGGTGAACATGCCCGAACCGTGAGCGCGCTCCAGCAGGTCGATCTCGGCGTTTAAGGGGCGGATCTCGTCGATGCCGCGGCCGTCCACGCGCTTGTGCTCGTCTTTCAGCCAGCTTCTGACCACATGCTTCTGCACCAGGTACAGAATGTCGTCGATCTTTTCTTCGCAGCCCTCAAAACGCTCGTCGAACTTCTCGTGCACGGCGGCATAGATGGGCAGCAGCGCCTCGTCACGCACCAGCTTGTCGTCGGTGTCGAGCGCTTTTTTCACATCTTCAATGCAGAAATCTTCGATCTCGGCCATGATCTCGGGGTCGGGGTTGCTGGATTCAAACGTGAACTTCGGCTTGCCGACTTCAGCCACGATGCCATTGATAAACTGCACGATCTTTTTGTTCTCTTCGTGGCCGGCCATGATGCAGTTATACATCGTGTCGTCGTCCACCTCGTTGGCGCCGGCTTCGATCATCGCGACCAGGTCGGCCGTGGAGGCCACGGTCAGGTTCAGGTCGCTCTTGGCACGCTGCTCCAGGTTGGGGTTGATGACGATCTCGCCGTCGATCAGACCAACGTTTACGCCGCTGATCGGGCCGTCCCACGGAATGTCAGAAATGGCGATGGCGGCCGAAACGCCGATCATGGCGGTGATCTCGGGGCTGCAGTCGGGGTCCACGCTCATTACGGTGGCTACGACCGAGCAGTCGTTGCGCATGTCTTTGGGGAACAGCGGGCGGATCGGGCGGTCAATGCAGCGCGAGGTCAGAATGGCCTTTTCAGAGGGGCGGCCCTCACGGCGCTGGAACGAACCCGGGATCTTGCCCACGGAATACATTTTTTCTTCGTAGTCAACAGACAGCGGGAAAAAGTCAATGCCGTCTCTCGGCTTGGCCGATGCGGTCACGGTGCAAAGCACGGCGGTGCCGCCGTAGCGCGCCATGACGGAGGCGTTGGCCAGGCCGGCCATTTTGCCGGTTTCAAGCGACAGGGTTCTGCCGGCAAGCTGTGTTTCCCATTTTTTGTAGTTCTTGAAAAACATGTTTTAAACCTCTTTCTTTTTAAAATTTTATTTTCATTTTTAAAGGAGAGGTTTAGCCGTAAATTCAGCGTCCGAGCGGTTCGGGCGCTCAATTTACCGCTAAGTCGATCTCCCTTAAAAAGTGAAAAACCATGTGAAAAGGCAGGCGGGGACTGCCCCGCCTGCCTCCCGCTTACTTTCTTAAACCAAGACGCGAAACGATGCTTCTGTAACGTTCGATGTCGGTTTTCTGCAGATAGGACAGAAGGTTTCTTCTGTGACCGACCATTTTCAGAAGACCTCTTCTGGAGTGGTGGTCCTTCTTGTGCACCTTCAGGTGCTCGGTCAGTTCGTTGATCCTTCTGGTCAGCACGGCGATCTGTACTTCGGCAGAGCCGGTGTCGCCTTCGTGCACGGCATACTCTTTGATGATTGCCTGCTTTTCAGCCTGTGTCATGTTCTTTCACCTCATTTAAAATTTTGCCGGTCGGCGGAAAACACAGAAAGGGGTAGGTGACTGCGCCTTTGGCGCCTGCGCCCCGGTCCGAGTGATCCGTACCACAGCGACTGCATTATACCACAGTCGTTTAAGATTGTAAAGAAAATTTTTTAATTTATTATATTATTTTACAGTAATGGTTTAAAATGCACGCTTTTATTTAAGCGGCTGCGCGCCGCCCAGGCGTTCGGGCATTTGCAGCATGCTGTCGTCCGGTCCGATGGTGCGGACGACCCGGCACGGCACGCCGGCGGCAAAGCGCATGGGCGGAATGTCGCGCGTTACCACGCTGCCTGCGCCGATCACGCAGCCGTCGCCAATGGTCACGCCGGGGCAAACGGTCACGCCGGCGCCGAACCAGCAGCCGCTGCCAATGTGTACGGGTTTGGCAAAGCACAGGTGGCGCGCCTCGCCGGCTTCGGTCAGCATCGCTTTGCGTTCGCTTGGCAGCAGCGGGTGCACGGGCGTTACAATGGTCACATTCGGGCCGAAATCGCAGTCGTCGCCGATCGTGACTTCGGCGTCGTCCTGCACGGTAAAGGCATAGTTGGCAAAAACGCGGCTGCCGATCTTTGTGTGTATGCCGTAGTGAAAAAAGATGGGCCCCTGCATCACCACGCCGTCGCCCATCGCACCGAGCAGCTCTTTTAAAATGGCGGCGCGTTTCTCCGCCTCGGTGTCGTATGTGTCGCTGTAATCCTTGCTTAAACGGTGCGCTTTTTGCTTTTGGGCCAGCAGCGCTTCGTCTTCGGCGTAAAACAGCATGCCCGCCGCGCGTTTTTCATCTTCGGTCATAATGTTCCCCCTGCTTTTTGTTATTTGGGTAGAGTGGCTCACTCTGTTTCCATTTTAACAAAAATGCGCCGGCATTGCAAGAAGCGGCTGTAAAAGGCGAGCAGCCCGGTTTTTAGGCCGGGCTAGCTTTTAGACAGATCAAATTTTGTTTGGCACAGCGCCCGGCACGCCAAAAAAATGTGTGTCGGTTTGTGTAACAATATAGAACTTTAAGGTACTACATATAAGAGCTTAACAAAAACTTGTGGTAATGTCAATAGTATTTAGAAGGACTTGGAAGTGGTGTGTTGTATTTTCAAAGACTGCGCGATCTGCGCGAAGACAAGGACCTGAAGCAGGTGCAGGTTGCTGAGATACTTGGCATACAGCAGACCGTTTATTCGCGTTATGAGCGCGGTTACCAGACCATCCCGGTGGAACACCTGCTGGCGCTGGCCGATTTTTACGGTGTTTCGACCGACTATATCCTCGGCCGCACCAACGACCCGCGCCGGCTGTAGGCAACGATGCTTAGAATTTTTTGAACCAGAGGGGGTGATGCAGTTGACGATCGGCGAGGCGGTACGGTACAGGGTCTTGGAACTTTGCAGGGGAAAACGGCATAACGGTCAATAAACTCGCGATCATCAGCGGCATGACCCAGTCTACCCTGAACAATATTGTCAGTGGCCGCAATAAAAGCGTGACAGTCTCTACTGTTAAAAAAATCTGCGACGGGCTGAACATCACGATTCAGGATTTTTTTGATTCGGCTTATTTTGAAAATTTGGAGCAGGAAATAAAGTGAATGTTCACGTCTGCGGTTATTTTAAAATATAAAAAGAATTTGGCTAAGTTTTTCTTGACTTGCTTTACACGGTGTGCTAATATAATTACGCCGCTTATTACGGGCAGTCAAGTGAGCACTCGCTCCGCCCCTAAATAGCGAGTCTGGAAAAAGGAAGGTATTTGCTTATGTACGCAGTTATCGCAACAGGCGGAAAGCAGTACAAGGTCTCTGAGGGCGACGTGCTTTACATCGAAAAGCTGAACGTGGAACCCGAGGCTGAGGTCGTGTTCGACAGCGTGCTGGCAGTCGGTACGGACGACGGCATCAAAGTCGGCGCAGACTGTGCCAAGGCTACGGTCTCTGCCAAAGCTGTAAAGAACGGCAAAGGCAAAAAGATCACTGTTTTCACGTACAAGCCGAAAAAAGACGAAAAGCGCAAGCTTGGTCACCGTCAGCCGTACACCAAGGTCGAGATCACCAAAATCAACGCTTAAGTCTTTATGATCAGCATTCAGTTTTTAAAAAAGAAGGGCAGCTTCACCGGGTTTGAGGCAAAGGGCCACGCCCTTTCGGCGCCTTACGGCAGCGACATTGTCTGCGCCGCCGTTTCCAGCGCCTGCATCATGGCCGCCAACACCATTACAGAGGTGATCGGCGCCGGTGCCACGGCCAAGTCGGCCGAGGGCCGCATGGTGGTTCTGCTGCGCGGGCAAAACAGCGCGGCTTCCGATATACTCGCAGGGCTTTCCCTTCATCTTACACAGCTTAGTGAACAATATCCCGAAAATGTGGAAGTAACGGTTACGGAGGTGTAACAATGCTCAAGTTAGATATTCAGCTTTTTGCACATAAAAAAGGTATGGGTTCTACCAAGAACGGCCGTGACAGTGAGTCCAAAAGACTCGGCGCCAAAAAGGCAGACGGTCAGTTCGTGCTTGCCGGCAACATCCTTTACCGTCAGCGCGGCACGCACATCCATCCCGGCAACAACGTCGGCAAGGGTTCTGACGACACGCTCTTCGCACTGATCGACGGCACCGTCAAGTTCGAAAGAATGGGCAAAGACAGAAAGAAAGTTTCTGTTTACCCGGTAGAGCAGTAATGTGCACAACGCCCGGCTTCGGCCGGGCTTTTTCTTTTGTTGCAATCCCGGCATTTTTCTGGTAAGATGAATGCGAATGGAGAGATTTTATGTTTGTAGATATTGCCAAAATCAAAATTTCGGGCGGCAAGGGCGGCGACGGCGCCGTGGCTTTTCACCGTGAAAAATATGTGGCCTCCGGCGGGCCGGACGGCGGTGACGGCGGCAAAGGCGGCGACATCGTCTTTGTGGTCGACGACAATCTGGCCACCCTGGCGGATTTTCGCTACAAGCGCAAATACAGCGCGCCGAACGGCGAAAACGGCCGCGGTTCGCGCCAAAACGGCAAAAAGGGCGCTGACCTGGAGATCCGCGTGCCGCGCGGCACGATCATCAAGGAATCGACGACCGGCGCCGTAATGGCCGACATGAGCAAGACCGAGCGCTTTGTGGCCGCCAAAGGCGGCCGCGGCGGCTGGGGCAACCAGCATTTTGCCACCGCTACGCGCCAGGCGCCGCGTTTTGCCAAGCCCGGCGCGCCCGGCGAGTCGTGGGAGATCGACCTGGAGCTGCAGCTTTTGGCCGATGTCGGCATCGTCGGTTTTCCGAGCGTCGGCAAAAGCAGCCTGATCTCGGTCGTCAGCGCGGCGCGGCCGAAAATCGCCGACTACCACTTTACAACGCTGATCCCGAACCTGGGCGTCGTGTACATGGGCGAGGGCAATTCGTTCGTAATGGCCGACATTCCCGGCTTGATCGAGGGAGCCGGCGAGGGCGTTGGTCTTGGCCATGAGTTTTTGAAGCATGTGGCGCGCTGCCGGCTGCTGCTGCACATGGTGGATGTGTCGGGCAGCGAGGGGCGCGACCCGATCGAGGATTTTAACATTATCAATGCGGAACTGAAAAAATACGACGAAAAGCTTTCCGAACGCCCGATGATCGTGGTCGGCAACAAGATCGACATGGCCGAACCGGAAGATATCGAAAAATTTGAAAAGTATGTGCGCGCCCTCGGCTACGATTTTTACACGATCTGCGCCCCCATCCATGAGGGCACCAGGGAACTGATGCAGGCCGTGTGGAACAAGCTGCAGACGCTGCCGCCGCTGACGGAGTATGCGCCCGAACCGATCGATCCGGCCGCTTTCGTGCGCGACGACGCGCCGTTTCATATTCAAAAGCTGGATTCCGGCTATTACCTGGTGGAGGCCGACTGGTTTCCAAAGGTGCTGCGCGGCGTAGATGTGCAGGATTACGAAAGCCTGCAGTACATGCAGCGCGTGCTGGAAAAGAGCGGCGTGTTTGACGCTTTGCGCCGGGCCGGCTGTCAGGAGGGCGACACCGTGTCGCTTTATGACATTGAATTTGAATTTGTGGAGTGACGCTTTTGAGATTGTTTGACGAGCCGGTCTCGCCGCGCCAGCTCAGCCCGCTTACACTGGCTTTTGTGGGCGATGCCGTTTATGAGCTTTTGGTGCGCGAGTTTCTGGCGTGCGAGGCCAACCGCCCGGTGCACGAGCTGAACCGCCGCAGCACCGAGGTGGTGCGCGCCAGGGCACAGGCGCAGGCGCTGAAAAAAATCGCCTCGCTGCTGAGCGAAGAGGAGCAGGCCGTGGTGCGCCGCGGGCGCAATGCCCACCCGAACCATTCGGCCAAAAACGCCAGCATAACGGATTACCGCTTGGCCACCGGGCTGGAAGCGCTGTTCGGCTACCTGTATCTTTCAGACCGTACGGAGCGTATCCGCGAACTTTTTGACCAAATAAACGGACCAACTGCCGCCGCGCCTTGACAGGGCGCGGCGTTTTTGCTAACCTGAAACTGTCCGCCGAAAAACAGAGGACCGCCCAACGGGCGGTCTTTTTCTGTCTTTCGGGGTCTGCGGCGCGCGGCCGCCGCTGGCTGCAGGCTCCGGCCGCCTGCAGCTGAAAACGCCTGTCACCAGGCAGAGGAGGAATAAAAGAATGTATATAAAAAGGAAAAATGCCGCGGTGCGCGGCAGCGGCGGGCAGGTGAGACGATGGATGCATGGAGTGTTGTGACCGTACTGATCTCGATCGTTGGGCTGATCGGCACGGTGGCCGTGCCGCTGACGAAAAACACGCGCGCCATGACGCGGCTGAATGAACAGCTGAACCACCTGATGTATAGAATAGAAAGGGAGGAAAGGGACCTGCAGGCTTTTAAGCAGAAGTCTGCCCTGCGCCATGAAAAGATTTTTGCGCAGCTGGAACAGTGCGAGTCGCAGCTGCAGGCGCACGAGGGCAGGCTCAAAGCACTTGAAGAAAAGGAGAAGCGCAAGTGAAACCAAAAATTTCGGCCGGCACGGTCGCCAGAACGCTTGCTCTGGCGCTCACGCTGGTCAACATGGTGCTGACGGTGCTCGGCAAAAATCCGCTGCCGTTTTCGGACGGCGAGGTCTACACGGCCGTTTCGTCGGCGGCCGTGGCGGCTGCAGCCATAGCCGCCTGGTGGAAAAACAATTCTTTTACCGAAAAGGCCATCGAGGCGCAGGGCTACCTGATCGAAAGCAAAACGGAAAACGAACCGGCCAGGGAGGAGGATGCGGCAGATGGCGCTTAAGTTTTACCAGCAAAATTCGGCCTACGGCAAAACCATCCCGTACCCGTCGCCGTCACACCCGAATGCCACGATCGCTACGTCCGGCTGCGGCATCTGTGCGGTGATGATGGCGGTCTGGAACTACGGTGTGCGTCTGCCGTCTGTGCGTGATTTTACGAAGTGGGCCATCAGTGTGGGCGCGCGTGCGAACGAGGGCACCAACATGGCCGCGCTGCTGAACGGCATGCGCAAAAAGGGTTATATCCGTTCGTGGCGCACCACATCGTCAGAAGAGGAATTTACGGCGCATGTGCGCGGCTGCCGTCCGGCCATTGTGCACTGCGGCGCGGCAAATCTGTTTTCGACCTCCGGCCACTTTGTGGCGGCCATGAGCACAGAGGGCTCTAAAATCTGTGTTATGGACCCGTTTTACTACAGCGGCAAATACACGGCAAACGCCAAACGGCGTGCGCAGCTGCGCTACGACAGCAAACGGCGCATTGTGCTCGTCAGCCCGGCAGACCTGCAAAAGGATACGAAGGGCAGCCGGTATTACCTGATCGAGCCGAATGCACCCACACCGGCGCTTTCGGTCGGGCGAACGTACACCTGCAGCTGCCGGCGCGATGTGTATGCCGGCGCAGGCAGCAATACGCCGCGCAAGACCGTGGCGCAGCTGACGCGGGACGGCAAAAAGCACGCCGTCACCTCCAGCGGCCCGGCCACGCTGAAAATGGGCACCGCCATGACGGTGCAGCAGATTCGGGTCAATACAGCCGGCGACATCTGGGTCAAGATCCCGTCCGGCTGGGTGGAGGCGTACAGCGACCGCTGCACGTTTTTAATTTAAACCAATAAACAAAAAAAGCCCGGAACTCCGGGCTTTTAGACTGTCGAAAAAGCCGGTTGGACCGCGCATAGAAAAAATTGAAAAATAGGCTGCTATTTTTCTCAAGCAGAAAAGCATCTTGCACTCTAAAGAGAATAAAGCACTTAAAAGCAGAAAAACCGCACAACTGTGCGGTTTTTGCGCTTTTTGTCTTTTGCTCGGGGGCGGTACCTAGGGGGTCCCCAAAAAGCTACATGGCTTTTTGGGGAGAGGAGAAATGCACGCTTGAAGTGAGCAATCGCCGCAACAAATCATTCAAAAGGCGGTTGCGAACGTATCGGCGTGCATTTAGACGACGGCTCCCCCTCGCAAAATACAAAATCCAACTCGCCTTTTTGGCAGTCTCTCAGCGTGTCGGGCTGTATATTTTATTGCCGTTATGCCTTTTTCGACACGCTGGGGCGTACAGAAAACCTGTACGCCCTTGCCGGCGCTGCATAAAATCAGCGTGCCGCCGAGAAAAACGCCGGCCGACAATAGATTCAGCAGCCGCCTGCGTAAGCCACAAAGCCGACCTTGTAGTTGGAAGTGCCGTTGACCTTGTACTTCACAAGATACATGCCGCCCACTTTGGCCAGGCAGGTGCAGGTCTCGTTTTTGTCCAGGCTGCCGATCTTCGTCGTTTTGCCGGTGTCGGCATAGACCGGTTCGGTGGTAGAGCCGTTTTTGTAGGTCTTGCCGCCAGACGGTGCGGACGACACGCCGCCTTTATATTTGACAAAACCGGCCTTTTCCTTGGACGTGCCGGAAATGGCATAGACCACGATATAACCGCTGTCGGTCTTGCCGTAACAGTCAGCTTTGCCGCGCGCGTAGACTGTGCCGACCTTGTCCGAAAGATTCGACTGCGTGTACACCGTTTCATTCGTCGAACCGTTTGTCCATGTCTTTGGCGAAACAAAGGCAGCCGAAGATGCGCCGGTAATCTTCGACCGGTCTTTCGGGCGCAGCACGCCGTAGACATTGTCGTAAGTATGCTTGACCTTGTGCATGGCCTTGCCGTTCCAGTTCTGGTCATACGAGTAAAAATAGCTCGTAGTGCCCTCGCCGGTGCAGATGGCCACATGGCCTGCGCCGCCGCCCACGTTGCCGTTCCACACCATGATGTCGCCCTTTTTGGGAACAAAAGACGCGGTGTTGGCAATTTTGGTCGTGATTTTGGCAAGGGCGGACGCCGTGTTGTTCCAGTAATCTTCCCCGTTGCCCCAGCTGCCGCCCTTTACGCCAAACACGCTGTCGGCATACTGTTTGATAAGGTCGACGCACTGCACGCCGTATGTACCGTCGTAGTCGATAGACTTGCCGTTGTACTTCTTTACAAATTCATCAAACGTCATAACACTCACTCCCCTGCCTGTTCATCCGTTGCAATATCCTGTTTCGGCGCGTCATAGGCCATTGCCTGCGCGCTGTCGCCAACGCCCTTTGTGGTCGGGTCGGTCGTGATGCCGATGGCCGCCGGGATCATCAGCACCAGCATGGCCGCGTTCATGATCTGATCGGCCGTGACCGGCAGCTCCACATTGCAAAGCTGCAAAACGGCAAACACCGCCGTCACCACAGCCGAAATGATGCCCAGCCACCACGAACCGCTTTTGAGTCTGACTTTCCAGTTGATGTTCATAAAATTCCTCCGTTTCGTAAAATAAAAAAGCAGCGCACCGGGCGCTGTTTAAACAAAGCGCCCGGTGTTTTGCCGGCATACCGAAACCGGTGCGCCTGCGCACAAAACGCTTTGCTGCGTTCAACCATTTGCCGGCGGAAACGCCGCCACCGCTTTTAAACCCGCAAAGCTTGCGCGCTGCACCAAAACAGAGGCAGCCGCACAGACGGTGCCCTGCCCTTCGGGCGCAGCCCGCATGGCTGCAAAGCAAAAGCCCGCCGGCGCCAGCTGTAATGCAGCACTGCTTTGTGCAAAACAGCCGCGCCGCGCGCCTTTGACCGCCACTCACCGCAGCCGTGCAAGCGCTGCCCAAACGGCCTGCGTACCGTGGTCTGCCGGGCGCGGGCGCGGCCGGCGGCCGGAGACATTGGCACGCCACGGGCAGCTGCGCAAAAAGCACACCGCGTGCCCACCCCCGCAGCTCACCCGCCAGACGCACGATTTTTTGGTACAGACTGTCATGTTGCTACCTCCGTTTCTATTCGGTATGAGTAACATAATATACTCATTTCGAGTATTTTTCAAGCGTGATTCTGCACAAATCGAGGCGGAAATTTTTGTGCGTTTTACTCAAAATGAATAATATTGCTGCGAGCCGCTTGATTTTTTTATTCGTTTTGTGTATGATATTGGCAGCAGGGAGGTGAGCCGGCGGTGAACCGGATCAAAACATTGCGTGAAAAAAAAGGCATCAATATGACACAGGCTGCCAGAGCGCTGCAGATCCCCTACACGACCTACGTCAACTACGAAAAAGGCGAGCGTGAGCCGAACACGGAAATGCTCATCAAAATCGCCGGGTTTTACGGCGTGTCGGTCGACTACCTGATCGGCCGCAGCGACCGCGAACGGCCGCAGCTGCTGCCGCCCGTCATTACCGACGACGTGGTGGCCATTCCCGTCATCGGCGAGATCGCGGCCGGGTACGGCGAGCTGGCGGTGGAGGACTGGAGCGGCGAGACCGTGGACATTCCGCGCCGCTTTTTAAAGGGGCACAAAAGCGAAGAATTTTTTATTCTGAACGTGCACGGCGATTCCATGTACCCGCTTTATATGGAGGGCGACAAGGTGCTGATTTTACGCCAGACCGCACTGGCGCGCAGCGGCGAGATCGGCGCTGTGCTGTACGACAGTGAAATGGCCACGTTGAAAAAGGTAGAATATGTGACCGGCGAGGACTGGATGAAGCTGATCCCGATCAACCCGAACTACCCGCCGAAAACGATCACCGGCGCCGATTTGGAAAGCTGCCGTATTATCGGCGTGCCCAAACTGCTGATCCGCGAGATCCACTAAAAAAACCGGCTGTGCAAAGGCACAGCCGGTGAGCATAGCATCCTGATACCTGATAAAAGACAGGATTCATATATTAATAGGTATAGACGCATAAAAAGAAAAAGCAGCAAGGCGGTTTGCACCGTTTTGCTGCTTTTTGGTGACCCGGACGGGAATCGAACCCGTGTTACCGCCGTGAAAGGGCGGTGTCTTAGCCGCTTGACCACCGGGCCGGGTGGTGGCTGTAACTGGATTTGAACCAGTGACACTGCGGGTATGAACCGCATGCTCTAGCCAACTGAGCTATACAGCCATACATGGCAACTCAAATTGCAAGTAAGATTATAACGATTCTGCAGCGTTTTGTCAACACCTTTTTTATTTATTTTCCGAACAGATGCAACCAAACCGCGGAATTTGGCCGTTTTCGCACAAATGTTTGACAAACGCAAGCAAAATGTGCTACAATACCCTTAAGGAGCTGAGACTATGAGTCACCTTTCTGACAAGCAGCGCGAGATTTTTGACTACATCCGCAGCTATATTGACGAAAAAGGCGTTTCTCCCTCTGTGCGCGAGATCGGGCAGGCAGTGGGGTTAAGATCCACGTCCACGGTGCAGTACCACCTGACGGCGCTGGAAAACGCCGGCTGCATTGAGCGCGACCCGCTGCTGAAGCGCACGCTGCGCCTGACCGGCGGCGCCCAAAGCCACGCCGGGCGCGTGCCGCTGCTGGGCACCGTTACGGCCGGTATGCCGATTCTGGCCGTGGAAGAGATCGAAGACTACATCCCCTACGGCGGCCGTACCGAGGGCAAAACACTGTTTGCCCTGCATGTGCGCGGCGATTCCATGGTCAACGCCGCCATACTCGACGGCGACATTATCGTGGTGGAGCAGACCCCGACCGCCCGCAACGGCGAGATCGTGGTGGCCCTGGTCGGCGACGAGGCAACGGTAAAACGCTTTTACAAGGAAAACGGCCACTTCCGCCTGCAGCCCGAAAACGACGACTACGCCCCCATCATTGTAGACGAGGTCGCCATCCTCGGCAAGGTCGTGGCCTGTTTGCGTTACTATTAAATGTTATAATATACATGCCTTGCGCGCCCTGCACCGGCAGGGCGTTTTTTATTATGCCCAAAACGCAGCAAAAATGGCCACTTCACACCAAAGTGTGCATAAACCGGTGCAAAAAAAGAGAAAATATTATAAAAAATTCCGCAACAAAGCGCAATTTCGTTGATAACGCCGCGCATTTATGTTAATATAAGCTAATGTAAGTACAAAAAAACGGAGATGATCCCCCATGAGCGAAAACTGCACACACGACTGCTCGAGCTGCACATCGAACTGCGCCGAGCGCAAGGCAGACCCGAAATCTTTTTTAAAACCGCTCAACAAATATTCCAAAATCCAAAACGTGATCGGCGTGATCAGCGGCAAAGGCGGCGTAGGCAAAAGCTTTGTGACCTGCGCGCTGGCCTGCGGCTGCGCCGCGGCGGGGTTTAAGGTCGGCATTTTAGACGCCGACGTGACCGGCCCCAGCGTGCCGCGCTCTTTCGGCATTACGGCGCGCGCCATGCAGAACGAGACCGGCCTGCTGCCGGCCGAAAGCAAGACCGGCATCAAGATCATGAGCGTGAACCTTTTGCTGGAAAGCGAAAACACGCCCGTTGTCTGGCGCGGCCCGGTGATCAGCGGCGTGATCGAACAGTTTTGGACCGACGTCAACTGGGGCGAGCTCGATTACCTGTTTGTGGACATGCCGCCCGGCACGGGCGACGTGGCCCTGACCGTGTTCCAAAGCCTGCCGGTGACCGGCGCCGTGATCGTAGACACACCGCAGTCGCTGGTCAAAATGATCGTGGAAAAGGCGCTGAACATGGCGAACATGATGCACATTCCGGTGCTGGGCATTATTGAAAACATGAGCACCTTCATCTGCGACCAGTGCGGCAAGCGCCACGACATTTTCGGCGAGAGCCACACCGGCGAGATCGCCGAGGCGTTCCAAATTCCGCTTTTGGCGCAGATCCCGCTGCGCGCCGAGGTGCGCCGCTTGGTGGATGAGGGAAGGATCGAAGACGTGCAGGTCGGGGAGCTGAGCGACTTTCTGGCAGCACTTTGTGAAAAGTAGGAGATAAAGATGAAAAGACAGGACTACATCACCTGGGACGAATACTTTATGGGCATTGCCCTGCTGTCGGCGCAGCGCAGCAAAGACCCGCACACGCAGGTCGGCGCCTGTATCGTCAGCGGCGACAACAAAATTATGAGCGTAGGCTACAACGGCTTTCCGTGGGGCTGCAGCGACGACGAGTTCCCGTGGGACGGCGGCGAGGGCAGCAGCTCCAAATACCCCTATGTGTGCCACGCCGAGCTGAACGCCATTTTAAACGCCGGCGGCCGCGACCTGAAAAACTGCAAGATCTATGTGGCGCTGTTCCCGTGCAACGAGTGCGCCAAGGCCATCATCCAGTCCGGCATCAAAGAAGTCATTTACATTTCCGACAAGTACGGCGACTCCCCGGCCACGCAAGCCAGCAAGCGGATGTTTGCGGCGGCCGGCGTGCGCCTGACGCGCTTTGCAAGCGACAAAAAAACGCTGACCATCTCGCTGGACGAAAAGGACGTTTGACATGCAGGCCGACATTTACGATTTTGACAAGACCGTGGTGCCGTTTGACAGCGGTTCGCTGTTCATTGGCTACTGCTTTTTGCACTACCCGTGGTGCTTCATCACCCTGCCGGTGATCCTTGCCGCCGGAATACTGTGGCTTTTGCACATCATCCGCTTTACGCAGTTTAAAAAGGTGTGCTTCTGCTTTTGGCCGCTGATCCCCAAAAAGCGCGCCGTGCAGAAGTTTTGGGATAAGCACGAAAAAGACGTGTACCCCTGGTTCCGAAAAGAAAACCGAGGGCGCTTTGCCATTGTCATTTCCGCCTCGCCCGACTTTTTGCTAAACGAGATCGCCCGGCGGCCGGGCGTTGCGATAGACTGCCTGATCTGCACGCGCCACGACCCGAAAACCGGCATGATTTTGGGCGAAAACTGCCGCGGCGAAGAAAAAGTGCGCCGCCTGCGCGAGGAATTTGCCGGGCAGACGCTGCACATTGAAAACGTCTACTCCGATTCCTTTAAGCACGACCGGCCCATCTTTTCGCTTGGGCGGCGCTGCTTTCATATTGTAAAGGGCGAACGCATCCCCTTTGCCTACCAAGACATTTACGGCGCCGAACCGGCTGCGCCGGAATACCAAAAGGAGCACTGAACTTGAACACAGAAAAAATCCTGATCACCGCCGATTCTCCCTGCGACCTGCCGCAGGCCATTTTGCAGAAAAGAGACATTCGCCTGACGCCGCTGTCTGTGACGCTGGGCGACCGGTCCTACCGCGACGCGCTGGACATTACGCCCGCCGGCATTTACGACTATGTGGCCAAAACCGGCGTGCTGCCCAAAACATCGGCCGTGCCGGTGGGGCAGTACCTGGATCTGTTCACCCAGTGCACAAAAGACGGCGGCCATGTGGTGCACATTTCGCTTTCCAGCGGTATTTCCTCCAGCTACCAGAACGCGGTGACGGCCGCAGGCGAATTTGAAAACGTGCACGTTGTGGACTCGCACTCGCTGTGCCACGGCTTTGGGCTTTTGGTGCTGAAAGCCGCCGACCTGCGCGACAAGGGACTGCCGGCCGAACAGATCGCCGAACAGATCGCACGCCTGACGGGCAAGGTCAGCGCCACGTTTGTGCTGAGCGACCTGGAATACCTGTACAAGGGCGGGCGCTGCTCGGGTCTGACACGCCTGGGGGCAAACCTGCTGGGCATTAAGCCAATGATCGCGGTGGACCCTGCATCTGGCACGCTGGACGTGGAAAAAAAGTACCGCGGCAAGATCGAAAGCGTGTACCGTGCCTACGCGGCCGACCGGCTGAAGGAAAGCGACCAAATGGACAAGACGCGCGTGTTCATAGCCAATTCCGGCGGCGTCAGCCAGGACACGATCGACTATGTCAAAGGCCTGTTTGAAACGGCCGGCGGGTTTGAAGAGATCATCACAGCCGAGGCCGGCTGCATCATTTGCAGCCACTGCGGGCCAAAGACCTTTGCGGTGTTCTACCTTTACCAATAAAAGCATATACGGATAAAATCCGTGCAAAAAACGCACTCCGTTTGGAGTGCGTTTTGGTTTTTTATATAATTCTCCTGCGCAGCGGCACCGGCAAAACGGGCGCAGCGCACGGACTTACGCCTGCCCCGGCTTTTCCTCCACCGCGAAACTCGGCAGGGCGATCTCGCTGTAGATGGTGGAGATGATCTCATTTGCCGCCACGCGCGAGTAAAGCCCGGCAAACTGCCCGGCGTAGCAGAACATGCCGGTCAGGTTGCTGTACTTTTTCACGTCGGCAAACCCGGCGCCGTCGATAAAGTCCAGGTTGCGGCTGCGGTACGGCTCAATAAACTGCTGCAAAATATAGTGCTCGTCCAGATCCAGGCACTTTTCGATAAATTCGGCCCACTCGGCCTGTGTTTCACACTCTACACCCGAAAGCACGCCGCGCGAACCGTAGGATTCAGCCGGCTTGACGATCCACTTTCTGCGCTCGCGCTTGACCGCGTCCAGATCGATCAGCGCATTGTCGCGGCGCAGCGCATACGTTTTCGGCACATGGCGGTCGATAAAGGCCATCTCCTCGGGCGTCAAAAACTTTTCGGTCAGCGTTTTGTTGCACAGCACCTCAAACAGCGTTTTCGAGTGGATGATCTGCGTTTTAAAGCCGCCCATCAGGCAGACGGCGCGGCTTTTGGCGGCTGCCAGAAACGGCTGCACCTCGTCCACATGGCGCAAAATGTCGCTGGTGACGGCGCGGCGGTAAACCAGGTCGACCGGCATGCCGCTTTTTGTGCGCAGCACGCCGCAGGCAAACGTCAGTTCGCGGATGTCGCAGACCTCGCAGGCGAGCCCCCGGCGCTGAAAAGCCGCCTGAAACTGCAAAAATTCCTGCGTGGTGGCGCTTTCGTTAAAGTCCACAATGGCCACGTTCGGCTTCGGGCGCGCCGCAGCGAACGGCGTTTTGCCGTACAGGCCGAGAAACGCCGTGCAAAGGCTGTCAAAAAGCTCAAACGGCTTTAGGCGGTGCGTTTTCGAAAACGCCTGAAAAACCGGCTGCTCCTGCAGCGAGTACACCAGCTCGCGGTCCTCGTTCATGGCGCTGGAGCCGTCCGTATTGATCTCGCAAAAATGGAAATCCATATAGTCGGGGCTGTTTTCATCCTCATTAAAGAAGATGTCGAGGCGTGAGACCGGCAGCACGCGGCCGTAGCCGGGGTCGAGCAAAATCAGTTCCTCCAGCTCTTTGGAAAACCCGAATGCCGCGCGGAAATCCGCGTCCGTCTCGTAGCGGGCAATGACCTTGTCAAAGATGGCAAGCGAGGTACGGCAGATCTCCTGCATGCGGCAAATCTCGCCGGCGGAAAACAGCTTGGGCATAAACAGCGTGTAGACCACGCGGCCGTGGTAGCGCGCCGTGGATTCATGCACCAAATAACTGCGCTGGCGCAGCGCGGCCTTGCGGCAGACTTCCGGCACGGAGGCGGCCAGTGCAAAGTACTCGTCGTCAAACTTCTTCATGGCAGCCCTCCTCACACGGCTCAAACAGGCGCAGGCGCGCCTGCACACGCCGCTGCAGCGGCAAAAGAAGCGCCTGCTCCTCCGGCGGCAAAAAGCGTGCCGCGGCGGCAAAAAGCGCGTCGGCCGTCTCGCCCATGTCTTTGCCGTAAAGCGAGGCGTTCCAGCCGTTTTCCATCACGTCGGTCTTTACGTCTTCCACCGCCTGCGCGCTTTGGCAGCCCAGGCGGTCCAGCCAGCCATGCACGTTCGCCTCGTCGCCGAAAATCCCTTTTATAAGCGCGGCGTAGGCACAGGCCAGATCGACCGGCATGCTGTCGGCCATGCGGATCTCGATAAACGGTTTGACGCGCACGTCGAAAAACGCCATGGAAAGCAGGTGGCGCGCATCGGCCGGCGCAGCCGGGTCAAACACCTCCGCCGCCGGGCGGGAGCCGGTGTAGACCTCGTGCCCATCCGGGCTGCCGGCAAAGATGGGCGGCAGCGCGGCATAAAACTGCGCCAGGCGCTTATAGCCAAAATCGTCGTCAAACACACACGGCAGCGTGCCGGTGCGCGCGTCGTCCACACGGCGCCACGCCCAGATGCGCGGGCAGTGCGCCTGCACCGGCGCGCCCTCTACGACCGGCGCATTTTCCGTCATCAGGTAAAACAGCGGCGAAAGCGCGCTGGCCAGGCGCAGCTTGTTCACAAAATCCTGTTCGTTTTGGTAGTCGATGCTGACCTGCGTGGAGGCCGTCTGGCGCATCATGAACACCGGCGCTTTGCCGAGCGAGCGGAAGTAGCGGTCCATCATAACGTAGCGCATTTTGTCGATCAAAACGCATTCAGAGGCCAGTGAAGCCGGGCTCACGCCGAATGTGACCAGGCGCACGCCGCGCTTTTGCAGCGGCTGTGCCAGCATGGACGCAAACTGATTATAGATCTGCCGGATCTCCGCCACAGACGAGACCGGGCGGATGCTGACCTCCAGCTGCGCCGACGGCTCCAGCGTCAGCGAAAAATCCTGGCCAAAAAGGCCGCTGACGCCGCCGTCCAAAAAGCGCGTGCACGTCTCAAACTGCCAGGCAACATCCTCCAGCAGCGCGCGCACGCCGTCGTCATAATAAAGGCGCCGGCCGTTTACAGCCGACAGGGCAAAATGTTCCAGTTCCAGCCCAAGGCGCATCGGCGCCGACGGCCGTTCGCCGCTTTGAAATAGGCGGATCAGTTCTTTTTCTATCGTACGCATAAAAACCCCTATTCTTTCCTTTAAAATACTATACACTTTCCGCCGCCATTTATCAAGAAAAAATGCGCACCGCGCCCCATTTTGGCACAAAAACCGCACATTTTGCTGCCTTTTTTCGCAATTTGTCGGCCGAAGCAGCCGCGCCGGGGCGCAAAGCGCAAACTTACGGCGCCATCCACTTGATTTTGGCGCAAAAGTCTGTTATAGTCGTAAAAAAGGAAAAACGGCCTTTCGTTCACAATTTTTAGAATAAAAATTCACCTGGAAAGTATGAATTTTGTACAAATTCGGTTTATAATACCTTTCACAACACAATAAGGAAGAGAAAATGATCAAAAACCCGTACAAGGTACTCGGTGTGCCCGACGGCGCCGACATGGACACCGTGACGGCCGCCTACAAAAAACTGGCCAAAAAATACCACCCCGACCTGAACCCGAACGACAAGGCGGCCGCAGCCAAAATGGCCGAGATCAACGCCGCCTACGACCAAATCAAAAACGGCACGGCCGGCGGTGCGCAGACAGACCCGTTCACCGGGCGGCGCAGAAGCGGCGCGGCCTCCGGCACCGACTACCTGAAGAGCGTGCAGTCGTTTTTGATGCACGGGCAGTACCAGCAGGCGCTGAACCTGCTGAACAATATTGAAGACCGAGGCGCGCGCTGGCACTACCTGGCGGCCGTGGCCTACTCGGGCCTGCAAAACCGAAACGAGGCCGTGCGCCACGCCAAGGCAGCCTGCGACATGGAGCCGAACAACGCCACCTACCGCAGCGCCTACGAACTGTCT
>ENA-UAYF01000554-UAYF01000554.1-human-gut-metagenome-genome-assembly--contig:-NODE-554-length-19691-cov-5.657262_pt1 | contig 19691 bp, 18 predicted proteins | sample MGYA00244017_ERZ654600 | MGnify/ENA primary metagenome ERZ654600 (study PRJEB26926, sample SAMN06164490) | human gut metagenome | biome: ENVO:00009003; feature: ENVO:2100002; material: ENVO:00002003... | reverse complement strand
GCAAGCTGCGTATCATTCGTGATGCCTTTTTTATTTCCCTGTGCAAAAGGCATCCCTCATTCGCTCCGCTGCCCCTCCTCTCCACGCAAAATCTTTGCTTCGCAAACCTTTTGCGTGGTTTTTCGTTTATATTTGGCTTTTTAAAAAGCGCCACCCTGTTTCGACAGGTTCCATGCAAGCTGCGTATCATTCGTGATGCCTTTTTTATTTCCCTGTGCAAAAGGCATCCCTCATTCGCTCCGCTGCCCCTCCTCTCCACGCAAAATCTTTGCTGCGCAACCTTTTGCATGGTTTTTTACATTTTGCGCCGCATGCCGAATATGCAAAAAAACAGCTGTTTTAGAAGATGATTTTTGCAAAAATTGCATTCTTTGTTGCCGCACGGTATAATAAAAGCGGCATCGTGCCGCACAAATTCGCAAAGGGGATGCAAAGATGAAAAAGTCTGTTATAAAAATCATTGCCGCAGCGGCTGCGGCGGCAGCCGTGGCGGCGATCGGGCTTTGCGCCTGCAGCCGCGTGAAAACGCCGAAAGCGAACAAATCGCTCGACCTGACCGGTATGGAACTGGTGTTTGAAGACGATTTCAACGGTGAACTGGACACCGGCGTTTGGGACACTGCCGGTGATGCCGGCGTACGCCGCGGCGGTTACTGGGACCCGGCGCAGTGCTTTACGCAGGACGGCAACCTGATCATCCGCACCGAGTACAAAGGCAACGGCGCCTACGGGCCGGGCTGGTACACCGGCACCTGTTCCAGCCGTGCGCTGAAGGAATTTACCTACGGCTACTTTGAAGTGCGCTGCAAGGCGCCGGCCGCCGAAGGGCTTTGGAGCGCATTCTGGCTGCAGTCGCCGACAATGACCGACGAAATACAAGACGGCAAAAACGGCGCCGAGATTGACATTATGGAATCGCCCTACTACAACGACCCGAAGAAACCGGCCAAAAAATACCGCAACACCACGCTGCACACCGTGCACACAGGCGGCTACGGCGAAAAGCACCGATCCAAAACCTCCGGCGAATACCGGGTAGACCACGACATGTACAGCGAGTTCAACACCTACGGCCTGCTGTGGACAAAGGACGAATACGTCTTTTACATCAACGGCAAAGAAACGTGGCGCACCAAGTTCGGCGTGTCGCAGGTGCCGGAATTCCTGTGGCTCTCGGTGGAGATCGCCGGCGAGGGCGACAGCGCCGACCCCGAAAACGCCGGCAACGAATTCACCTGGGCGGGCGACATCCGCAACAACCCGGACTCCGCCATGCCGGCCGACTTTGTGGTGGACTACGTCCGCGTATACCAGCCGGTGCAAAGCCAATGAGCCAAACGGCAGCAAAACACCCCGGTTCACAGTGAACCGGGGTGTTTTTGTAATATTCAGCTGTAAAAGGCTTATTTCGCCGATTCGGCAACAGCCACTGCGCAGGCAACGGTTGCGCCGACCATCGGGTTGTTGCCCATGCCGATCAGGCCCATCATTTCCACATGCGCCGGCACAGAGGAAGAACCTGCAAACTGTGCGTCGCCGTGCATGCGGCCCATGGAGTCGGTCAGGCCGTAAGAAGCCGGGCCTGCCGCCATGTTGTCGGGGTGCAGCGTACGACCCGTGCCGCCGCCGGAAGCCACCGAGAAGTAGGACTTGCCGTTTTCCAGGCACCACTTTTTGTAGGTGCCGGCCACCAGGTGCTGGAAGCGGGTGGGGTTGGTGGAGTTGCCGGTGATGGAAACGTCCACATGCTCGTGCTTCATGATGGCAACGCCCTCCAGCACGTCGTTCGCGCCGTAACAGAGCACCTTGGCTTTTTCACCGTCGGAGAAAGCGCGGGTCTCTTCGATCTTCAGCTCGCCGGTGTAGAAATCGTAATCCGTCTTCACATAGGTGAAGCCGTTGATTCTGGAGATGATATAGGCAGCGTCTTTGCCAAGGCCGTTCAGGATGACCTTCAGGGGTTCCTTGCGGACCTTGTTGGCCGTTCTGGCGATACCGATCGCGCCCTCAGCCGCCGCAAAGGATTCGTGGCCGGCCAGGAAAGCAAAGCACTTGGTTTCGTCTTTCAGAAGCATGGCGCCCAGGTTGCCGTGGCCGAGGCCGACGTTTCTCTGCTCGGCAACAGAGCCGGGCACGCAGAACGCCTGCAGGCCGATGCCGATGGCGGCCGCCGCGTCAGAAGCGCTCGTGATGCCTTTTTTCAGCGCTACGGCTACGCCGAGCGTGTACGCCCAGGAGGCGTTTTCAAAAGCGATCGGCTGCACGCCTTTTACGATGGCGTTCACGTCGATGCCTTTCGATAAACAAAGGTCTCTTGCCTCTTCGAGCGACGCAAGGCCGTACTCGGCAAGACATTTTTCGATTTTGGCAAGTCTTCTTTCCTTGCCCTCAAACATTACATCGTTTGCCATTTTCCTGTCCTCCTGCTCTTATTCTTTTCTCGGGTCGATGTATTTCACCGCGTCGTCATAGCGGCCGTACTGACCGATGTTGTTCTTGTAAGCCTCGTTCGGTTCCACACCGTTTCGGATGTCTTCGAGCATTTTGCCGACTTTGACGAACTTGTAGCCGATGACCTCGCCCTCTTCGTCCAGGCCCATGCTGATGACATAGCCCTCGGCCATTTCCATGTAGCGAACGCCCTTGAGCTTGGTGGAGAACATGGTACCCACCTGGCTGCGCAGGCCTTTGCCCAGGTCTTCCAGCGCGGCGCCGACGACCAGACCGCCCTCAGAGAAAGCCGACTGCGAACGGCCGTAGGCAAGCTGCTTGAACAGCTCGCGCATAGCCACGTTGATCGCGTCGCACACAAGGTCGGTGTTCAGGCACTCAAGCAGTGTTTTGCCGGGCAGGATCTCGGCGGCCATAGCGGCCGAGTGCGTCATGCCGGAGCAGCCGAGCGTTTCGACCAGCGCCTCTTCCACAATGCCGTTTTTCACATTCAGGGTCAGCTTGCAGGCGCCCTGCTGCGGCGCGCACCAGCCCACGCCGTGGGAAAAGCCGCTGATGTCCTTAATGTCATAAGACTTGACCCACTTGCCCTCTTCCGGGATCGGGGCAGGACCGTGATGCGGCCCTTTTTTGACGGTACACATCTGTTCAACTTCGTTTGAATAAGTCATGAAAATAACTCCTTTCAAATTGTTTGATTCTAAATAAATCTGGTAATTATTATACCCAACTTGTCCGCTGTCTTCAATACTTTTGCTTATTTTTTTTATTTTTCAACATATATCTGCAAATTTCAGACGGATTTTTATTGCAACTTGCAACGGCGCGTGAATTTTGTTATACTATTCACAAAGGGAGTGAAGAAAATGAAAATCCGATCCGGCTTTGCCATCCGCCAGATCGCCGGCAGCAACATTGTGGTGCCCGTCGGCCAGAATTCGCTGGACTTCAACGGCATGATCACCTTGAACGACACAGGCGCCTTTTTGTGGAACACGTTTCAGCAGGACACCACGGTGGAGGCGGCGGCCAAAGCGCTGACCGAAGCGTACGAGGTGGACCTTGCCCGCGCACAGGAGGATGTAAAAAAGTTTACAGACCTGCTGCGTGAAAACGCCCTGCTGGAAAACTGACAAAACCCAAGAGCAGCCGCACAAAAGTCAAAATTTTATCTTCGCCAGACCGGCCGGGCGCCCCGGCCGCACGGCGCACACGCTTTACAATATTTTTGCAGCAAAAAAGCCCCTGCAAAGAGGGGCGTTGTTTTTAAATACCGCAAAGACCACAACAGGCAAAAAAATTGTGAAGGATGGTGTGTTTATCATTAAGGAGATAAAAAAACCTGAAGCAGCACTTTGCGGCCTGCTCACCGCCAACAGCATAACGCTGTTGACACCTAGTATTATATATTGTAAAATTATAGTAAGCAATAGTCAGATGGAAAAATTTGTAATTAATTTAACATAAATTAATAAAACGTTCATAAAAATTGCCTTTCCGGGCAAATACGGGGGATTTTGACTTATGCGAAACACAAAGGATTTACGAATTCTGAAAACAGAACGGGCGATCCACGAGGCCTTTTTTTCGCTGATGAAAAAAAACGGGTTTGAAAAAATCAGCGTAAAAGACATTTCGGACGCCGCAATGATCAGCCGCAACACCTTTTACCTGCACTACAGCGACAAATACGACCTGCTGGAAAGCGTGTGCAAAAGCATGATCGACAAGCTGCTCGAAAAGGTGTTCAACGAAGTGCTTAAGATCGGCGACTTTACGATGGATTACAACATCAACAGCCTGACCAGCGTGTTTATGGTAGCGAACGATGTGATCTCGGAAGACCTGGAAAATTACAGGATCCTGATCGAGAACAACCGCGCCCAGGTCTTTTTGAACAAGCTGGCCGAGACGTTTTACGAGTCGCTCAAATACATACAAAGCGACATTGAGGGCCTTTCCGAATATTCCCTGCACTACATTACGGGCGGCCTTGTGTACACCATGGTCTACAAAATCAAAAGCGGCGACACGGAAAACAACCACAACATTGCCGAGGCGTTTGTGCGCATGCATTTCGGCACGCTGACCGAATTCATAAAAACCTACAAAAAAAAGAAAGCTGAACTGGCTCCATGAGCCGAAAGCGCACCAAAGCGGCCGGCAAAAAGGTCAAGCACATACGCCGCCGGCCGAAGGATCTGCCGATCGTGGCGAGGCTGTTCATTTCCAACGTGTGCATGATCCTGATCCCGACGGCGATCCTGATCGCCGTCTCCCCGCTGCTGTTCTCCAACAGCTCGAGCGACGCCTACCTGAGCGCGCTGAGCGCCGCCTCCAACACCTACGGCAGCTATTCCCAGATGCAGTGGGACTACATCACGAACGAAATTTTGGAGCAGGCCGCCGAACAGGACATGGAACACCTTGAAAATTATGCGGCAGACGCCGAGGCGCTGGGCGCCATTGTGAGCGTTTCGGAAAACAGGCACACCATTTACACCACAGCCGGTACCACCGACCGGGAAGTGTACCGCCAGGCGGCCGATTTGGCCGGCAAGCCCGACGAGGGCAACTGGTTCTACTTTGGTGAAAACGGCCTGGCCATTGTGCGCCAAAGCGAAAACAGCGGCCCGGTTTACCATGTGGTCATTGTGAACGAAGCGTTCAACCTGCGCGGCCCCGCCTCTGAGGAGACGACCGGCTATGAAATGACCGTGCGCTCCATCGTAGTCAGCGCCATCATTGCCGCCGTGTTCATGGTGGCCATGCTGATCGTGACCGCTGTAACGGCCGCCACGATCCGCAACCCGATCAAAAAGCTGAAAAAAGGCGTTGAAGAGGTAGCGGCCGGCAATTTGTACTATGCGATCGACTACAACAGCACGAATGAGCTTGGCCAGACGGCCGAAGCATTCAACCTGATGCGCATGCAGCTGATCGAAGCCACCGAGCTGCAAAGCGAACGCGAAAAAGCGCAGAAAGAGATGATCGCCGGCGCGGCGCACGACCTGCGCACGCCGCTGACCTCCATTAAAGGTTATGTAGAGGGGCTGCGCGACAACATTGCCGACACACCGGAAAAACGCGCGCAGTACCTGAAGATCATCTACAACTCCACGCTGGACATGGAAAAGCTGCTGGACGACCTGCTGACCTACTCCAAGCTGAACCTGAGCACCATTGTGCTTACGCCGAAGAAGATCAAGATCTGCGAATACATGGCCGACTGCACAGACGAGCTGAAAGAGCAGCTGGCCGCCAAAGACTTTCGCGTGCGTTTTTTCTCCTACTGCAAAGACGACGTGTGCGTGATGCTGGACCCCGACAATTTTGCCCGCGTGATCCGCAACATCGTCTCCAACAGCGTAAAGTACCGCAGTGAAAACACGCACGGCGAGCTGGAGTTCCGGCTGACACAGTACACGCGCACCGTGCTGCTGGAGATCGCCGACAACGGCATCGGCGTAGACAAGGAAGAGCTTTCACGCATTTTTGATTCGTTTTACCGCGCCGACAAGGCGCGTACACGCAGCGACTCGGCCAGCAAAAATTCCAGTGGGCTGGGGCTTGCGATCTGCAAGCAGATCGTTACGCTGCACGGCGGCTCCGTTTGGGCCACCAGCGAAAAAGGACAGGGACTGACCATTCACATTTCCCTGCCGATCGAAAAGGAAGAGGATAATGAGCACGATTCTGATCATTGAAGACGACCAAAACATCCGCGCGCTGGAAAGCGACTATCTGAACGCGGCCGGCTACACGACCATCTGCGCTGCAGACGGCAGCGAGGGACTGCGCCGCGCGCTGGAAGAGAACGTGGACCTGATCATTCTGGATATCATGATGCCCGGACTGGACGGGTTTGACGTGTGCCGCGGCATCCGCGCCGAAAAAGACATTCCGATCATCATCGTCAGCGCACGCAAGGAGGATTTTGACAAGATCAACGCCCTTGGCATCGGCGCCGACGACTACGTTGTCAAGCCGTTCAGCCCCGGCGAACTGGTGGCGCGCGCCAAAGCGCACCTGGCCCGCTACGAGCGCCTGACCGGCGGCAAAATACCGGGCGATGAGCTGCGCGCCGGGCCGCTGACCATCCACAAAAAAGCCAGGCGCATGTTCATCAACGGCAAGGAACTGACGTTTACGAACAAGGAGTTCGACCTGCTCACCTTCTTGGCCGAGCACCCGAACACGGTGTTTACCAAAGACGAGCTGTTCAACAGCATCTGGGAATCTGACCCGATGGGCGAAACTTCGACCATCACCGTACACATCAACCGCATCCGCGACAAAATCAAAGAGCTCGACGAGCCGAGCGCCTTTATTGAAACGGTTTGGGGCTCCGGCTACCGCTTCCGCAGCTGATATGGATTTTGACTGTGAAAGCTGCCGCTGGGCAGCAGAGGACGAGGAGACCGGCGAGCTTTACTGCACGCTGGAGCTGGACGAGGACGATATGGCCGCCCTGCTGTTTGAAAAACCGAAGAGCTGCCGCTACTACCTGCCCGACCCGGGCGAATACGGCATTGTGCGGCACCAGAATTAAAAGAATCGGCAGTTTTCTGCCGATTTTTTATAATCCTTTAATACCTTTTGCCGTGAGCCATGATGCAAGTGAAGCGGCCTTACCAGCTTTCCACCACAGACGGCGCGGCGAAAATTTCATCGAGCCGCTTTAAAAACGGCGCCACATCGCCGAAGTCGCACACACGGTGGTCAAACGCAATGGTGATGGGCAAAATGCTTCTGACCCCGATCTCCTTGGTGCCGTCGGCCCAGTGCACAACGGACGGCCGTTCCTGCACGGCGCCGATCGCAAACGCCGCGACCTGCGGCGGAATGATCTCCAAAAGCGTGCACTGCCCCGTCTGCGCCCGGTAAACGGAACCAAGGTTAGACACGGTGACCGTGCCCTGCTCCAGATCCTTTGCCGTTAGGCGTTCACTTTCCGGCACGGCCATGTAGGCGCGCTTGGCGCCGCCGTGCAGCGTGCGCACGCGGTGGCGGCCGGTCTTGGAGCCGAGCAGCCGAAAGGCGGCCTGCAGCACGCGGCCGTGTTTCAGCCCGTTCAGCGTGTTTTGCAGGCTGACGTCGTACATGGCCTGGCTGAAATCGGTATTTTCCGCGCGGCGGCGGATGTCGCCTACGGCCTGCGTCAGTTCATCCAGGCTTTTGCTGCCGCAGTCGGGCAGCTTGACGGTCATCATCTCGCCGCCCGGCAAGATCATCGGCATGGAGATGTCGATGTTTTCAAACGTGTCGATGCGCCCGCGCACCAGACGGCGCTGAAACGTGAGGTGTGCATTCAAAATCGGCGCGGCTTTCAGGCCCTCACAAATGACCTTGAGCAAAATGGTGTTCAGCGTGGCGTGCTGTGCGTGCCGGGCGTTGCGCCGGCGGCAGGCCTGTAAAAACGAAGTTACGTCTGCCTCATAAACATAAGTGCAGTGCGGAATGGTGCGCCAGCTTTCGCTGGTCATGTTGGCCACGATCTTGCGCTGGATACCGAAATGGATGGTGTCGCGCACAGTTCCCGTGCGGGGCGCACCGGCCGTTTTTTCGGCCGCCGGCTGCACCGCGGCGCCGCTTGCTGCCCGCTTGCCGGGTCGCGAAGCGGTATCGGCGCTTCTATCGGCAGGACGCTTTGTTTTATAATGAACCGGCATGCCGGATGCTTTGGCACAGACATGCTGGGAATCAACTTTATTTTTTGCGATCTGGTACATATTGCTTCACTCCTATAGAATAATGGATCGCCGGCATGCGGCCGGTATGAGATCGCCCGCTGGGGCTGGTAAAAGTTTCCTTTTGCTGCAGCGAGTTCATTGTATACCCGGCGGGCCGAAAAGTCACCCTACTGATGCGCGCAGGCACTCTACGCTTTCGTTTTGCGCCTCTCCTGCAGCGCTGCCACACCAATAGAAAGGATGAAAAACATGGAAAAAATCGCGGTCAGCGCCTGCCTTCTGGGCGTAAACTGCAAATATTCCGGCGGCAACAACAAAAACGAGGATGTGCTGAAACTGGCCGAGAAATTCGAGCTGGTGCCGGTGTGCCCCGAGTCCTACGGCGGCCTGCCCATTCCGCGCGAGCCGAGCGAGCTGCGCGGCGGCCGCGTGTGGTCGAAAAGCGGAAAGGACGTGACGGCCGCTTTTGAAGCCGGCGCGCAAAAGGCGCTGGAAAAAGCGCTGGCAAACGGCTGCCGCACCGCCGTGCTCAAGGAGCGCAGCCCGTCGTGCGGATCCGGCAAAATCTACGACGGCACGTTTACCGGCACACTGACCGACGGCAGCGGCGTTGCAGCCGCTTTGTTCGCCGAAAACGGCATTGCCGTGCTGGGCGAGAGCCGCGTGGGAGAGCTTTTGAGATGATTTTGACGAGACCGGCTTACTTCGGCCGCTTTGCCTGCCTGCAGGACAAGTGCCCCATGACGTGCTGCGCCGGGTGGGAGATCGCGGTGGACAGCGAAACGCAAAAACGCTGGAAACAGACGGGTGCGCCCTATGCGCAAACGGCCGCCGCTTCGGTAAAAGGCGGCGTTTTTCAGATGCAGGGCGGCGTCTGCGCCCACCTGGAGCACGGGCTGTGCCGCCTGCACGCCGAACTGGGCGAGGCCTGCACGCCGCTGACCTGCCGCCGTTTTCCGGTGTTTCACCACGACTTCGGCGGCCGTGTGGAAGAGGGGCTTTGCCTTTCCTGCCCGGCGGCGGCCGAGCTGATTTTTGACACGCCATGCGAACTGACCCAGACGGTAACGGACACGCCGCCGAGCCCGAACGACATTGACCCCGCGCAGTTTCTGCACCTGCTAAAAGCGCGCGGCGAACTGCTGCGGCTGTGCCAAGAAGGCACCGGCAAAAAGGCTTTGCTTTGCGCACTGTACCGGGCGGTATTTGGCAGCATGCCGGACATGGCCGCGCCGCAGGCTTCGGCCGCGCCGTTTGCCATGCTGAAAGAAAAGCTGTATTTATTAGACTATTCTGCGCAAAATTGTCGCGAACTCTACAAAGAGAGTCCGTCTCTACCGGCGGTAGAGTTTAAAAATCTCTTCTTTTATTACATTTTCCGCTACTTTCTGCTGCCGGCACTCGGCGAATGCAGCGAGCGGGCCATGGGGCGTTTTCTGCTGACAGCCCTTTTAGCCTGCGACCTGGCCGGGCGGGAAAATGCACCGGCCTTTGCCAAAGAGGCCGAACACTGCGACGAAAACCTGCGCCGCCTGCGGACAGAGGAAAGGCCGTTTCTTTCAGACGCTGCTTTACAAAGCATTATAGCGGCGTACCCGGCAGATCATGCCTGAAATTTTTAAAGAAAGTGTAAATTCTGCCAAAGCATGCACGATTTGACACAAACTTTACACACAAACCTTGCTATTTATGTTTTTTTATAGTATCATGTTAAAGTAAAAGCCGCTCTTTGCCGCGCGCAAAAGGCGGTATTTATAAATTTATAAAGGAGTAAGAAATGAGCGAATATAACCAGGATTACGACGCCGACGAAGTCATCAACGACTTTAAGGCAAAATTCAAATGGCCGAAAAGCGATGAGGTCGACGAGATGGTGGCCCCGGCCAAGGTGCCGCTGAAGCTGCTGCTGTCGCTGCTGATCACCATCGTGGGCGGCGCGGTCGTTTACTACTTTATGCTGCCGCCGTTCAATTTCAAAAGTCTCGACATGTACCTGTACCTGCTGGTGCTGCTGGTGCTGTTCTGGGGGTCGTTTACGCTGCTGTGCCGCACCAAGACACACCCCGAGTACAAGCCGTACATTCAGAAAAAAAGCCGCTACCCGCTGATCATTGCCGCCGTGGTGGCCGTGGCCATCGGCATCGGCGCGCTGACCGGCGTAACGCTTTTCCGCGCCAAGGACTATTCCGAACTGATCACCGTGGAACAGCGCAATTTCCAGGATGATTTCAAATCCATCAGCTACATGAACGCGCCAAGGCTGGACGCCTCCACCTCTTACACACTGGCCGACCAGCAGCTGGGCTCGCTGGCCGACTACAAGTCGCAGTATGTGGTGACGAACGACACGAACCAGATCAACTTAAACGACCGTCCGGTGCGCGTGGCCTACCTTTCCTACGCCAGCGTGTTCAAGTGGTTCAACAACACCAAAGACGGTATACCGGCCTACATGATCATTGACGTGGTGTCGCAGAACGTGCAGGCTGTAACACTGGACGAGGGGATCAAATACTCGCCGAGCGAGCTGTTTAACGAAAAGCTGATCCGCCACCTGCGCTTCCAGTACCCGACCTATATGATGGACACCCCGCGGTTCGAGATCGACGACGACATGAACCCGTACTGGATCACCGCCGTGCTGGACAAGACGATCGGCCTGTTCGGCGGCACCGACGTGAAGGGCGCCATCATCACCGACGCAGTGACCGGTGAAAGCACCTACTACCCCATCGGCGAAGTGCCCACCTGGGTAGACAAGGTCTATTCTGACGAGCTGCTGCTGCAGCAGTACAACTACTACGGCAAGCTGCAAAACGGCTTCTGGAACTCGCTGATCTTCCAAAACGACGTGAACGTGGCCTCCGACGGCAACGGCTACATTGCGCTGGAGGACGACGTTTGGTTCTACACCGGCGTGACCTCGCCGCAGAGCGACGCCTCGAACTTCGGCTTTGTGCTGATCAACCAGCGCACCAAGGAAGTGCGTTACTACGAAAACGGCGGCGCGATGGAGAGCGGCGCGATGGGCTCTGCACAGGACGCACTGCAGAACTACAACTACCAGGCGTGCTTCCCCATCCTTTTAAGCATTGACGGCTACCCGACCTACTTCATGAGCCTGAAGGGCAGTGAAAACACCGTTAAAGCCTACGCCTTTGTCAATTTGGAAGACAAAACGATCGTGGGCACCTGCGTGCTCAGCGACGCGGCCTCAGACGACGAGGCGGTGGAGACGGCCGTGCGCAATTACCTGGCCGCGATGGAGGCGAAGGGCAAAGAGATCTCCCACCCGAACCAGACGGACGGGACCCCGCAGGAGGATACAACGGCGATCGACCCGAACGGGCAGGTCAACCAGCCGACCGGCGGCACGGTGACCGGTAAGATCACCGACATCCGCACCGCCGTGATCGACGGCAACAGCCGCTACTACATTGCCGTGGACGGCGTGTATTACTACATCAACGCAGCCGACGAGGCCGGCGTGGTGCTTTTGAACACCGGCGACACCGTGACCGTAACGTTTGACGAAAACGCAAGCGGCAGCATGATCGCTGCAAAATCAGTTAACAAAGCTTAACAGGTGCACAAAATCATTACCTTATATAACACAAATAATACCGGCTGGTTTACAGCCGGTATTTTTCTGCGCGTTGCAAAACCTATTTCTTTTTGACCTGCACTGTCAAGCGCGTGATGTAGGCAGCCGCATCGTCGGTGACCAGACTGCCGATCAGGTAATCCTCATACACATCGCCGGCCGGCTGAAAACCGGCCGCAGCAATGCCGCGCAGAAAAAGCGGATAAGCAGACAAGACGCTGCCGTAAGTGCCGCGGTGGTAGTAAACAGCATAAGTGCCGGCCGGGCGGGGGGCGGCGCCCGGTTCCGTACTGGGCATAAACAACCGGTCCACACGGCCGAAACGGCCGGCCTGCAGATCATCAAACGCAATGACCGAGCCGATACACTCCGCCCCCATGGCCGAAGAACTGCGCATAAACTGCGCATAGATCTCCCACCAGCGGTCGTCCGACGTCTCCTGTGCGCCCGGGTTTTTATCACTGAAAAGGAATGTTGCTTCCGGCAGCGTACAGATCTGTGTTCGGTTCAAAACAGCCGTCTGCGCCTCTTCCAGGCGCTGCAGGTTCTGCGCAAACAGCCGCCTGATCTCACGCAGGCGGGCGATCTCCTCCTCCAGCCGCGCCATCTGCACCTGTGCCATTTCGGCAAACCCCTGCGGCGAAGTGTTTTGAAAATACCGGCGGATCTCCTCGATCGGCACGTTCATCTCCCGCAGCGACAAAATCGTGCCGAAGCGTGCGATTTGGGACGACGTGTAGCAGCGGTAGCCGTTTTCGCGCACAAAAGCAGGCGAAAAAAGCCCAATGCGGTCATAATAAAACAAAGTGTCTTTCTGAATGCCGAAATACCGGGCGAACGCACCGGTGGTATAGAGTTTTTCGCTCTTTCGCTCGTGATCATTCATAAAAAAACCTCTTGACTATGGAGTTGCTCTATAGTTTATACTTTTTAACCGGAAAATTCAAGCGCAGGAGGCGAAAATATGGATCACAAAACGCTTTTTTCAAAAACCAAACCGGTGCGGCTGTTCTTTATGGCCGCTATTCCAGGCTCTGTCGGCATGCTGGCCTCTTCGCTCTACCAGCTGATGGACGGCATTCTGGTCGGTCAGCTGCTGGAGGACTCGGCCTTTGCCGCACTGAACCTGGCCATGCCGTTCGTGATCGTCAACTTTGCCCTGGCCGACCTGATCGGCGTCGGCTCCTCGGTGCCGATCTCCATCCACCTGGGTGCCAAAAACGAAAAAAAGGCCAACAACATTTTTACCTGCGCCTGCATCATGATCGAGGCGGTGGGCGTGCTGTTTGGCGCAGCGCTTTACTTTGCCGCGCCGGCGCTGATCGGCCTGATGGGCGCCGAAGGCGAACTGGCCACGTTTGCCGTGCAGTACCTGCGTGTTTACGCGCTGAGCTCGCCGCTGACAACGATCATCTATGCCGTGGACAACTACCTGCGCATCTGCGGCAAGATCAAGGGCAGCATGTTTTTAAACATTATTATGTCTGCCCTGTGCGCCGGACTGGAATTTGTTTTTCTTTACTTTTTCAAATGGGGCATTTGGGGTGCGGCGCTCGGCACCTGCTGCGGCATGGCCGTCTGTGCCGTGATTGCCTTTTGGCCGTTTTTCCGCGGCAAAATGCAGCTGCGCTTCACAAGGCCGCAGTTTTCCATGCAGATGATAAAGCAGATCATGGCCTGCGGCAGCCCTGCCTTTTTAAACAACGTGGCCGGGCGTGTGACATCCGTGATCATGAACGCCATCCTGCTGCGCATGGGCGGCGCGGACGCCGTTTCCATCTACGGCGTGCTGATGTATGTGGACGGCTTTGTGCTGCCGCTGCTTTACGGCATGTGCGACTCGCTGCAGCCGGCCGTGGGCTACAACTGGGGCGCCGGCGACCGCCACCGCGTAAAAGCCATTGAAAAATGCTGCTACACTGCCGCATTGGTGCTTTCGGTAACGTCTGCCGCCGTCATCATGATTTTTCCAAAACCCATCGCCGGGCTGTTTATCAGCGGCGGACAGACGGCACTGCTCGACGCCGCTGCGCCTGCGCTGATGCTGTTTGGACTGACTTACATTACCCGCTGGTTCTCGTTTGCCACACAGAGCTTTATGGCCGCCATCGAAAAACCGGGCGCCGCCTCCGCGATTTCCGTGGCGACTGCGCTCATCTTCCCGCTGATTTTCATCGGCGTGCTGTGGCCGTTCGATCTGACCGGCCTTTGGCTGAACATGCCGGCCACCTCACTGGCCGCCGGCGCACTTTCCGCCGTACTGCTTGTGCTCTTTTTTAAAAAGCAAAAAAAGACGGGCTCCAACAGCCGCTCGGCCGGCCGGTAAAAATCTTTTTGCTGCAGCCGACGGCATAAATCGCCGTTTTTCGCAGGTGTGTCCATCTTTTTGTGCTTATTTCCCGGTGTTTTTGCTTTTTTTACAAAAAGGCATTTACAAATCGGCGTTTTTGTGTTATTTTATATTTGTTCTTATACCATACCAAGAACAATTAGGTTGCTACAACAAGGTAGCAGACCGAAAAGCTCTGACGGTTCGCTACGGCGGACCGTCATCTTTTTTTACCATTTTTTAAGCGGAAGGATGGAAAATCATGAAGTACGGGATCGGACTGGACTGCGGCATTTCCTCGGTGGGATTTGCCGCAATGGAACTGGATGAAAACGACGAACCCAGGCGGATCATCAAACTGGGATCACGCGTGTTTGACAAGGCCGAAAATGCCAAAGACGGCGCCTCGCTGGCCGCGCCGCGCCGCGCGGCACGCAGCCTGCGCCGAAGAGTGCGCCGCCATCAACACCGGCTGGAGCGTATCCGCCGTCTGATCGTGACCAGCGGCCTTTTGCACGAGGAAGAACTTGCGCATTTGTTTGACGGACAGCTGGACGACATCTATATGCTGCGCACCAAGGCGCTGGACGCAACATTGACCAGCACTGAATTTGCCCGCGTACTGATCCATCTGGCACAGCGGCGCGGATTTCGCTCCAACCGCAAATCAGACGCTGCCGACAAGGAGGCCGGCAAGCTTTTAAACGCCGTCAGCGAAAACCAAAACCGCATGCAGAAAAGCGGCTGGCGCACGGTGGGCGAAATGTTTTATAAAGACGAGGCCTACGCCGACTGCAAACGCAACAAAGGCGAAAACTACGCAAACACCGTTTCGCGCGATATGGTGGAGGACGAGATCCACAAAATTTTTTCTGCGCAGCGCGCAAACGCCAGCCCTTACGCCGGCCAAGATTTTGAAAATGACTACACCGCCATCGTCCTTGCACAGCGGTCGTTCGACGAGGGGCCGGGCGCCGGCCCGGCAAATGCGCCGAGCCCCTATGCCGGCAACCAGATCGAGCGGATGATCGGCCAATGTACGCTTATTCCGGAAGAAAAGCGTGCGGCAAAAGCGACGTATTCCTTTCAGGTATTCAACCTTTGGCAAAAGATCAACCACATGCGCATTGAAGCGCCGCAAAATACACGAGCACTGACCGGTGAAGAACGCGCGCGAATTTTTGAGTTCTGCCACAAATCGCCCGGCACGACTTACGCAAAACTGCGCAAGCTGCTGGAACTGACCGATGAAGAGCGCTTCAACATCTCCTACGGTTTTAAAGAACGCGATGAGGTGGAGAAAAAAGCCAAGTTCGACTTTTTAAAAGCCTACCACCAGGTGCGCAAAACGCTGGATAAGCTTTCCAAAGGACTGATTTCCAAACTGTCGAACGATACGCTCGACGCCATCGGATATGCCTTTACCGCGTATAAAAACGATGACGACATCCTTGCCTATTTAAGCCAAAACGAAACGGCTGCGCACGAACTAACGCACGAAATGACCGCGCAGCTGCTGACAATGCCGTCCTTCTCCGGCTTCGGCCATATTTCCGTCAAGGCATGTCAAAAGCTGATATCGCACCTACAGCAAGGCATGACCTACGACAAGGCCTGCGAAGCGGCCGGGATCGATTTCCACGGCCATAACCGCGGCGAAAAGCAGAAATACCTGCCGCCGATCAACCCAAACGACGACGAAAACGAACTGAACGACATCACAAACCCGGTGGTTCGCCGCGCCGTGGCGCAGACGATCAAAGTCATCAACACCCTGATCCGTGAGATGGGCGAAAGCCCCAGCTACATCAACATCGAACTGGCCCGCGAACTTTCCAAAACCTTTGAAGAGCGCCGCGACATTGAAACCGCACAGTCAAAAAACGCCGCCAAAAACGCCCAGGCTGTTGCCTTTTTGCGGGAAAACTGCCGCATACTCTCCCCCACCGGGCAGGACATTCTCAAATACCGCCTGTGGATCGAGCAGGGCGAGATAGACCCCTATACACAAAAAAAGATCCGGTTAGAAGATGCGTTTGGCCGCAACAGCCTGTACGACGTGGACCACATCGTGCCTTACAGCATCAGCTTTGACGACAGCTTCAACAACAAGGTGCTGACCCACCAAAACGAAAACCGCACAAAGGGCAACCGCCTGCCCCTGGCCTATATGCCCACTGAACGGCAAAATGATTTTAAAGTTTGGGTCATGAACCACATGAAGAGCAACCCCAAAAAGCGGCGCAACCTGTTGAAAGAAAAAATCAGCGACAACGATATAAAAAGTTTTCGCGAACGCAATTTAAACGACACAAAGTACCTGAGCCGCGTGCTTTACAACTATATCCGCGACCATTTGGCCTTTGCAGATTACAAAGACCGCAAAAACCATGTCCGCGCCGTAAACGGTGCGATAACCAGCTATATGCGCAAACGCTGGGGCATCCGCAAGATCCGTGAAAACGGCGACCTGCACCACGCCGCCGACGCGGCGGTGATCGCCTGTGTGGACGAAAAAATGATTCAAAAAGTCAACCGTTACAGCAAAATGAAAGAACTGCAGTACTGTGACACACCTGACGGCTCTGCCGCGTTTGACGAAGAGACCGGCGTTGTCCTCAGCGAGTTTCCGCAGCCGTACCCGCATTTCCGCCACGAGCTGGAGGCGCGCCTGCTGGACAGCCGCGAACTGATGCAAAAAGCGCTTTGCAAGCTGCCGAACTACAACTGGGACGAGATCGAGGCGGCCAAGCCGGCCTTTGTGTCGCGCATGACGAACCACAAGGTGACCGGCCAGGCGCACCTGGACACCATCCGTTCCGGCAAAGAACCCGGCTGCACCATTACCAAAACGGCGCTGAACGCCCTGAAGCTGGATAAGAACGGCGAGATCCAAAATTACTATAACCCCGACAGTGACCGGCTGCTGTACGAAGCGCTGAAAGCCCGTCTTTTGGCCTTTGGCGGCGACGGAAAAAAGGCGTTTCCACCCGGCTTTGTATTGCACAAGCCGAAAGCCGACGGCAGCGACGGGCCGGCCGTCAAAAAAGTAAAACTCATCGAAAAAGCCTCGCTGACCGTGCCGGTGCGCAGCGGCCACGGCGTGGCGGCCAACGGCGACATGGTGCGTATCGACGTGTTTTATGTGCCGGGCGACGGTTACTACTTTGTGCCGATCTATGTTTCTGACACCGTTAAGCCGGAACTGCCGAATAAGGCGTGTGTGGCTTTTAAACCCTATGAAGAGTGGAAGGAAATGAACGACAAAAACTTCCTGTTCTCGCTTTATAACAATGATCTAATCAAAGTAAAGGCAAAAAAGAATATGACACTTTCCGTAAAACTTAAAGGTAGCACATTGCCCGATAAATTATACGGAAACGATATGTTTCTATACTATAATTCTGCTGGTATTACTATAGCAACCATCAGTGTCGAAAGCCATGACGGTGCATACGGTATCAGCAGCATGGGTATCAAAACACTGGTCAGCATAGAAAAATACACGGTCGATGCGATCGGCAACATCCACAAGGTGCAAAAGGAACCGCGCCAGACGTTTGACCGAAAGGCCAGGTGAGTTTTGTGCCCTACAGAAGCCTGTTTATTACCAACCCGGCCGGGCTGCGGCTGAAAAACAACCAGCTGACTGTAGACAACGGCGAGACCTTTACCTTTCCGGTAGAGGATCTGCGCGCCGTCGTCATAGACGAGCCGGCGGCCACCCTTTCGGCCAGGCTGATCAGCTTTTTAGCCGAAAACGGCGTTTGCCTGATTTTTTGCAACGAAAAGCACATGCCCTGTGCCCAGCTGACGCCGAGTGGCGCACACTGCCGGCTGGCCAAACGGCTGCGCACACAGACCACACAGTCCCTGCCCAAACAAAAACGGCTTTGGCAGCAGATTGTTGTGCAAAAAATCAAGAACCAGGCCGCTTGCCTGGCGCTGAACCACAAGACCGAAAGTGAAAAACTGACGGCGATCGCCGCGCACGTGCCCTCCGGCGACACCACGAACCGCGAGGGCTACGCGGCCGCCGTTTACTTTAAAGCGCTGTTTGGCAAAGACTTTACACGCGAGGACGACAACATCATCAACGCCGCGCTCAACTACGGCTATGCAGTCACACGCGCCTACCTGGCGCGTACACTGGCCGTTTACGGACTGGAGCCGGCCGTGGGCATACACCACTGCAGCCAGCTGAACGCCTTTAACCTGGCCGACGACATGATCGAACCGTTTCGCCCGGCGGTAGACCTGTATGTAGCACAGCACTGGAAAAGCTGGGACTGTTTCGGTACGGTACAGCGCGCCGAACTGGTGCGGCTGCTGAACTGCATAAGCGCGGTAGACGGTGCACGCTGTTCCCTGGCGCACGCGGCAGAACAAGCCGTGCAAAGCCTGGTGACAGCTTTGGAAAGCGAAGAACGCACACCGCTGAAGCTGCCGGCACTGCTGCCGACCGATTACTTTAACTATGACTAAATTTATGCGCATGCTTGTGTTTTTTGACCTGCCGGTCAAGGAAAAAGCCGCTCAAAAAGCGGCCGCAAAATTCAGGAATTTTCTTTTGAAAGACGGCTACCAGATGCTGCAGTATTCTGTATACACGCGCGTGTGCAACGGTTACGACACCGTAAGGACGCACGAAAAACGCCTGCGCGCCAACCTGCCGCCGAATGGTTCCGTGCGCCTTTTGACGATTACGGAAAAGCAGTACGGCAGCATGGAGATCCTATTGGGCGAACTGCAGCAGAGCGACACCCCGGCTGCCTACGAGCAGCTGACATTGCTGTAACAAAAAAGCAAAAAAAGAGCAGATTTTTAAAAAAATCTGCTCTTTTTTATTCCAAATTTTCCTGGAATATGGCTTGGTTCCCGTCTTTTTTCGTTCCCATAATTATACCATACCAAGAAAAATTAGGGAACTACAATTATGACGGGATACAAATGAATGGCGTGGCAATTATACCATACCAAGAAAAATTAGGGAACTACAATGCACGGCTTCGGCTGTTTCGTTTGCGGTTGATTATACCATACCAAGAAAAATTAGGGAACTACAATAAAATCGATTTTTTTCAAGACCTGTATATAATTATACCATACCAAGAAAAATTAGGGAACTACAATCTTTCATCCCGGCTCTCTTCGGCGCCGGCCATTATACCATACCAAGAAAAATTAGGGAACTACAATCGCAATCCCGTCCTGCCCTTGCAAGGCTTTATTATACCATACCAAGAAAAATTAGGGAACTACAATCAGCCATGCCTGTCTTGTTTTCTTATTTACATTATACCATACCAAGAAAAATTAGGGAACTACAATGTGCACATCGAAGAACACTATGGGTATGCGATTATACCATACCAAGAAAAATTAGGGAACTACAATCCAAGATCGTTACTGGTAGCCGGTACGTTCATTATACCATACCAAGAAAAATTAGGGAACTACAATTGTACTCCGTCTAATAAAAATTACTACTTCATTATACCATACCAAGAAAAATTAGGGAACTACAATTACCAGATGGATTCAGCATTTATAAGATTGATTATACCATACCAAGAAAAATTAGGGAACTACAATAACAACCATTTAAAAACGC
>ENA-UAYF01000546-UAYF01000546.1-human-gut-metagenome-genome-assembly--contig:-NODE-546-length-19799-cov-5.778110_pt1 | contig 19799 bp, 18 predicted proteins | sample MGYA00244017_ERZ654600 | MGnify/ENA primary metagenome ERZ654600 (study PRJEB26926, sample SAMN06164490) | human gut metagenome | biome: ENVO:00009003; feature: ENVO:2100002; material: ENVO:00002003... | reverse complement strand
TCCACGCAAAATCTTTGCTGCGCAAACCTTTTGCGTGGCATTGCTAAAGACAGCCACTCCATCGTCGGAAGTGCGCTCATTCCACTGTTCCTCCTCTCCCCAGAAAAAGTTTGCGGTGCAAACTTTCCCCGGGGCCCCGTTTTTTGCAAGTTCCGTATCGCTTCGTCGGAACAAGTTCCGTATCGTTCGAGATGACTTTTTACAAAAGTCATCTCTCGCTCGCTCCACTGTTCCTCCTCTCCACGCAAAATCTTTGCTGCGCAAACCTTTTGCGTGGCATTGCTAAAGACAGCCACTCCATCGTCGGAACAAGTTCCATATCGCTTGTTCCGACTTTTTTATTTTTGAAAAAAGTCGGAAGTGCGCTCATTCCACTGTTCCTCCTCTCCCCAGAAAAAGTTTGCGAAGCAAACTTTTTTGGGGGCTCCGTTTTTTACGGACTTTGTATCGTTCGCGACGACTTTTTTTATACTGAAACGAAAAGTCGTCTCTCACTCACGCCGTCGCGCCTCCTCTCCACGCAAAATCTTTGCTGTGCAAACCTTTTGCGTGGTTTTTCGTTTCTATTTGCTCGTTTAAAAAACTCCCTGTTTCGGCAGGCTATCGTAGCTGCGTTTTTATTTTTGTGTAAAAGGCGTTCCCCGCTCGCTTTGCCGCGCTTCCTTTTCCCAAAAAGCTTTGCTGCACAATTTTTGCAGATGCGTTTGGCATATCGCACAAAAAACGGGCGTCTTTTTTGTGCGGTGTGCCAAACAAAGTTTGCCCGGCAGGGATTGACGGCACAGAGTACAAGCAGTATAATTACTTTTGACACTGTGTGATAAAAGTTGCATGACACATCTGTTTCGCGTTTTGCGCGTGGCCTTCAGAGAGGTCACCGCCGGCCAAGGTGATGAAGCGCACTTTTTGCTGTGTCGCCGGTTTTTGTTTTGGCGATCTTACCGGTCTTATGCGGTCACGCCGCACCGGAACGATCGCCTGACCTTTTCCGGGCCGGATGGTTCGGCGTGCTGCGCCGCACCGGGGCACGGCCGCATCCGCGCGCGTTTCGGTATAATAAAACATCACAGTTTTGCGGCGCGTTTTGCCGCAGGTTTGGAGGTGCGCTTTGCATCAGACACCGCTGGAACAGATCCGTATCCACAATTTTGCCAATTTGCTTGCCGTCATGCGCAAAGCCGGCACATGCAGTCTGGCGCAGATCACGCAGGGCATGGACGTGGGGCTGACAACGGTCAATAAATGTGTGGAAGAGGGCGTGCGCTGCGGCATGATCCTGTGCGGCGAAACAGCCGATTCCACCGGCGGCCGCAAGGCCCGGCAGTTTCTGCTCAATGCGCAGTACCAGTATTTCTTGATGATCCTTACAGACAACAACGACTTGGTCTGCAAGGTGTACGATTTTAACAGACGCTTGGTGGAAGAGGTCAAAAAACCGTTTGCCATGCCGTCTTTTTACACCGCGCTGTGCGAAACGGTGGGCGCGTTTTTAAAACGCTATCCGGTGGGCACGCTGTGCCTTTCGCTGCCGTGCGTTGTGAAAGATGGGAAAATCATAGAGTGGTATTACAATCCTGCGCTGCAGGGCATGGCGATCGGCGCGGCGCTCAAAGCGCGTTTCGGCGTACACGTTGCCGTGCAAAACGGCATGAAGCTCAGCGTGCTCGGTGCGTCTGCCCGTTCGGAAAATGCGCAGCTGCAAAATCTGGTCACGGCACAGTTTGGCCACAACGGCATCGGCGTGGGCGAAATGGTGGGCCGTACGGTCCTGGAGGGCACAGCCGGTTTCGCCGGCGAGGTCGGTTACATACAGGATGTTCGCAAAGACATCCGCAGCACGGCTTACCTGGCCAAGATCGTGCGCAGCGTCATTATCTGCATCAATCCGCAGAAGATCATTTTTTACCATTCGGCGCGCCAGAACCGGTTTCAGAAGATTTTTGAGGAGGCGGTGCGCGGCCTGCCGGATTATGCCGTGCCCGACTACGCAGTTTCCGACCAGTACCTGCAGGACATTGTGGCCGGCTTGTTCTGCCTGACCGACCAAAACGGTTATTTCAAACGCAGGGATGACGCGGATTGATCGCGTCTGAAAAAAGCATTTTATAGTGTCTGGCGGCTGCCGGCACGCGTGTCTGTCCGCCTGCGCCAATGCTGTGCTTTACCGTGCGTTTTGGGGGATTTATTTTGTATATTACGGTGGACAAAAACGTGACCTACCAGACGTTCGAGGGCTTCGGCGCCAGCGGCGCCTGGTGGGCGAAGGCCGTTGGCGGCTGGACAAATACCGACCCGGCCAGCGGCATGGCGGTGCGCGACCGCATTTCGCAGCTGCTTTTCAGCCGGGAGCAGGGCATTGGGCTGCGCACCTACCGCTACAACATCGGCGGCGGCTCTGTGTCCGGCAAGGGGGATTTCCCAAATCCGCTTCGCCGCACGGAAATGTTCGAGACGTCGCCCGGCCGGTACGATTTTGCGCGCGATGCGGGCGCAGTCTACATGATGCGCCGCGCCGTGCACGACGGCGCCGGCGAAGTCGTGCTTTTCGTCAATTCGCCGATCGAACGGCTTACCGGAAACGGCAAAGCGCACGGCAGCAAGCTGCACTGGAGCAACCTGCCGGCGAAAAACGACCGCGCGTTTGTGCGCTACTGCCTGGATGTGGCCGGCCATTTTCTGGCCGAAGGGCTGCCGGTGCGCTACCTGTCGCCCATCAACGAGCCGCTTTGGCGGTGGACGGGCGGGCAGGAGGGCTGCCATTACAGTCCGCGCCGCTGCCGGCAGGTGCTGCGCGTTTTTGCCCGTGAGCTGGAAAACCGGCCGGCGCTGCAGGGCCTGAAGCTGGCCGGGCTGGAAAACGGCGACATCCGCTGGTTTAACAAAACTTATACAAATAGCCTGCTGCGCGACAGTCTGGTCCGCCGCCATGTGGACAGTGTGGATGTGCACAGCTATTTCCTTTTGCCGGTGTCGGTGCCGTTTTTCAACGACCGCGTCTCGTACCTGCGCCGTTTTCGCCGGTGGATGGATAAGCATTATCCCGGCGTGCCGGTCAAAATGAGCGAGTGGACGCATATGCAGCCCGGCCGCGACTACGGCATGGACTCGGCGCTTGTTATGGCGAACGTGATCTATGAGGACCTTTCGGTGCTGAACGTGACCGCATGGCAGCACTGGGTGGCGGTGTCAGAGGTCGATTACTGCGACGGACTGCTTTATATCGATTTGGAAAAGCAGTCGTTCCAGTGCACCAAGCGGTATTACGCAGCCGGCAATTTTTCCAAGTACATTCCGCACGGCGCCGTGCGTGTGGCCGTGCACACCGGCGACCCGGCGCTCAAAGCGCTGGCCTTTGTGCAGGGCGAAAACACGGTCGTGCTTCTGATCAACGACATGCCGGCCGAAAAAGCGGTGTCGTTTGCCGGCTTGGGCACGGCTGCGCAGCTTGTGGTCACTGACGCGCATGTCAATTTGCAGCAGCGCCGGGTCGACCCGGCCGCCGTCACCCTGCCGGCAAAATCGGTCTGCACGCTTTTGTTTTCAGGCACGGCGTAAAGCAGAAGTGCCTTTGGTGTAAAAACATGCGGCAAACGCGTTTGCCGCAAAGCTTTTTGGTTTTTTACGCACCGGCTGCACCCGGGCGTTTTGAATGGCTGCACGCTGCTGTCCGGCGGCGCGGGGCTGATTTTCAGAGGGGGAATCCAGTTGCAGAACATATTTAAAATGAAATCCACGCGCGAGATCCTTGCCTACTCGCTTTTGCCGTTCGGCATGAGCACGGTCTACGGCATCATCAGTACGGCGCTGAACATGTATTTTACCGACGTGCTCGGTCTGTCGCTGTCGATGACGGGCATCATGCTGGCCGTCACCAAGGTTTGGGACGCGGTCAACGACCCGCTGATGGGCATGATCGTGGACAAAACGAACACCCGCTGGGGCAAGTGCCGGCCGTATGTGTTTTGGATGTCCGGCCCGCTGATCCTGGTCACGGCGCTGCTGTTTGCGCCGGTCGATTTCGGCGAGACCGGCAACTTCATCTATGCCATTGTTGCGTACCTGCTGTACTACACGATCTATACGGCGCTCGACATTCCGAACAAGGGCCTTGCGCCGCTCGTGTTCCCGGAGGATAAGCTGCGTGTAAAGGCTTTGTCGTGGAGCAACATCCTCGGCTCGCTCGGCTCCATTCTGCCGTCGCTGCTGTTCTTTACGGTGGCCGGCCTCTGGGGGCGTGAGCAGCAGAAAGAGGGCTACTTCTTCTCGGCGCTGATTTTTGCCACGCTCGGTGCGGTGCCGATGTTCTTTTCGGCCTTCGGCTTTAAGGAAAAGATCAAGCTCCCCCCGAAGAAAGAAAAGTATACCGAGGGCCTGAAGGTCGTGTTCAAGGACAAAAAGTTCATCGTTCTGACGATCGCCATGTTCTTTTCGTCCATCGTCAACATCGGCGCCATGTTCCTGCCGTATTTTGCGAAGTGGAACTGCATCGGCGTGCTGCCCATTGACGAACTGTGTGCCTGGATCCAAAACACGTTCGGCATTTCGCTGCAGCTGACGAGCGAGGGCCTTTTGACCCCGCTTCTGCAGATCGGCAGCGGCATTTCGTACATGCTGTCGATGGCGCTTATTCCGCTGTTCCTGAAAAAGATGGACAAGAAAACGCTGTGGATCGGCACTTCTGTCATCGGCATTGCGGCCGACATCCTCTGCTTTGTGATCGGCATCTGGATCGTGCCGTACAACACGTTTGCCGGCGCGGTCACTTACATGATCCTGCGCTTCTTCACCAACTTCCCGGTGGGCATCATGACGGTGCTGACCGTCGCCATGTTCTCCGATGTGGTGGAAGACCTGGAAATGCGCACGGGCAAGCGCCTGGAGGGCACCGTGTTCTCGTTCCAGAGCCTGATTAGCCAGATCTCGGTGGCGCTGTTCAACGCGCTGCTTCTGAATGTGGTCGATGCGTTCGGCTACAATGTGGACAAAATGACGGCGCTTACGAACAACCTGACCCAGCCGCTGATCCAAAGCCCCACCCAGTCGTTCGTCTCCGGCGGTGTGGATTACACCATGCTTTTGAACGTCATCTTCTTCCTGCTGACGGCGTTCGGCGCCATTGGACTGCTGCTGCAGACTATCCCGATGTTTTTCTATAAGTTCGACGAAAAATCTCAGGCGGCCAAACTGAAGGCTTTCCGCGAGGAAAAGGCCAGAAAAGAGGCCGAAGAGCTGAATGCGCTTGCCGCAGCGGCCAAGGCCGAGGCAGCCGGTGCAAACGGCGCGTCGGGCACATAAAAAATCATCGTTCGTCATAAATAGCGGCGCTTTTGTGTCGCTTTTTATGACGCGTGCGGTGCGGCGTGCGTTATACGGCGGCCAAAGGGGCGGCAGGCGCTGTATCGGAACGGCCTGCTGCTTTGCTGCATAGACTGCTGCAGAACCGAAAATCTTTTGGGGGCTTTTGCAGTGGTGCGCTTTTTTAAGATTTTACTTTTCATCTGTTTGTTCGCGCTTTGTGCCGCCGGCTGCAGCTTTGACACGGCCGCGCTGGCGGACGATGACAGCAGCGACAGCACCTATGACTATATTTACAACGATTCGGGCGAGGTGCTGGTGGACGACGGCGAGGAGATCTGGGATTACAGCGTAAAATCATGAGCGGCTGTACCGGGCTTTTGCCCGGCGCAGCCGTTTGCAACAGGACGCCGGCGCGTCTGCGGCCGGTGCGTTTTAGGAGGAAGCATGAAAAAGGTTATTGTCGTTTCAAAAACACATTTGGATCTGGGCTTTACGGACTATGCGGAAAATATCCGCCAAACTTACATAAACGAATTTATTCCGGACGCGGTCTCGCTGGCCCGTCAGGTCAACACGCCTGCGCACAAGCGTTTTGTTTGGACGACCGGCGCCTGGCTTTTAAAGGAGGCGCTGGCGCACGGCACGCCCGAACAGCGCACGGCGCTGCGCCAGGCCATTGTAAACGGCGATGTGGCGCCGCACGCCCTGCCGTTTACCACGCACACGGAGCTGCTGGATGAAGATACGCTCGAGTACGGCCTTTCGATCGTGGACGAGCTGGACAAGCTGCGCGGCCGCAAAACGGTGGCGGCCAAAATGACCGATGTGCCGGGGCACACGCGCGGCCTGGTGCATCTGCTGGCGCGCCGCGGCGTCAAGCTGCTGCACATCGGTGTAAACGGCGCTTCCGCTGTGCCCGAAGTGCCGCCGTGCTTTTTGTGGCGCTGCGGCAGCGATGAAGTCGTGGTGATCTATTCCGGCGATTACGGCGGCGCGTTTTCGTGCGATTTTCTGGAGGAAATCCTTTATTTTGACCACACGCGCGACAACCACGGCGCGCCGTCGCCCCAAAAAATGCTTGCGCACCTGCAGGAACTGGAAAAGCAGTATCCCGGCTACACCGTTGAGGCCGGCACGATGGACGAGTTTGCTGACGTGATTTGGGAAAAGCGTGCTTCGCTGCCCGTCGTTACCGGCGAGATCGGCGACAGCTGGATCCACGGCGCCGCGGCCGACCCGTACAAATCGGCGGCTCTGCGCGAACTGATGGCGCTGAAAGCAAACTGGCTGCGCGACGGTTCGCTGCAAAAGGGCAGCCCGGAATACGTCGGCTTTTCGGACAACCTGCTGTGCGTGGCCGAGCACACCTGCGGCATGGATGTGAAAATGTACTTCGCCGATTTTGAAAACTATCTGAAAGCCGATTTTGCCCGCGCGCGCCGGGCCGACCGCGTGCATATGCGCCACCCGCTGCGCGATTTTCCGCAAAATGTGTTTACGCTTTACAACCGCCTGACCGGCGCGTACCGCCCCGGCTCCTACCGCGTGATCGAGCAAAGCTGGGCGGAGCAGCGTGCGTATATCGATAAGGCGCTTGCGGCGCTGTCGCCCGCGCACCGGCAAGAGGCACAGTCGGCGCTTGCCCGCCTGCGCCCGGCAAAGCCGGAAAAAATTCGCGGCACGGCGGATACGGAAAAGCTCTTTCGCTGCGGCGACTGGCGTTTTCGCTTAAACCGCTTCGGCGGCGTCGGCTACCTTGCCTGCGGCGACACGGCCGTTGTGCGTGAAAACGACGAACCGGCCGTCGAGTACCGCGTTTATGACGACCGGGATTACGACTTCTGGCTGCAAAACTACTCGCGCAATTTGCAGGAAAATCTTTCGTGGGCGGTGGCCGATTTCGGCCGGCCGCTGCTGAAATATGTGCGCGGCAAGTACCGTGCCGGCCGCTTCCCCTACCGCGTGGTGCAGGCCGTCTGTGTGGAGGAGACGGCGCAGCGCGTGCGCCTTTGTGCCGATCTGCGCTGCGACCGCGACCTTTGTACCGCCCAAAGCGCGCCGCGGCAGATCCGTCTGCTGTACACGCTTACGCCGCAGGGGCTGCAGTTCGATGTGCAGTGGTTCGGCAAGGACGCCGGCCGGCTGAGCGAAGCACTGTTTTTGCACCTGTTCCCGGCTGCCGGCCGTCTGCGTATGCGCAAGCTTGGCGAATGGGTCGCGCCGGACGATGTCGTTTCCATGGGCGGGCGAAACCTGCATGCCGTGCAGGAAACGGCGCTGGAAACACAGGCGGGCCGCTTCCGTTTCGTCAACCGCCACGCGCCGCTTCTGTCGGTCGGCCGCGGCAAGATCCTGGAGTATGACAACCGCTTTGAGGACCCGGCCAAAGACGGCATCACCTATGTGCTGCACGACAACGTCTGGGGCACCAACTTCCCGCTTTGGTACGGCGAAAACGCTGCGTTTCATTTTGAGGTCACGGCGCAGCCGGAAAACGCCGGGTGATCTTTGCTTATACAGCAAAATCCCTGCAGCAAAAGCTGCAGGGATTTTGGCGTATCGTACGGTTATATTTTTGATATGCAAAAACACCGGCCGCCGGCCGGTGTTTTTTGTAGTTTGTATAGTTGTTAGAACAGGCAGATCAGGAATGTTTTCTGATCAAACAGATTCCATTCGCCGCCCTTAAAAGTGTTGTTGCCGGACTTGTGGTACAGGGTGTCAGTCTGGCTCAGGGCAAATACGCCGTTGCCAAGTTCGGGGGCGTTGCCGTCAAAATACAATTTGTCCAGGCGTGGGCAGCCGCTGAAAGCGCCGTCGCCGATCGACTGGATGGATTTGCCGAAGTGAACTTTGTCCAGGCGGTTGCAGGCTGAGAACGCAAGTGCACCGATCGTTTCCACGCCGGTCAGGCTGGCGCGAGTCAGACGGCCGCAACTCCAGAAAGCGCCGTCGCCGACAGATTTAACGGTCTTCGGCAGACTGATGCTGCCCAGGCGACCGCACTCAGCAAAGGCATAGTCGCCGATCTCCTGAAGACCGCTGAAGATCGTGATCCATTCCAAGCGGCCGCAGCCGGCAAAGGCATAGTCGCCGATTACGTCGACCTTGGAAGTAACGGTCATAAAAGCAAGGCGATTGCATTCGTAGAAAGCATGGTCTTCAATTGCTTCAAGCGACAGAGGCAGGTACACGTTGGCCACACGGGTCTTGCCGGCAAAGGCATAGGAGCCGATGGCTTTGACCGGCTTGCCGGCGATTCTGGACGGGATCGAAACAACGGCGCTGTTGCCGGTGTATTCCACAATGCGGGCGCCCTTGCCGTCCTCCGTCAGTTCATAAACATAGGAGCCAGAGACCTTGGTGGTGTCTGCCGCAAAAGCCGAAACGGTGCCGCCGAAGATGGTGCAAGCCATAACGATGCTCATCAGCAGGCAAAGCAGTTTTTTGGTTTTGCTCATAGGGGTTCATCCTTTCTTTTTTTTTCGGCAAAACGCCCGCACGCCGGGCGTTCACCATTTTTTAACAATTCAACATTGCAAGATTATTGTACATGAGTTGGCGCGGATTGTCAATAGTGCACAAAAACTTTACGCGAAAATACAAATTATTTGCGACGAAAAGAAAGGGGTTTTGTCTGTTAACTGGAATAATCGGCAGGATCGGGCGGATCGCATGCAAAGCGAAATTCGATCTTGTCGCCGTTTTTCACCTTGTAGGCCGAGCAGGCAAGAGACGGGCTTTCGCCGTTTACAAAGTACAGCCAGCCGCTGCCGGCGCCACAGCACTTTTCATTGATGCCGCCGAAGCCGGCTATGTATGTGCCGTAAATGGACTTCTGGGCGTTGATGGCCACGCCGCCTTTTTTACAGGCCGCTTCCACCGCGTCATACACGCTGTCGCCGTTTTTCACGCTGATTTGCACGCTTTGCAGCAAAACACCGTCGTCGGGCAGGTGGCGCGCGGCGCTTTTGTCCAGCTCGTCCATATGGCGCAGTATATCGGTGCATTCGATCATAACGGTGCAGGTAAGCGTTTTGTTTTCTGCTGTCGTCTGTTTTTCCGTTGTCCGGGAGGAATCGCTTTTTGCGGTCGTCGTCCGGCCGGTGCGGTCTGCAGCCGGCGTGGTGCCCTCGCCTGTGTCTGTGCCGCCGGCGTCTGCCGCCTGCGTGCTTTCGTTTTCGCTGCCGTTTGCCTGCGGCTGGGCAGCGTCCCCGGCGTCGTCCGGCGCCGCCTGCTGCGTGCCGTCCAGGGCGGTGTCTGGGGCGGCCGTTGCTGCCGCGTCGTTTGTTTGTGCTTTTTCACTGCACCCGGCAAAGCTCAGCGCCAGCGCGGCGCAAAGCAGCAGTGCGCTCAGTTTTTTCATATCGTGCCTCCGTGGCGGCTCGGCCGCCTGTATCGTGTGGTATTATAATGTATATATTATACAGGTTCATGCGCGCGTCTGCAAGCCGGTGGTAAAATCGTAGGAAAAAATGTTCGTATTTGGAAAAAATTTACAAATTTTGCTTGCAGGTCCCGTTTGCATTCATTATAATGAAATCATAACAGCTGTGGCAGTATGTAACGCGCCGCGCCATGCGGCGCAGCGCGTTTTGTTTTACATCATGGACGAAACGCTGTCCACGATCTGCATGGCGGTGTTCGCTGCTTTTTTCACGGCTTTTTTCGTTTTGTTCGACGGGCCGCTCATGGCCGAGGCTGACGCCGCCACGACCGAACCGACCGCCATGGCAATGCCGACGCCGCGCATGATCTTTTGCTGTTTTTTATTCATTTTCCAGGCTCCTTTTATGAATTTGCAAATCGCTTTGCAGTCTTATTTTTTGAGATCCGTCAAAAAATAATCCCAAAACATATTGACAAATCGGATAAGATATGGTATATCTATATTGTAATCAGTACAAAATAAAAACGATTACAAAAATTGCCACGCACAGCATTTTCAAAACAGAAGGGCGGAAATTTATGGACAATGAAAAAATTTTGTCGGTCTTTCGCGAAAAAAAGCTGCGCGCAACGCCGCAGCGCATCGCGGTTTACCGCTTTTTGTGTGAAAACCGTGTGCATCCAAGCGCCGGCGAGGTGTACGACGCCGTCCGGCAGGACAACCCGTCCTTTTCCAGAACCACGGTGTACAACGCGCTTTCCTCACTGATCGGCAGCGGCCTGGTCGTGCCGCTTTTGGCGGACGAAAGTCGCGTGCGCTACGATGCGGACACGTCGTTTCACGGGCACTTTTTCTGCACAAAGTGCAAAAGGGTTTACGATTTTCATGCCGGCGAGCAGGATTTTGCCGACCTGGCCGGGTTTGAAATTCAAATGAAGGATTTGAGCTGCAGCGGCATCTGCGCCGCATGCAGACAAAAATAAATATTTTAAAGGAGTTTTTATCATGGCGAAAAAATACTATTGCCCCGTTTGCGGGTACGAAACAGACGAACCGATCGAGATCTGCCCGATCTGCAAAGCAAAAATGAAGGTCCGCGAAGCCGGCCAGACCGTTTGGGCTGCTGAGCATAAAGTCGGCATCATCGACGGCGTGCCGGAGGACATCGTGCAGGGTCTGCGCGACAACTTCAACGGCGAATGCTCTGAAGTCGGCATGTACCTGGCCATGGCCAGAGTCGCGCACCGCGAAGGCTATCCGGAAATCGGTCTTTATTGGGAAAAGGCCGCTTATGAAGAGGCGGAGCACGCTGCCAAATTTGCGGAAATGCTCGGCGAAGTGCTGACCGATTCTACGAAAAAGAACCTGGAAATGCGCGTTGCCGCTGAAAACGGCGCGACCCAGGGCAAGACCGACCTTGCCAAGCGTGCAAAGGAAGAGGGTCTGGACGCCATCCATGACACCGTGCATGAAATGGCAAGAGACGAAGCCCGTCACGGTAAGGCTTTTGAAGGTCTGCTGAAGAGATATTTCGGCGAATAATTAAAAAGCGTAAATAGCTAAAAGGCCCAGTGCGGGCTTCGCGGGGTCCCCGAAAAGATTTGCGCAGCAAAGCTTTTTGGGGAGAGGAGGCGCAGTGGAGTGAATGAGAGATGCCTTTTGCTTAAGTATAAACAAAAGGCATCGCGAATGATATGGAACTTGCGCCGACGACGCCACGGCAAGGCTTTTGAGGGTCTTTTGAAAAGATATTTCGGCGAATAAACAAGAGTGAACAGGCGAACAAGGGACTGCCGTAAGGGCTTCGTCTCTTGTTCGCGCGCTCCAAATCTTTGATTTGGCAAACGGCTTGGCGATTGCTTTTTAGCAGAATAACAGCACGCCGGTTGTCTAAAAACCACGCAAAAGGTTTGCTTTGCAAAAATTTTGTGTGCAGGGGAGGAATCAGGAAGTATTATGGAACTGAAAGGCACAAAAACCGAGGCCAATCTGCTCACGGCGTTTGCCGGTGAGAGCCAGGCCAGAAACAAATACACCTACTTTGCCAGCGTTGCAAAGAAAGAGGGCTTCCAGCAGATCGCTGCCATTTTTGAGCAGACGGCGAACAACGAAAAAGAGCATGCCAAAATGTGGTTCAAAGCGCTCGGCGAGCTGGGCGACACGGCGAAAAACCTGGCTGCCGCCGCAGAGGGCGAGAACTACGAGTGGACCGACATGTACAAGACCTTTGCCGAAGAGGCGGAGGAAGAGGGCTTTACCGAGCTGGCCGCCAAGTTCAGAATGGTGGCCGACATCGAAAAGTCGCACGAGGAGCGTTACCGCGCCCTGCTGAGCAATGTGGAAATGCAGCAGGTCTTTGAAAAAAGCGAGGAGACGATGTGGGAATGCCGCAACTGCGGCCACCTGGTCATCGGCAAAAAAGCGCCCGAGGTCTGCCCCGTCTGCGCACATCCGCAAAGCTTCTTCGAAGTCCGCAAGGAAAATTATTAAAAACCAAAGCCCGCATTTTGCGGGCTTTTTGTTTTGCGGCGCAACTGCGGGCGGGCAGCACCTGTGCCTGCAGGTGTTTTGCCGCAGCGCAGTTATCCGGCCTTTTGTTTTTGAAAAGTTCACACCCGGTTCAAAGATATTCCTTGACCAAATGCGCGCGTTTTTATAAGATAGAAGCAGAAAAGTACTTTTGTGCAGGGCAGGTGTTTTGCCGTGAAAAAGAGAAAAAAGAAGATCGCGCTGGCCGTGGCCGCCGTGCTGGTCGTTTTGGCCGGGGCAGCCGCGGTCTACTTTGCCTGTATGCCGGATCTGACGGTTTACTACAACGCGTCCGACGGCGCGGCCTGGCAGGTGCAGACGAAAACCGGCGTCCGCCAAAAGATCGAGCTGCCCGGGTATGAAAACGTCTCCTTGGTCACGCCGTTCGACGGCGGCTGGTACGCCTGCGCCGAAAAGGGCGGGCAAAGCTATTTTGTTTTGGTGCAGGGTGGCCGGGTGTGCGGCGAACTGTCCGTGCAGACACTCGGCAGCGGCGGGCATGTGGATGAGATGTATGCCGCAGACGGTGGACTTTATGCCTCGTGCTTTACCGGCGAGAACGTAAAAATGCTGTTTGCCGATTTTGAAAATGCGCAGGTCAGCGAATTGCCGGCTGAGCAAACAAACTATCCGACGTATCTTTGCGCCGCAGGCCGCACGGTGCTGCTTGGCGGTATCGGCCGCGACAATGTGCCGCGGCTTTACCGCTACCAGGGCGGGCAGCTGCAGGCACTGGTTGCAGGCGGTGAGCCGGTCCTTTTAAACGAAACGCAGTTTCTGTACACAGATGACGAAAGCGGCGATCTGATGCTTTACGACCTGACGGCCGGCACTTCGCAGCCGGCCGGGCAGAAAGTCGATTTTTCCAAGTACCGCGAGACCGAGTGGGATGTGCCGGCCGTGGCCGGCAAGTATCTGGCCGGCGTGCGCAGCGGCTTTTCGTACGGCCGGCCAAACAGTCTGTTTTCGGGCGTGACCGTTACCGATATGGAAAGCGGCTTCACGTTTTGGCTGCCGACCATGCTTGGGCAGCAGGTGTATGGCGTAAAAGCCGTTTGCAATACATAATAGTAAAGTAGAACACCCGCAGGCGTTTATCGTCTGCGGGTGTCAGACTGTCGAAAAAGCTGGCCGGAGCGCGCAGAACATAAAACAGAAAAAAAACATCTGTTGTCGTTCTTACAAAACATACTGGCGCGTCATTCTTACTTACAGAACAAGTAAAAACGCAGAAAAACCGCACAGCTGCGCGGTTTTTCTGCGTTTTTTGTCTTTGTTCGGGGGCAGTACCTAGGGGGTCTCCAAAAGTCATATGGCTTTTTGGGGAGAGGAGAAATGCACGCTGGAAGTGAGCAATCGCCGCAAAAAATCATTCAAAAGGCGGTTGCGAACGTATCGGCGTGCATTTGGATGACGACACCGCCTCGCAAAATACAAAATTCAACTCGTCTTTTTGGCAGTTTTTCAGCGTGTCAGATCGTATAATTTGTTGTCATTACACCTTTTTGTTTTGCGGCTGCATATGCTTTCTGCCGGGTCTTGTATGTGCCGCCGGCTTTTTTTGCACGGCGCACAGCAAAAATTAGTTTTTAAATTGACAATCTCCTGTAAATCCTTTAAAATAAAAATCGGGTAACTGCATACTTTTTTAAAGGAAGGCGGCGTGTCTATGAAAAAACTGCAAAATCCCATCCGCTTCTTTTTCAGCAAGGAGGCGGAGGACGGCTATGTGCCGAACCGCGAGCTCTTTGCCTACTCGGCGGCGCTCTTCGGGCAAAACGCCTCGTTCGGCATGGTCAGCCAGTGGCTGAACTATTTTATGACGAACGTGCTGTTCATCTCTTCCGGCAAAACCGGCACGGTTATGGGCGTGGTGCGCGTGTGGGACGCGGTCAACGACCCGGTCGTGGGCACGCTGATCGACCGGCACAAGTTTAAAAACGGCAACAAGCTGCACCCGTATTTGGGCAAACTGGCCGTCGTCATCGGGCTTTTGACGGCGCTGCTGTTCGTGGATTTCGGCCTGAACGAAACGGCCGCGCTTTTGCTGATCTTTTTCGTTTACATCGCGTGGGACATGACGTATTCGTTCCAGGATGTGGCGCTGTGGGGCATGATGTCGCTCATCACGCCGCATTCCGGCGAGCGGGCGCGCGTGTCGCAGTGGATCAATATCGGCGCCAGCGCCGGCGGGGCCATCGTGGGCGCCGTGCCGTTTTTGCTCGGCCTGCGCACGGCTGTGGGCATGAGCGAGCGGCAGATGCTGCTGCTTTGCGCCATTCTTTTCGGCCTCGGCGGTGAGCTGGTTTCCATCCTCGCCATGAAAACCAAGGAGCGCGTGGCGTTTGTGCAGCCCGAAAGGCAGTCGCTGCTCGAGGATCTGAAAGAGATCCGTTACAACCGCACGCTGCTGCTTCTGATTTTGGCGCAGCTGAGCAATTCCATCTCCGGCGCGATCCCGTGGATCTACTATTTCAAATACTGTGTAGAGGTCAACATCGGCTCGTTTACGATGAACGGCGAAACGGCGCAGACGGTCTACGGCATTTTGATCAATGTTTTCGGCGCGGTCAGCATGTTTTTCGCCGTGCGCATCGCCGACCGTGTCGGCAGCATGAAAAAGCTTGTCATCCTGGCGCAGGGCGGCAACGTGCTTCTGCGCGTCATTGCGTATTTCATCGGGTTTGACACGCCGGCGCAGATGCTTTTTGTCATTGCGCTGATGGCCGTCGGCAACATTCCGATCACGCTGATCGGCATTGCGCAAAAGGCGCTTTTGAGCGACTCCATCGACTACATGGAGTGGAAGACCGGCAAGCGCAAGGAGGGCATCACGTTCTCGCTGCAGAACCTGACCAGCAAAATGACCGAGGCGCTCAAAAGCTTTTTGTTCGGCGCAATTTTTACGGCGCTGCATTTTGACGCCGAGCTGCCCCGGCAGACCGAAACCTTTTTGAATGCACAGTGGCCGCTTTTCATGCTGCTGCCGGCGCTGGCGTCGTTTTTGTACCTGATCCCGTTCGTGTTCATTAAGGACAATAAGGCCGAAAAGCAGAAGATAGAGGCGGAGCTGGCCGAACGCCATGCGGCAAATGCCGCCGGGCAGGCGCAGGAGCGCGCAGAATAAGACTTTGCAGAAACCGGCCGAAACCGCCGTGCCCGCCGCGCTTTTTCGGCCAAACAGGAATATATTTATCTTTTGAAAACGAAAAACGAAAAGAGCCCATCATTTTTCGCCCTGCGTACAGCAGGGCGTTTTTTTATAAAATCGCCCATTTTGCAAAGGCTAATCGTATAGCATTGTCTTTTGGGGGCGGCTTTTATGAACATTTTGCTTGTCAATAAATTCCTGACGCGGCGCGGCGGCGCCGAAACGTACACGCTGGAGCTTGGCCGCGCACTGGCCGGTCGCGGCCACCGCGTGGAGTATTTCGGCATGGATTCACCGGAGCGTGCCGCCGGCAATTCGGCCGGGCTCTATGTGCGCCCGCTCGATTTCCGCACGCCGGGGCTGAAGCAGGCGGCGTACCCGTTTAAAATCATCTATTCGCGCGAAGCGTATAAAAAAATGCGCCGTGTGCTCGCTGTGTTTGACGCGGACGTGGTGCACCTGAACAACTTTAATTTTCAGCTCACGCCGTCGGTCATTGCCGCCGTGCGCGACGCCGGCCGGGCGCGCGGCAAAAAAATACGGCTCCTCTACACGGCGCACGACAGCCAGCTTTTGTGCCCGGACCATCTGTTTTACATTCCGCACGCGGCGCGCGTGTGCGAAAAATGCCTGCACGGCTCGCCCATGCACTGTGCGCGCAACCGGTGCATCCATGGGTCGTCCGCCAAAAGCCTGCTGGCGGCGGCCGAAGCGGCCGTTTACCGTTTCAGCATGCTTTACGACCGCATCGACACCATCATCTGCCCCAGCCGGTATATGTTTAAAAAGTTCTGCACCGTGCCGCGCTTTGCGCGCAAGGCCGTTTTTTTGCAGAACTTTGTCCTGCCGCTGACGCCGGTGCCGGTACCGCGCGGGCGCTATGTGCTTTATTTCGGCCGGCTGGACGCGGAAAAGGGCGTGGACCTGGTGGCCGAGGCCGCGCGCCTTTTGCCGGACATCCCGTTTGCCGTGGCCGGCGACGGGCCGGGCACCGTGCATTTTCACGGGCTCAAAAACGTGCACATGGCCGGCTTTTTGTCCGGCCAGACGCTGCAAAAGGCCATCAGCGGCGCGGCTCTCACGCTCTGTCCCAGCCGCTGCCGCGAAAACTGCCCTCTGTCCGTGCTGGAAAGCATTGCCCTTGGCACGCCGGTCATCGGCGCAAATCACGGCGGCACGCCGGAACTGATCGAACCGGAGCGGACCGGGCTGCTGTTTGCGCCGGGCGACGCCGGGGCCATGGCCGCCTGCATCCGCCGGGTGTATGACGACGGGGTGCTGCGCACACGGATGTACACGGCGTGCGCCGGTCAGTCCTTTTTAAACGCGGACGCGTATTGCGAAAAGGTGGAGACACTTTATGAAGGCGGTGTGCTCCGGTGAAGGTGCTGCATTTGCTGATGGGCGGCGGCGTCGGCGGTATTGAGGTGTTCTGCCGCGACCTGGCGCGGTTTTCCGGGCATGAAAATGTGTTTTACCTGGTCTATTCCGGCGGGGTGATGGCGCAGGAGATCGAACGCTGCGGCGGTCGGGTCGTTGTGGCCGGTGAAAAAAAGCAAACGCTTTTGCCCGGGCTTTGGCGCTTTTTGCGCTTTTGTAAAAGGGAGAAGCCGGACGTCATCATCAGCCATGCCGGCTCCGTCATTACACGCGGTTTTCTGGCCGCGTCGGCGCGCGTGCTGCCGGGCGCCGTGCGCATCGTCTACTTCCATTCCAACGCCTTGCTGCGCCCGGGCGGGGCGGCCGGCGCGCTGGCCGATGGCGTCTGCCGCCTGGCGTACCGAAAAAGCTGTTTCGGCGCGGCCATTTCGCAGTCGGTGCGCCAAAGCTGGCTCGCCGCGCTGCACCTTGCGCCGGAAAAGCTGAAGGTCGTTTACAACGGCGTTTGCCTTTCGGATTTTTACGCACTGCCGGCGCAACTGGGTACGCCTATGGAAATTCTTTACGTCGGCCGCCTGGCGCCGGTCAAGGGGCTCGATACGGCCATCCGTGCACTGGCCATGCTGCCGGATGCCGTTGACTTTCGCTTTACGGTGGTGGGCGGCGGCGCGCCGGATTATCTGGCGTATCTGCAGCGGCTGGTGTGCGACGGCGGCTTGCAGGAGCGCGTGTTTTTTGCCGGCGAAACGCGCAGCCCGGCCGCGCTTTACGCCGGGGCAGATGTGTTTGTGCACCCGGCCACGGCGCCGGAGGGCTTCGGCATTACGCTGGTAGAGGCCATGGCCTCCGGCCTGCCGTGCGTGGCGTTTGCCTGCGGTGCGTCGCCGGAACTGATCGAGGACAACGTCTGCGGCTTTCTGGTGCCGGAAAAAACAGACCGCGCGCTCAGCCGCACGCTTGCGCATGTGTGGCAGCTTTACAGCACGGGCGGTCTGGGGGCGTATGCGGCGGCGGCCAAAAAGCGCGCCGCCGCCTTTTCGATCGAAAGATCGGTGCAGACGCTGGAAAGCCTTTATTTGGAAGCGCCCCCGCCCGGTGAAAACGGAAGGCAAAATCCAAAATAGTGTAAAAGTGCAAAGCGCCTTTTTCAGACGGCTATGTATCGTTTATCTTGCCGTTTTCTGCGCCAAATTGATGATTTCCAGGCCGTTCTTTTTGGCAAAAGGCCGTATATGCTGTGCCGCCAAAAGGTTCAGTCAAATAGCAGATACAGTATGCACAGCATTCTACCAAACGCCGATTGCGCTTTTGCATACAGCCCTGCGTATGAAGATCAGAAACATAAATATATCCGTTACATGCCTTTTTTATGTTTTCATATACGATTTGATCTGCCGTACGCCACTTGGCTGTCTGATTTTTGCACGGCAAAATCAACTGCAGTTTTATGTGTGCATACCGCTGGCGCAATTCCAAAACGGCCTGTGCAGCCAGCGTGTCAAAACCCAAAGCACCGCCTGTCACAAAATTAACGACGCCGTTTTCGATCAAGTTTGTAATTTCCGCTTTCAGACATTTATAAATTTTCAGGTTCTGTTGCGGCGGAATTTGCCTATGGCCTGTAAAACAACATGTTTGCGTTTTCACAGCAGCCTCTCGTATTCTGATTTGTATTCTATTTACGAATCTATATTTAGAATACAATAAAGCATATACTAATGCAAGAGGTGAGTTTGTATTGGCTGATTTTATTCCAAAAACGTACAAAAAAGACCCCATCACCATTCGCATAGATTTTAAAATGTTAGAACAGATAGACAAAATGGCTGCGAAATATAATCTGAGCCGCAGCGCATTCATCAACCAGTGCATCGCCTATGCGCTGGAACATATGCCCGAAAACGAAAACAACACCGCCGAAAGCTGATTTCGGCGGTGCTTTTTTGCGGCAGAATGCGTTTAGGTGCGGCCGTCAGGGTCTTCTCCATCCTGCAGCAGCCAAACGTCCATGTCGTGCGCGCGGCGCGCTTCGGGCGGCGGCAGCTTTCGCCAGTCGCCGTACAGGCTGCGCAGGTAAAAGTCGGTCTGGGCCGGGTTTGTGACGGTCAGGTTTTCAAATTTCCCGGCTTTGCCGCGGCCGAACACACGCACGTCGTAATAGTCGCGCCAGTTGACGGTTGTCATCAGGTTGCCGGTGATGCCGGTCGGTTTCTGCGAAACGCGGCGGCCTATGGCGTCCATGTGCGCTGTGATTTTTTCCACGCACCAAAAGGCACACAGCGGCTTTTGCAGCGTGCGCAGCGCCGCTTTTGCTGCCCAGGCAAATGAGCCGGGGCGGCTCAGGTTTTTTTGGTGCGACGCCGTTTCCAGCAAACTGCGGTACCATCTCATTTTGGCGATCAGCAGCACGTTTCCGGCGCGTGTGCGCCGGTGCGTGTCGAGCGGAAACAGGTCCACAAACACGCCGGTCGCGTATTTTGTGCCGCGCACGCTTGGCTCAAACACAGCCGTGCGCGTGTCGCAGGCCTTGGCGTAGGGGAAAATGTAGTCCTTTTCACCCGGGCGGCAGATGCGGATGTTCGGCCCGACCGGCTCTGTTTTTGTAAGCGCAAGCAGCCGGTCGTAATCTGCACGCGGCAAAAGCAGGTCGATGTCGTCGTCCCACGGAATGAAGCCGCCGTGGCGCACCGAGCCCAGCGTGGTGCCGCCGCCGGTGTAGCAGCGGATGCCGTGCTTTTTAAAATAGGCCAAAAGCTGGCGCAGCATCTCCAGCTCCATGGCCTGCACTTCTAAAATCGTCAGTTTTTTCATAAGCGCCTCCGGCATTATTATGTGCGCGCGGGCGCGGTAAAATGCAAGCAAAAAGCGCTTCGGAAAACGAAGCGCTTGAGACTGTCGAAAAAGCCGGTTGGACCGCGCGTAGAAAAAAATTTTGAAAATAGACTGCTATTTTTCTCAAGCAGAAAAGCATCTTGCTCTCTAAAGAAAATCAAGCACTTTAAAAGCAGAAAAACCGCACAGTGGTGCGGTTTTTGCGCTTTTTGTCTTTTG
>ENA-UAYF01000540-UAYF01000540.1-human-gut-metagenome-genome-assembly--contig:-NODE-540-length-20040-cov-6.758469_pt1 | contig 20040 bp, 16 predicted proteins | sample MGYA00244017_ERZ654600 | MGnify/ENA primary metagenome ERZ654600 (study PRJEB26926, sample SAMN06164490) | human gut metagenome | biome: ENVO:00009003; feature: ENVO:2100002; material: ENVO:00002003... | reverse complement strand
CTCGGAGATGTGTATAAGAGACAGTAATTATGGTGACTTATGTATGTTAACTGCATAAAATGTCGATATATTTAGATTCTTTGCAGTTGATAGCATAAGATTGACTTTTCTTTTGACTTATGCTATACTGATATATAAAAGGGTACTGCATAAGCCTATTGGCTAAGCGGTTTCTTCCAAAGATTTAGTGAAAAGAAACACCGTTACTTTGACAGAGTAGGGCGGTGTTTCTTTTCGTAAGGGTTTGCCAAAGAAAAGTCTATTTTGTCAAGTAAAAGCGAAACGAAAAGCCCACCCAGTTTTGTAACTGAGTGGGTGTTTCTTTTCGTAGAGGTTTGCCAAAGAAAAGTCAATTCGCTCCTGCTGAGATGGAAATCCCTTGCATGGTCTGTTTTTTAGAGTAGGGTGCGGAGGATTTGACGAGTACATTGCATTTATTTCATCACACTTAAAACAAAGCCCCTCGGTGATAAGCCGAGGGGCTTTGTTTATGCTTTAAAATATTCAAGGACAGCGTCCAAACTGTCCATTTTCTTGTACACCATTGACAATATCTCATCTGTCGGTGCAATAAGATCTGGCACCATTATTGGTATCATCTTTGCATTGTAAGCCGCCTTTATGCCATTGTAAGAGTCCTCTACAGCAACAGTTTTCTCAGGCGTTACTCCCAGCTTCTCACAGGCAAGTAAATATATCTCAGGCTGTGGCTTTGAATGTTTTATCATATCTCCGCCAATAATCACATGGAAATAATCAAGCAGACCTGCTCCCTTTAGATTTTTGATAACCCCTTTGTAAGACGTTGATGAAGCAAGTCCTACCTTTATATCACGCTCTTTAAGATAAGAAAGCAACTCCCTTGCTCCACTTTTCAGAGGCAAACCACGCTCAGCGATAATATCTGCACAAATGACTTTTGCTTCGTCATAAAGTTCGGGTATTGACACTTTGTCACCATATGCGGCTTCTAGGATAGCCATTGTATCAACAGTGCTTCTGCCAATGCACTTCATAGCATTTTCGTGAACGTTGGTCAGACCATATTTCTTTCCAAGGCGCTCCCAGCTTTCAAGACCTATTACTTCGCTGTCGAAAATAACGCCGTCCATATCGAATACGATTCCGTCAAGTTCTGATAATTTCAAACCCACCACGCACCTCACTTGAAATACATATACAGATTACATTTTATCATGCCGTTGTAAAGCTTGCGCTTTTTGTCAGCCTTTTTGCCGAAAAACACCTCAAACTCCTCATGTGGGGAGATTATATAGCATGGGTTCTCCTTTGACGGGCAAAGTCTTTGTCCCATTTTCTTATAAAGCTCCTCGGCTTCCTTTATTTCAAGCATACGCTCGCCATATGGGGGATTGACAATTGTTATCGAACCCTCTATCTGGCTGTATTTTGAGATATCCTGCTGTTTTACTGTAAGCTTTGAGCCTACTCCTGCCTTTTTAGCGTTGTTTCTTGTAAGCTCAACCGCTATATCATCAACATCAAAGCCAAACGCCTTGAATGCACCCTGCCTGTCAATAGCGTCCATAGCCTCGGCTCTTGCATTGCGCCACGTTGTTTCAGGTATCTGTGACCACTGCTCTGCCGCAAAATTTCTTCTCAGACCAGGTGCAACTTTCAGTGCCTTGTATGCCGACTCAATAAGAAATGTACCTGAACCGCACATAGGATCCACCACAACTGAGTCCGCACGAACTCTTGCAAGGTCAACTATACCTGCGGCAAGTGTTTCCTTGATAGGTGCGTCGTTGGAATTTCTTCTGTAGCCACGCTTGTGAAGTCCTACACCTGATGTATCAAGATAGATAGTCGCAATGTCCTTATGGATAGCAAACTGTATCTGATGTTTCGCTGCAGTTTCCTCAAAATAGCTTATGCCATAGGCTTTTTCAAGTCTTTTAACGCAGGCTTTTTTGATTATCTTCTGACAATCAGGGATAGAATGAAGCTTTGAATTAAGGGCATGACCCTTAACAGGGAAAGCGTCTTCCCTGCCGATAAAATTCTCCAGCGGAAGATTCATAACACCGTCAAAAAGCTGTTCAAAGCTTTCTGCTCTAAAGCTGCCAAGCTCGATAAGTACACGCTCTCCTGTGGCAATCCAAAGATTTGCCTTTGCAAGCACGTCAAAGCCACCTTCAAAGCTTATCTTGCCGTCAGTTGTGGTAAGATTTTCACCGCCTATCTTTTTTATCTCATATGCAAGCACGCTTTCAAGCCCGAAATGGCATGGAACGCACATTCGCAGTTTATTTTCCATAATGATTTCCTTTCAAAAAAGCCTCCATAGAGTTATGGAGGCTTTAATTTTAATGATTTCCGCTACAATACTCAGGCTCGTTGGACTTCTTGTAATATCCAGTTGCCGTGCTATAGCATGAATTTGACGCAAGCTTACCTGTCTTTGTGCAGTAGGTGAGCTTTTCAACTGTATCAGGCATTTTGAAAGTCTTGTCAAATGACTTATGCTTCTCATTCTCAGCGATATCACCAAAAACGTTCTTCCAAATCGCACCGATATTCTGATACTCGTTCGTAGGGATAGTGGCAGGGTTTTCATAACCTATCCAGATACCTGAAACGTAGTCAGGAGTACAGCCTACAAAAGAGAGGTCAAACCAGTCAGATGAAGTACCTGTCTTACCGACAAGGTCAGTATTGTTTAGCTTAGCATATCTACCAGTACCATCCTGCTGAGTTATAACATTCTGCATCATTCTGTTCATAACGTAAGCTGTAGACTCGCTGATAGCCTGCTTGTATCCGTCGCTCTTTTCATAGATAGCGTTTCCGTCAGCGTCCTCTACCTTTGAAACGTAGGTAACGTCATACTTCTTACCGCCATTGCCGAATATCATATAAGCGCCTACAAGCTCCTCAAGCTTAGTACCATTTGTAAGACCGCCGACAGTTACTGGTGAATAGTCAGCGTCGGAGTCTGCAAGCGTAGTGATGTCAAGCTTTTCCTTAAGGAAGTTATAGGAGTAAACAGGCTTCATTTTCTTTATCAACTGTGCAGGAAGCGTATTAAGCGACCTTGTGAGCATTTCTACAGTTGTAAGCTGCTGATAAGACCAGTTTGCACTGTCGCCTGTTTCAGAATAGTTTACAGGCCACTTTTTGTCCTTGCCCTTTACCTTAATAGTGATAGGCTCATCAGTGAACAGGGTTGACCATGTCATAAGATCCTGATCCAGCGCAGGAGCGTATGAAGCTATAGGCTTGATACAAGAACCTGGCGAACGTTTGGCATCAGTAGCAATATTATAAACTCTCGACTCCTCTTTCTTATCACGTCCGCCAACGATAGCCTTAACGTTGCCCTGGTAGTCCATAGCGATAAAGCCTGACCACAGATTATCATCCTTTTTGTTCATTTCATAGGTGGTGAAATTACTTTGCTTCTGCATTTCCTTCTCGACCTTCTTCTGCATACTTCTGTCAACAGTGGTATATGCAGTAAATCCGCCGTCATAAAGTCTTGCGGAAGCGTCCTCCCATGAAATGCCATAATAGTCAGCGATTATCTGTATAGTCTGATTGATAGCAGCGTCCATGAAATAAGATGTCGGACCCTGATCTTTTGTTTCGTCCTCATATATAGATGAGCTCGTGTAGGTTATATCGCCTGTTATTTTAAGCTCATAGTTGAGGGCTTCGTTATATTCCTGCTCAGAAATTGCACCGTTATCGAGCATATGATCCAGCGTATACTTCTGTCTGAGCTTGTTGTTTTTCATATTATCATATGGGTTGTTTGCAGCAGGCCAGCTTGTCATACCTGCAAGTGAAGCTGCCTCAGCAAGGTTAAGATCCTTTACGTCCTTGCCAAAATAGAAGTTTGCAGCAGCCTGAACTCCGATGATATCATACTCCTGAGTTGTCAGTGGCACAAGGTTAAGATAGCTTTGGAGGATATCTTCCTTTGTGTAGGTCTTTTCCACGTTGATAGAACGGAAAATCTCTCGTATCTTACGCTCGATACCATGGATAGAATCTCTGGAGTCATCACCCGTGATGTTCTTGATAGTCTGCTGAGTGATAGTCGAACCACCTATCTGTCTGCCGCCGTATATCGGTATGAATACATTGACAAATGAAGCGAACGTTCTCTTGAAGTCAACGCCGTCATGAGAATAAAATCTCTCGTCCTCGGTGTACACAAAAGCGTCCTGAACATACTGAGGGATATCCTCAAGATCAGCCCATACAACGTGCTTATTGCTGTTTTTCAGAGCATAATAAAGGTCATACTCCTGTGAATCCTCATCATCTTCATCATAGTCAGGGTTGACAGACAAAAATCTCGAAATGTTGCTTGTTTCCGTCTTATCAAGGCTGATAGTTGTTGTGGTATCTGCAAAGTTAAGGACGTAAATAGTCAGAACTGTTGCAAATATAGAACAGGTGATAATGAGTATCAGGAATATCGACAGCAAAGCTGTGCCTAATATTTTGAGAACTCTGACAGCAGGATTAGTGGATCTTTTCTTTTTGCGTTTTTTCACTGCCGTGTTTTTTATTTCATCCATAAATTTAACCTTTCGTCTTTATTTGATCTGATATTATTATACCACATACGAATCAAAAAGTTAAGTCTTTTCGGTAAATCTTTAGTTTTTTCTAAGGATTTTTTGACAGAACAAAGCTGCCGTTATTTCATTGAAAATAAAAAACGAGGGCGATCACTCGCCCCCATGAATTTTATTGCTTATTCAGCGTCCTCAGAAGCCTCGTCATCAGCAGGAAGCAAAGCTCTCATAGACAGGCTGATCCTCTTCTTGTCGAGATCGATCTCTGTGATCTGGCAATCAACTACCTGACCTACAGAAAGGATATCTGCAACATTGTTTACTCTCTGGTTAGCGATCTGAGAGATATGGATAAGACCGTCGATACCGTCAATGATCTGTGCAAAAGCACCAAAGCTTGTGATAGAAACAACAGTAGCCTTAACTACCTGACCTACCTCATAATTAGCCTTGAAGATCTCCCATGGATTCTCAGAAGCCTTCTTATATGTCAATGAAACCTTCTTTGTTTCGCTGTCGATATCCTTGATAGTAACAGTGATCTTATCGCCAACGGAAACAACGTCTGAAGGGTGCTTGATCCTGTTCCAAGAAAGATCCATTCTTCTAATAAGGCCGTCAACACCACCGAGATCTACGAATACGCCGTAATCTGTGATAGACTTAACTGTACCCTCTACCTCAGAACCGATCTGAGCTGTCTCAAAGAACTTAGCCTGAGCTGCTGCTCTTTCCTCTCTTGCTACTGCACGGATAGAACCAACTGCTCTCTGCTTAGCCTCGTTTACCTCAAGGATCTTGAAGCTTACTGACTGCTTGAGCAGATCGTTAAGATCGAAATCTCTTCTTGGAGCTGCCTGTGAAGCAGGGATAAATACCTTAACACCGTTAGCTGATACGAGTACACCGCCCTTAACAACGTTTGTAACTGTACCTGTAAGTGTAGCGTCAGCTTCCTTAGCCTCAACTATCTTCTGGAAACCAAGAACTGCGTCAACCTTCTTCTTAGAAAGTGTAACGATACCCTCCTGGTCATTTGTCTTAAGAACGATCAGATCGATCTTGTCGCCTACCTTTACGATATCCTCTGGCTTCTTAGTAGGATCATCTGTAAGTTCAGATGCAGGAATATAGCCTGTGTGCTTTGTTCCGATATCTACGGCTACTTCACCGTTATTGATATCGGTGACAACGCCCTCAACCTTCATTCCCGTATGTATTTTTTTCAGAGTCTTTTCCAGTTCCTCCTCAAAATTAAATTCTTCGTCAACATTGTTCAACATTTCACTCATGGTCTGTTGTACCTCCTTGATTATATAAGCCGGCGTCGATGCACCAGCAGAAATCCCGATAAATTTTGCACCTGATAAGTCAATATCACATGCCCTCAGTCCTTCGGCGTCCTCCACAAGCCAACATTTGCAATATTCATCGCATATGGCTTTAAGCTTGTGAGTATTGGAGCTGTGCAGCCCTCCGACTATTATCATTATGTCGGCAGCCTTCGCAAGCTCCGCCGCCTCCTTCTGTCTTTCAGAAGTGGCACTGCATATGGTGTTATACACCACAGCCTCAGGCAGATACCTCTCAAAAAGCTCTTCGCACTTTCTCCACATATTCTTATTATACGTTGTCTGAGCCAGAATTGCAACCTTTTTTGACGAAAAATCTTTCTCTTTCACCAAATTTTCAAAATCGTCACATGAACTGAACACATAACTCTCTCCGCTGCAATGACCTCTTATACCCATTATTTCCGGGTGAGCCTCATCACCTGCGATAAGAATAACGTATCCCTCGCCCGATTTTTCGGCTGCTATCTTGTGTATCCTTGCCACAAAGGGACAGGTAGCGTCAATTACTTCCGCACCTACCTTTGCAAGCTTTTCATACACGTCCAGTCCAACTCCGTGGGATCTGATAACAACTGTCTGGTCTTTCGTGACCTTATCCACATCGGTGGAGTAAACTCCTTTTGCTTCAAGGTCAGAAACTACGTTTGGATTGTGAATGATTGGGCCTAACGTTACAACATTATTTCGGTTATCTAATTCATTATACACTATTTTTACGGCTCTGTCTACACCAAAACAGAAACCTGCGGTCTTTGCAACGCAAATTTTACACTTTGTTAACATTTAATGTACCAGCTCCGTGATATTTTTCATGATCTCGTTCTTGATAGTCCTAAGAGAATGAGGGTCGGTAGCTGTAACGCCTATCTCGCCAGGCACTATAGGCTTGCCAAATCTTACAACTACACGCTTTCTGAATTTGAGCTTGCCCTCGAAATTGATACCAACAGGGACCACAGGCACCTGAGCCACAGCCGCCACCAATGCAACGCCTGTTTTGCCCTTTCCTACCTTGCCGTCCTTTGAACGTGTTCCCTCAGGGAAGATGACAAGGTTTCTGCCCTTTTCAAGCTTTTCGATAGATGTATCTATTACCTGAGTGTCGCCCTTTCCTCTTGTGACAGGGAATGCTCCGAACGCTTTTATAAGCAGGGTGAAGAACACATTCTGATGAAAAAGCTCCTCCTTAGCCATATAAGAAAGCGGCACTCTTGTTGGCAGTGCGATAAAAACAGGGTCCTGATAGCTTCTGTGATTTGAAGCGAATATATTCCCGCCGTCCTTTGGGATATTTTCCGTACCCTCGAAAGTGATGTTAAAATACAGATGATAAAGTCCGATAACGATATATCTCAGCACTGTGTACCAAAACATATGGAAATGACCAAGCCTGTGTTCTTTTTTCACAGGTCTGACAGGCATTATCTCTTTTATCTTACGCTCTTTTTTTTTAGTCTTGTCAGTTATTACCTTGTAGATAGCCTCAACAGACTCTTCAAGAGTCAACTCAGTAGAGTCCACCTCAACAGCGTCATCAGCCTTTTTCAGCGGTGCTATCTCTCTGTGTGTATCGTTATAGTCACGCTGGATTATATCCTGCAATACCTCGTCATATGTAGACTTGTCGCCCTTTTCCTGAAGCTCCTTGAAACGTCTTTCTGCTCTGGCTTCAGGTGCGGCTGTGAGGAATATCTTCACGTCAGCGTTTGGCAAAACCACAGTGCCGATATCTCTGCCGTCCATGATGATGTTGTTTTCTTTTGCAATATTCTTCTGAAGTTCAAGCAGAAATTCTCTTACCTCAGGTATAGCAGACACCTTTGACGCACCCATGGATATCTCAGGCGTTCTAATTTTGTCTGAAACGTCCTCGTCATTGAGCATTACTCTCTGCCCTGCTTCTGTGTAGCAAAGCTTTATGGATATCTCACCAAGAAGTGGTTTTATCTGCTCAGGGTCAGAAAGGTCTGCACCCTTGCTTATAACATAATAAGCTATAGAGCGGTACATAGCACCTGTGTCTACATATACATATTCAAGCTTTTTCGCTACCGCCTTTGCGATAGTGGACTTTCCTGCTCCGGAAGGTCCGTCGAGAGCCACGTTTATTCCCATATCAAAATCTCCTTATCCTATTTTATCCGCACAGCTATACGCCGTGGAAAACGCTATCTGCAAATTAAAGCCCCCTGTATAAGCGTCAACGTCAAGCACCTCACCGATAAAGTAAAGTCCTTTACACAGCTTTGACTCCATTGACCGTGGGTCTATCTGCGAAACATCAACTCCTCCACGGGTGATGATAGCTTCCTCTACAGGACGCATACACTTCACCGTGAACGTTAGCTTTTTCACTGTGGAAACAAGCCTTTCACGCTCCTCACGGGTTATCTGATTGACCTTTTTCTCAGGGTCGATGCCGCACCTTTTTATTATAAGTGGTATTATCTTTGAAGGCTGCAGTTTGCCAAGTGAATTCTGAAAATCCCTGTTTGGAAAATCACCGAAATCACGAAGTATCCTGCTGTCAAGCTGTTCATGGCTCAGTGCAGGTTTAAGGTCGATATCCATATAATACCTTGACTTGTTCATATCACCAAGGTGAGCCGAAGCCGAAAGTACAAGCGGTCCGCTCAGACCAAAGTGTGTGAAAAGCATTTCCCCAAGCTCGTGGAAAAGTGGTTTATCTCTGTCCTCTTCACGAAGCGTCAAGGTGCAGTTTCTAAGGGAAAGCCCCATTGCAGAAGCACATTCCTCACGCTCATAAATGACCACAGGGCAAAGTGACGGAGTTATTGCCGTGACCTTATGCCCCACAGACTGCGCAAGCCTATAGCCGTCGCCTGTTGAGCCTGTCCGTGGATAGGACTTTCCGCCAGTTGCAACGATAACGCTGTCTGCGTAATAATCCCCATGCTCGCATTTAAAGCCCTCTGCTCTGCCGTCCTTTATGATAAGCTCTTTTACCTCATCGTCGATAAACTGCACACCACTGTCCTCGCAGGCTTTCACAAGAGCCTTGACGATATCCTTTGCTTTGTCGCTTACAGGGAAAACCCTGTTGCCACGCTCAGTTTTAAGCTCCACCCCAAGGCACTCAAAGAAGCTCATAACGTCCTCTGGAGAAAATCTGCTCAGTGCTGAATACATGAACTTGCTGTTGCGTGGGATATTTTTCATAACAGTGTCAGCGGTACAGTTGTTTGTGACGTTACACCTGCCCTTGCCTGTTATCATGAGTTTTCTGCCCTGACAGCCGCTATGCTCGATAACAGCAACGCTCTTTCCACGCCAGCCAAGCTGAACTGCGCAGAACATTCCTGCCGCACCTGCACCTGCTATAACTGCGTCAAATCTTCTCACTGTGTATCTTCCTCGCTTTTTGCGTAAACGTCATACTCAGCCCAAACCTTTTCAAGACGTTCAAAGGTCTGGGACACTCTGTCGATATTTCTTATGGATACCGCAACGATAAGTGCATTTATAAGGCTCAGCGGTGCAACGAGAGAGTCAACGAACGAAGCCATATCGCTTCTTGCAAGAAGCAGGCTATCTGCATACTTTGCGATAGGCGAAGCCTTTGAGTCTGTTATAGCTATAACGTTCGCACCGTTGCTCTTTGCATACTTCAAAGCCTTGACGGTCTGCTTTGAATATCTTGGGAAAGATATGCCTATCATGGCGTCCTTTTCGTCTATTCTCATTATCTTTTCAAAAAGCTCGGAAGTAGTCGTACTCTGAACGAGCTTTACATGGGGGAAAATAAGTCCCAGATAATAAGCAAGGAACGAAGCGATAGAAGCTGCACTTCTCGTACCCATTATGTAAAGGGTATTGCAGGATACGATAGTGTCAACGGCATTGTTAAAGTCCTCCTTTGAAGTTTCCTCCAAAGTACGCCTTATCTTGTCGATGTCGAGATTGAGTACCCTTTCAAGCACGTTGTCACTGCTCATAAGGTCGGAAGTGACCTCTATTCTCTGAACAGTTGTAAGCTTGTTTCTCATAAGCTCCTGCAAGCCTTTTTGGAGGGCAGGATAGCCGTCATAGCCAAGCTCTGAGGCAAATCTCACCACCGTTGATTCGCTGACGCCCACAGTTTTTCCAAGCTTCTGAGCCGTCATAAAAGCCGCTTTGTCATAGTGGGAGAGAATGTAGTTCGCAATAAGCTTGTGTCCCTTTGATAAGCCTGAAAGCTTTTCATTGATAAGCGTAAATAAATCTTTTTCCATTTCTATCTATACCTTTCAGCATATATTTAAGCCCACAGATCCTCCTGTAGGGCGAGTATCCTTTTTCTTCTTGCTTCTGTTTTGTCCTTATCCGGGATATAAACGCCGTCCTTTAAGATAAGCACGTCACCCTCGTGAACGTCTTTTGTTTCAGAAAGCGGTATATCCTTTTTTTCTCCCTGCTCAGTTTCGCACACGGCATAGCCGTTTTCTATCCTGTCAACTATAAGAATCTCTTCCATATCACTTTTCTCCCTTTTCAGCAGAAACGCTCAAACCCTCGCCATCTGAGCTGAAAACTATCGTTCCCACATCTGCAGTGACATACAAATGGGAAGCATATTTTTTCAGCCTTGTGACAGTTTCCTCGTGTGGGTGACCATACTTGTTGCCCTTGCCGCAGGATATAACAGCATATCTCGGCATGACCTTGTTAAGAAAATCGACCCCCGAAGAAGTGGAACTGCCGTGATGACCTGCTTTAAGCACCTTTGCAGAAACATCATAACCCTGAGAAAGTATATCTTTCTCCTCAGTGGTCTCGCAATCCCCCGTGATAAGAAAGCTGTTCTCACCGTCTGTTATCTTCACAAGGGTGGAATAGTTATTAAGATCATCATAATCCTTTTTTGGTGTGAAAAGCTCCACCTTACAGCTTCCAAGCTCAAATTCCATAGGCTTTGCCTGTGTTATCTTCAATCCCTTTGCCTTTATGCTTTTGAGCATTTTCTCATATATCGTTGTGGTGGGCGTCATATCAGCCTTGACTTTCGGCATAATGAATTTATCCACCTGAAACTGGTCTATTATCTCGCTCATCTCACCAATATGGTCAGCGTGAGGGTGGGTGGCAATGAGATATTTTAACTCTGTCACTCCCTGCTTTTCAAGATATTTTTCTATTTTATTGCTGTCATCTTTATCGCCGCTGTCAATGAGCATAGCCTCGCCTTGTGATATCACAAGGGTGCTGTCGCCCTGACCAACGTCGATAAAATGCACCTCTGTCTGAGCGTGTTCCGCCGGCTTGTCCTCAACGCCTGCCTTGATAAGCAAGCTGTCGAAAGAAACTAACCCTGTCAGGTCAAGCACTGTAAAAAGCAGCACCACAAAAACCGCTATGAGCGTTACCGCCTTTTTAAGCGGTGCTGTCGAATTTTTCTTTTTCGCAGATCTGCCTGCCATGTTATCCCTTTCCGCCTGAGCTATCTTCTTGCCTGCATTTCAGCCCATTCTTCTTTTGTTATGTTTATCTTTCGTGCCTTAGAGCCTTCCTGTGGTCCTATTATGCCCATTTCCTCTATCTCGTCCATGATACGGGCGGCTCTAGGGAAACCGAGCTTTAGCTTTCTCTGCAAGAACGCGGTGGAAGCGTTATTTGTCTGCACAATTATGGATATTGCCTGATTTACAAGGTCATCATCAGGATTTACGGAAACATTATCGCTGCCTGCCGAACCGCTGTCCTTTGGCTGTGGAGTATTCTCCTCCACCTCTGCGATAACTTCGTCGCTGTATTCTGCGGTATGCTCGTTCTTGAGGAAGTTTACAACCTCTCTTATCTCAGAAGTCGCTGCATAGCCGCTCTGCATTCTTATAGGCTTTTTAACGCCAACAGGCTTATAAAGCAGGTCACCGTTTCCAAGAAGCTTCTCTGCACCGCTTTCATCAAGTATAACTCGTGAGTCAACGTTGCTGGATACACTGAGAGAAACTCTCGATGGGATATTTGACTTGATAAGTCCTGTCAACACGTCCGCCCTAGGGGACTGTGTTGCGATTATCATATGTATTCCTGCCGCACGAGCGAGCTGTGCAAGTCTTAAAACTGAGTCCTCTACCTCGCTTCTCGCAGCCATCATAAGATCGGCGAACTCATCGACCACAATAACTATCTGTGGCAGCAGGTCGATCTTTGCACGGACTTCGTCCTGCTCCTCGGCAGGCTTATTGCGTTCTTCAAGAACCATGTCGTTAAACTCCTGCAAGTTCTTTACATTGTTCGCCTCGAACATAAGATAACGCTTGTTCATTTCATTTACCGCCCAGCCAAGCGCACCAGCCGCCTTTAAAGGCTCGGTAACAACAGGGATAAGCAAATGCGGTATCTTATTATAAATAGGAAACTCGACTTTCTTTGGGTCGATAAGAATAAGCTTTACTTCGTCAGGCGACGCATGGTAAAGTATAGAAAGTATGATAGAGTTTGTAAAAACAGACTTACCTGAACCTGTTGTACCTGCAACGAGCATATGCGGCATTTTAGCGATATCGCCGATAATGATATTACCCTCGATATCCTTGCCCACTGCAAATGTAAGCTTGCCCTTTGCCTTTCTGTATTCCTCGCTGTCGATAAGCTCACGGAGAGAAACCGTATCTCTATGATCGTTCGGCACTTCTATGCCTATGCACGCCTTGCCCGGCACAGGAGCTTCGATACGAACGCTCATTGCCGCGAGGTTAAGTGCGATATCGTCTGCAAGACCCGTTATCTTCGACACTCTTACGCCTGCTGCAGGCTGAAGCTCATATCTTGTAACGGACGGACCTCTGTGTATGCCCACGATCCTTGTTTTAGCGCCATATGTTTCAAGCGTTTCCACAAGCTTCGCAGATTTCTCTTGTATCTCCTGCTGGACTATCTCGGAAGCCACAGGATTTTTAGCATATTTGAGTATATCCACAGGCGGATAAACGTAAGCAGATATTTTATTATCTTTCTCAAAGAACGTTGTCTGACCGTTCTTATCAACATTCACTACTGGTGGTTTAACAGGCTCGTCCTTGGACTTCTTTTCTTCTCTGCCGTCGCCTATGGCGTTTTCTATTATCTTTTTAAGCTCCTCATTATCGGTAGTCTTAGCCGTTTCTTCAAGCTTTTCATGTGTTATCACAGGAGCTTTTACAGGGTGGACCGGCATATCTATCTTTGAAGCGTCCACCTTATCGGTAGCTTCTTCCGCCTCTGCAACAGGCACAAAGGCTTCCGCCGCAGTGTCAGGGCCATCATCAGGATAGAACTTTGCAATATCAACCCTACCATTACGCCTTGACTCTTTCTTCTCTCTTGGAGGCTTCGGAGGCTGAGCCGCACGCTCGATACGCTCCTCGTTCACCGCTTCATAGCTCTTTACAAAAGGCTTTGAAACTGCCTTTAGAAGCTGCGGAAGCGTAACATTTGTAAGCAGCATTATAAAAGTGAATGCCACAAGCACGATAACGATACCTGCGCCAACTCTCTTGAAAAGCGAAAGCAAAGGCCAGCCAAGCAATGCGCTTGTAAGTCCGCCGCCACGGAGCTGTTTTCCATCATTGAAAAGCCCCACAAGTTTAAGCCAGAACGAACTTCCGTCCACAGAGCCGACTTGGATTATCTGAGCCATGCCGCTTATAAGAAGCATAAGAACGCTTCCCTCCACCACCTTCGCTATGACCTTGTTGTGGGTCACATCTGAAGCTATCATAAGGGCAACATAGATTATCATAGGTGCAAACAGAAATACTGTCACGCCGAAAAGTCCTCGGTTCAGCTCATGGAGCCATTTCCACAAGCCGTCCCCTTCCACGAACGTGATAAGCAGTTCAAGTATGCCGAAAAAGAAAAGTATGTAAGACCAGAAGCGTCTGTTCTCTCTTTCTCTCACTGCTGTCATGGAATTTGACTGTTGCGGCTTGCTCTGAGGCTTTTGCTGTTTTGTATTCTTTTTTGCAGCTTGCGCAGGCTTTTGTGCGGACTTTTTCTTTGCCGCTGTCTGCTTTGGCGCAGGCTTTGAGCCTTTCTTTTGAGCTGCCATTTATTTTACCATTCCTTTCGGTATTTGTCTTATTTAAGCAAATAAAGGCAAAATGTTATTTGCCTTTATAACCCACAAAAAAGCCTGAAAACAGAATTTCAAGCTTTTTCACAGAAACTGTATTATCTTATGTCATTACTTTGCAAAGGATATAGGGTGACCCATGCACATCTCGATAAATGAGATAACAAGGACTATGACGCCAAGCACAAGGGTATAATAAGCAAACACCTTGAATTTATCCGTTTTAACGAGCCAGCTTACAAGCTTGATAGCACAAAGTCCCACAAATGCGGCAACTACAAATCCAACTGCACAGCTGACCCAATCTATATCAGTATGTGTTGAAACTGCGTCCTTGACTTCAAGCAGACAGCTCATAAGTATAACAGGTATGCCCAGAATGAAAGAATACTTTACCGATGTTTCTCTGGTCATGCCTGAGAAAAGTCCTGCTGAGATAGTCGAGCCTGATCTTGAAACGCCGGGCAACAGTGCAACTCCCTGAAAAAGTCCGACCGTTATTGCGTCCTTATAAGCTATATTGCCCTGAGTCTTTTTACCCTTTACACAGCGGTCTGACATAAAAAGTATTGCCGATGTATAAAGGAAACAAAGGCCCTCTGCAAAAATGCTTGAATCTTCTGCAATGCCCTCAAACCAGCCCTTAAATGGCAGGAACGGTACAAGGCAGAAGCAGGAAACAATTATCATAACTATCATACGCCTTGGAGGATTCATATTTTTAAGAGTGAACTTGCCTGTGAAAATATCCTTTATCATAACGCCAAGCTCTTTTATCATATCCCATATTGTCTTCCTGAAAGCCACAAATACTGCTACCAGCGTGCCAAGGTGAAGTATCGCCGAGAAAAACAAAGCTCCCTCTCCGCTGTTTCCTGTAAAATGCTGATACAGTGAAAGATGTCCTGAACTTGAAACTGGAAGAAACTCCGTCAAGCCCTGAATTATAGCCTGAAAAATCGCATTGATGATACCCATTGCTGTCCTCCGAAATTTTGTTATTTGTCAGAGATAAAAGCCGTCACGGCTGAGATAATGTGCCGGATCTGTGTCCACAGCAGTATCATCACCCTCAAACTCTTCTCCGATATCTACGTCAGTCCTGAACACGTCATAAAGGTCGATTATTGTCTGAAACATTTTCAGCTTTCTCCTTTTCAGAACTGTTTTCTATCATATCATAAAGGCAGTCTATCGCCTCGGAAAGCCCTCCGAGCCTGTCGATAAGCCCCTCTTTTACAGCCTGCTCCCCGTCGATAACAGAACCAACGTCCATTACAAGCTCGCCCGTTGACATCATAAGCTCACGGAAACGCTCAGGCTTTATGGCTGAATTATCGCACACAAAGCGAACTATCCTCTCCTGCATTTTGTCAAAATAAGAAAGCGTCTGAGGTACTCCCAGCACAAGCCCGTTCATTCTAACAGGGTGTATGGTCATTGTGGCGCTTGGCACTATAAATGACTTTTTCGCACACACCGCCAACGGCACGCCTATGGAGTGACCTCCGCCCACAACCATTGACACAGTAGGCGTTTTCATACTAGCAATAAGCTCTGCAATGGCAAGTCCTGCTTCCACATCTCCGCCCACAGTGTTGAGGATTATCACAAGACCCTCTATGCTCCTATCCTGCTCGATAGCAACAAGGGCAGGTATGATATGCTCATACTTGGTGGTCTTGTTTTGTGCAGGCAAAATATAATGCCCCTCCACCTGACCGATAATGTTCAGGCAGTGTATAACGTGCTTTGCGTCTGGCAATGTGACAGAACCCATTTCCTTTATCTGCCTTATATCCTCAGCAAGCTTTTCGCTCTCTACATTTTCTTCTTGTTCAGACACTCAGATACCTCCTGTTCTTCATTAGTAACTTTCGTCACAAGAGAAGTATTTGCAATGTTCATTGAAAATATGCAGGAAAACCGCCACACCTTTAATATAATAGCACAAGTTCTACCTAATGTCAACAACTTGCAAGAGCTAAAAAAAACAATTTTGCAGGAATTTTACGCTATCCTGCAAATTATTTATAAAAAGTTTAAATCTATTTTTGATACTCCTCAGCAAGCACCTGTTCACACCAAAGTATAAGATCCGCGAAATCTTCCTTGTCAAGATAGGAGAAATACTTGTTCACAGCCTCACCCTCAGCAGCTTCTATGGTGTCCGTCAGGCAATAGCCGTCAGAAGAAATAGTTATCTCTGTTTTGGTGTTCTCTTTAAGTCCTAGAGTTATCTGTATAAAATCAAGTCCCGGATCTTTAGACGGCGCCGTCCTGTATGAAGCGTTTCCAAAGCTGTCTATCATTTTCACAAGCTCGTTGTAATCATCATGATCGGCAAGATAGCATTCTCCGTATTCTCCGCCTACTTTCACACAAACCTTTGCATATGCGCCCTCGTAGATATCATAATTATAAAAGTCATCAAAGCAAGCATAGTATATGCCGCCATTCTTTGTGAGCTTGTAAAAGCCTTTGTACGCCTTATTTGTATCTATGCTGTCGGCTGATATCTTCTCAACAGAATCCCACTTATCCGAGCCGTCTGATGACACAACATTTTTACCGTCAGGAATCATAAGTGAATAAACAGTGTCCGTGCTGCTGTCATCAGCCTGCGACTCATATGTATAAAGGCTGTCAGCGGAGAATTTCTTATGCTTATAGTCACTTAAATTTCCGTCGCTGTCATATTTCATATACTGCATAGGAGCGTTGCGCTCTTTATCATAAGAAAGCTGTAGAATACCATTGCTAACCACAGTTATTTCAGTGTACTCATCAGCTTCAAGCACAACGTTTCCCGACTTGTCAAGAAGTCCCACTGCTCTGCCGTCACGATAAGTGAAGAAAAGATCTGCAAGAAGCTTTTCACATTTATATTCCTCAAAAGGCTGCTCCTCAACCTCGGCAACATACTGAGTGCTGTCAAAGCTTGTATAAAGCTTTCGTGAAAGCTCGTCAAGGCTTTTAATTTTATTCAGAAACTCCGGAAATTTGTATTCCTTGACCTTCACATTGCTTGGTTGTGCTGAGTCGCTTGTCTTTATCTGCGACACCGCAGACGACTGTGTTGTTTCTTTGTCTTTTTCACAGCCGAACATAGAAATTGTCAGCGTCAATGCAAGCGCAAGAGCCGCACATTGTTTTCTTTTTGTCATCGTTATCCCCTCGTATTTTATTTTGTTATCTCACAGCACGAGCCGTTACACTATATTATAATACACAAATCTGATTTTTGCAAGATATATTAAAACTTTTTATTCTTTATCATAGCAGTATGGTAATACGCTAAATGTTATAAAAGTGTTAAATGTTTAAAAGTGCCTTTACATATAGAATGTTTTGTGCTATAATATCCTAGTGGCAGTATTGATTTTAATAAATATCTGCTACTAATTTTGCTGTTTTATGGCAAGGAGGATAAAATTAAATGGTTAGAGCGATTGTCGGCGCAAACTGGGGCGACGAGGGTAAGGGCAAGCTTACCGATATGCTTGCTGAAAAGTCTGATATAGTAGTAAGATTTCAGGGCGGTGCTAACGCAGGACATACTATTGTAAATCACTACGGAAAGTTCGCTTTGCACACTTTGCCTTCCGGCGTATTCTATGATCACACAACAAATATTATCGGCAACGGTGTTGCACTTAATATCCCTGTATTTTTCAATGAGCTTAAAAAGGTAACTTCCGAAGGCGTTCCAATGCCTAAGATACTTATTTCCGACAGAGCGCAGATGGTAATGCCATATCACGTTCTGTTTGACCAGTACGAAGAGGAAAGACTTGGAAAGGCAAGCTTCGGCTCAACAAAATCGGGTATCGCACCTTTCTATTCTGATAAATATGCAAAGATAGGTTTCCAGGTACAGGAGCTGTTCGACGAGGAAGCTCTCAAGACAAAGATCAAGAGAGTTCTTGAAACAAAGAACATTCTTCTTGAACACCTTTATCATAAGCCTCCTATCGACGCTGATGAGCTTTTCAATACTCTTATGGAGTATAAGGAAATGGTAGCACCATACGTATGCGACGTATCTGCTTTCCTTTGGAACGCTATCAAAGAGGGCAAGAACGTTCTTCTTGAGGGTCAGCTTGGCTCACTGAAGGATCCTGACCACGGTATCTATCCAATGGTAACATCTTCATCTACACTAGCAGCATACGGTGCTATCGGTGCAGGTATACCTCCTTATGAGATAAAGACTATCGTAACTGTTGTTAAAGCTTATTCTTCCGCAGTAGGTGCAGGCGCATTCGTTTCTGAGATATTCGGCGACGAGGCTGACGAGCTGAGAAGAAGAGGCGGCGACGGTGGAGAGTTTGGTGCAACAACAGGCAGACCTAGAAGAATGGGTTGGTTCGACTGCGTTGCAACTAAGTATGGCTGCCGTATCCAGGGCACAACAGACGTTGCTTTCACAGTAGTTGACGTTCTTGGCTATCTTGACAAGATACCTGTATGCGTAGGCTATGAGATAGACGGCGAGGTAACAACAGACTTCCCTACAACAAGAAAGCTTGAAAAGGCAAAGCCTGTTATCGAAGTTCTCGACGGCTGGAAGTCAGACATCAGGGGCATCAAGAAGTATGAAGATCTTCCTGAAAACTGCAAGAAGTATATCGACTTCGTTGAAAAGCATATCGGCTTCCCTATCACAATGGTTTCAAACGGACCAAAGAGAGAGGACATCATCTACAGAGAAAGCCCACTTTCAAAGTAATTTCAAATATCACAAAAGGCTGCGGCAAAAAGTCGCAGCCTTTTTTTCATTTAGAGTGTAAAAAACGAATGATCGGCACGTCGCATTTCTGCGAAACAGAAATTGAGCCGTTAAACACTAACTAAGTGTAGTTCTACATTTTGGCTTTATTGAGAAAATAGAGGATATCTTTTGGAGAATAAGCTTCTACCGCTCCGTCACGGAGAAGCGCACACTGTCCTGCGTATTTCTCGCTGAAAATGTCATGAGGCGGTATAACAAAAACGTCTTTATTCTGGGATAAAGCATGATTTACAGTATTCAGGGTGCCGCTGCGTATTCCTGCTTCAACCACAAGAACGCAATGTGAAAGTGCCGAAACAATTCGATTTCTTATACGAAAATTCTCAGGAACAGGTCTTGCCTGCGGGAAAAATTCCGAGATAGCTACCCCATGTGTTGCTATCTCACGCTTAAGGCCCGTCCTGCCACGAGGATAATCATATTCTAGCCCACAGCCCATAACAGCTACAGTGCTTCCACCTGCACGCATCGCACTGCGGTGTGCGGCAGTGTCGATACCCATAGCAAATCCGCTTATGATATTTACCCCACGTTCTGCAAGAAAACTTGAAAACTCCTCCGCCACGGCTACAGAATAATCACTTGGTTCTCTAGTGCCGATAATGGCAACGCTCTTTTCAATAGACAGACAGCTTACATCACCACGGCAGAAAAGCACAGCAGGTGGACATTCTATCTGTTTCAACCGTTCAGGATAAAGAGGATCGTCAGGGGTGAGGATATATATACCCTTTTTCTCGCAGTATTCAGCCACCTGTTTCGCCTGAAAGAATGTACAGCAGGCTATCTTTTCAGCCTCCTGCTGAGTAACATATCCACAGCGCAGTGACAATAGATCATCGCACATTTCTTCAACGCTGTCATAATATGACATAACATCCCACAAACGCTTGTCCGCAGGTCCGAACGCAACATCGAGCCACAGCCACAACAGCTTTCTGTCTGTATTTTCAAGCATTTTTCCTGCACCTCCAGTTGGCAGATTTCTTTTAATCTTATTGTATCATATTTTATTGTTAAAAACAACAAAATTTTATAGCATTTTGGTTAAATCAAAGGATTACTGTTGAAATGGGCAATACCATATGTTATAATGGATATTGAAAATTTGAACTTGAAAGGATAGTTGCTTAATGGTAAACAAGCTTGACCTCAGCGGCGAGTGGCTGCTGTGTCTTGATAAGGAATGTAAGGGTACTGACCTTGTTTTTGATGATACAATAAACCTACCAAACCTGTCTCTTATACACATCTGACGCTGCCGACGACTTAATAGGTGTAGAT